>ENA-UPXM01000264-UPXM01000264.1-activated-sludge-metagenome-genome-assembly--contig:-NODE-264-length-77023-cov-76.886602_pt1 | contig 77023 bp, 81 predicted proteins | sample MGYA00238178_ERZ772708 | MGnify/ENA primary metagenome ERZ772708 (study PRJEB29002, sample SAMN05720212) | activated sludge metagenome | isolation source: anaerobic digester from wastewater...
AGCGTCGGCAAGGACGAATGGAAAAGGCGGCTGCCGGAATGAGGAGATTGGCTCCTCGGGAGGGACTTGAACCCCCAACCTAGTGGTTAACAGCCACCCGCTCTGCCGATTGAGCTACCGAGGAACGAACACAGTATCTATGATGATTAGCGTGGGTTGTCAAGAGACAATAGCCTTAAAAAACGGAGGCTCCGCGCCGCGTTCGAGTGCCGGGGACCGCGCCTAGTCCCGGGGTATGCGCGTCAGATACTTTTCGTATCGGGGGACCGCGCCTTTCAGCACCTCTTCTATCTTCCTCCGGACCTCCCTGGTCAGGGGGCCGGGGCAGATGAAATCCTTCCGCTCGATGCAGCGGATAGGCAGGACCGGGTTTGTGGTGCCCGAGAAGAACGCCTCCTCGTATCTCTGGAGGTCTCCGGGACGGATGTGAACCTGCTTCTCCGGGTAGCCCATGTCGTCCAGAACCTCCAGGATCACCTTCCTGGTGATGCCGGGTAGAACGTTTTCCTCCGTGGGGGTCTCCACGGTTTCGCCCCTGATGAGAAAAATGTTGGCAGAGGGCCCTTCGGCAATGAAACCGCCGGTATCCAGCATCAGGGCTTCGTCGAAGCCCCTGCTCCTGCTCTCCATGCGTGCCAGATAGCCGTTCACGTAGTTCCCCACCACTTTGGCGTGCACGGTGGTCGTCTGGGGATGAAGCTTGCGATAAGGCGAGATTCCCACCGACACACTGTCATTCTCCCCCGGCTTCCTGATGCCGCAGCTCGAGTAGTTGAAGCAGAAGACAGCCACCGAGACCCCGCCGGAAGGAGTCGTGCCGAACTCGATGTCCGGATAGTAAGCGAAGAATTTCGCCAGGCCGGCGGTGACGGAATTGATCCGCGCCAGCTCCATGAGCGCCTCACATATGGTTTCCCGGGGGAAGGGGACCTTCATGTAGGTCTGGCCGGCGCTGAAGAGAAACCGATCGACATGTTCCTCGAGGCAGAAGAAGGCCGGGCCTGTTGCGGTTGAGGTGACGGCCATCACCTCGAATACGGCGGAACCCCTGCTGAAGCTGTGTGAAAGAAGCGGGACCGTTGCCTGGGCGCAGTCGATAAATTCCCCGTCAATCCATGTTGTTATTCCGCTGGTCATATGCCGTATCCCTATACGGGCATGCGCGATATGTCAATACTCCATGCGGCAGCCGGGGCCGGGTTCTCTCCGGGGGATACAGACCGTGCTCGGGGAGGGAAAAAAGCGTATCGCATATCAAGCATCAGATGATCTTCTGAATGAAATATGGAACGATCCGTAAAAAGAGCCCGTTTTCTTTTTCGCTTACACTCGGGTTTCGCTCCATGTCTGCTTGACAAAATCATGAGTATGAAATAGTAGCAAAGGCTATTGTGGAAAAGCTCAAGAGGATAGAAGACATCCAGATCAACCCCGAGGTTATCGGTGAGGCGGGGATGGAAAACGACGTGCTCGCCCTGCCCGAAGCCCTCGACGAGGTCTTTCGCAACAAGGATCTCAGGGTGAAGGAGCCGTTTGCCATCCACTACGTGGTGCAGCGGGAGAAGGACTCTCAAGACGTCCATGTCAGCGTCGATGTGAGCGGCGAGATCGAGACGTTCTGTGTCCGGTGTCTGGAAACCATGACTCATTCCGTGGATCTTCACCTCGAAACCGACTACATGCCTGCATCTCCGGAGATGTCGAAAAATCTCGAGGAGGAGAGGGTAAGCAGCGAAACAGGATATTATCGGAAGAGCATCCGGTTGGGCGATTACATCGCATCCGAGCTGGTCCTGGCGCTTCCCTTGAGGTTTATCTGCGACGAGCGATGCAAAGGCCTCTGCCCGGGCTGCGGGGCTAATCTCAACAAAGAGGAGTGCCGCTGCGAGAAAAAGCCGGTGGATCCCAGGCTGCATGCGTTGGCAGAGCTCAAAGAAAAGATCAGGAAGGAGTAACGAGATGCCTGTTCCAAAGAGGAGACATTCCAGTTCGAGAAGGGATAAGCGCAGATCCCACGACGCGCTCAGCGAGCCGGCGGCATCCTACTGCCCCAACTGCCAGGAGCCCAAGCCGCCCCACAGGATCTGCAAGAACTGCGGCTACTACAAGGGCAAAGAGGTCATCAAGGTAGCGGAGGCCGAATAGACGTCCGCAATGCCGTATTGCCTGATATTCCCAGGTCAGGGCACCCAGTTTCCGGGCATGTCGGCGGGTCTCGATCTCCAGTGGACCGGTGACGGCCCGCTGATCGACCTTATGGCGAAAGGCCCCGAGGACGTGCTCACACAGACGGCGAATGCGCAGAAAGCGGTCTTCGCCGTGACCGCCTCGCTGTGGATGAGATCCGGTCTGGACAGGCCGGAAATCGCCATGGGGCACAGCCTGGGGGAATACATGGCGCTCGCGGTCTCAGGAGCCCTTTCCGTACCGGAGTGCTATCGGCTGGTGGAGAAAAGGGCCCGCGCCATGCAGGATGCGATGGCGCCGGGCAGCGGCTCGATGGCCGCCGTGCTGGGAATGCCGGCGGCGGACGTCGCCGCGCTGATAGAGCCCCTGGCCGACGTGTGGGTCGCCAATATCAACACGAAAGACCAGGTGGTGATAGCCGGCCGCGCATCTGCTGTGGAAGGTGCGTCCCGAGTGCTGAAGGAGGGAGGCGCCAGAAGGGTGGTGCCCCTGAACGTGTCCGTGGCATCGCACTGCCCCCTCATGGAGCCGGCAAGGAAAGCGTTGCGTGAGTATTTGCACGAGGTCGACGTCAGAGGCCCCGACGTCCGGGTTGTTTTCAACGCCTCGGCGCGGGAAGAGTCCGAGCCGGAAAAAATAAAAGACCTTCTTGCGCTGCAGCTGGTCTCTCCGGTACAGTGGGAAAGATCTGTGAAATATGCGGTAGGCCTCGGTATCGACCGCTTCGTCGAGATCGGGCCGAAGTCCGTGCTCGCTCCCATGATCCGAAGGATCGTGCCGGGCGCGAAAGTGGAGGTGGTTACCTCATGATTTCCATTGATCTGCATTCGCAGGTGGCGGTTGTCACCGGTGCGTCACGAGGCATCGGGGCGTCCATCGCCGCCGCGCTCGCGTCATGCGGAGCCCACGTAGTGGCGGGGTATCTGGAGAATGCCGCAGCAGCCCGTGAGGTGGTCGGCGCCATACAGGATGCCGGTGGGAGCGCGGAGCCGTACGGATTCGACGTCGCTGATGATGAGCAGGCGAAGAAGGCGTTTCAGGACATAGCGAAGCGCCATGGCCGTATCGATATCCTGGTGAACAATGCCGCAATATCGAAGGATGCGCTGTTGCTCAGGGTAAAAGGCGAAGATGTCGATTCCATGCTGAAGACGAACCTCAAGGGTTCGATTTTCTGTTCTTTTCACGCTTCTCGAACTATGCTAAAGCAGAAAAGAGGAAGAATTATCAACGTGTCATCTATTGTAGGCATTGGCGGGAACCCGGGACAGAGTATATATGCGGCAACCAAGGCAGGGCTCATCGCTTTCACGAAGAGCCTTGCAAAAGAGTTGGGTTCTAAGGGTATACTCGTAAACGCTGTGGCGCCGGGTCTGGTGAAGACGGATATGACCAGGGATTTGGATATCGACTCGCTCGTCGAGCAGATTCCGCTGCGGAGGATCGGAAGCCCGGAGGACGTGGCCGGGCTCGTTGCGTTTCTCTGTTCCGATCTCAGTGCGTACATCACCGGTCAGGTCTTCGTTGTCGATGGCGGTCTCTATACTTGACTCGGTCAGTATGTATAGAAAGATAGAAGGAGGAGTATATCTTATGGTTGATGTAGCACAGCGTATTATTCAACTCATCGCTGAGCAGCTGGATAAGGACGTTTCCGAGATCACCCCGGAGATGTCTTTTGCAGACGATCTGGGTGCGGACTCCCTTGATCTCGTCGAGCTCATCATGACTGTTGAAGAGGAATTCAATATCGAGATTCCCGATGATGAGGCGGAGAAGATCAAGTTCGTAAAGGATGCCATCAATTACGTCACCTCAAGGTTATGATCCTTCCATGAGGAGAGTGGCTGTCACGGGCCTCGGTGTCGTTTCTCCCCTCGGAAGCGACATCGGCACTCTCTGGCACAACCTTATCCAAGGAAAATCGGGCATAGTGCCCATCGAGGAATTCTCCGACCTTCCGGTCACGTTCGGCGGTCGTGCACAAGGCTTCGATCCGAGCCGGTACCTGGGGCAAAAAGAACTGCGCCACATGGACCGGTATGCACAAATGGCATTGACCGCAGGTCTCGACGCCTACCATCATGCCCGGCTCAGCCAGAACTCTTACCCGCCGCAGCGCATCGGCGTGATGATCGGATCAGGCTCCGGCGGCATGGCCACGATAGAGAGCCAGATCCAGACATTCCTTGCCCGCGGCGCCCGGAGGGTGTCACCGGTCACGGTGCCCATGTTCATCACCAATATGGCCTCGGCCGAGTGCTCCATACGCATCAATGCCAAGGGGCCGGGTATGGGGATAACGTCTGCGTGCGCAACCGGGGGCCATGCGCTGGCGCTCGCCTCCCGGCTGATCCAGGCGGGTGATGCGGATTGCATGCTGGCGGGAGGCGTCGAGGCATGCCTCACACCGTTTTCTCTGGCCGCCTTTGCGGCCATGAGGGCGCTCTCGACCAGGAACGACGCCCCGGAGGCGGCGTCGAGGCCCTTCAGCATCGACCGGGACGGGTTTGTGATGGCCGAAGGGGGAGGGGTGCTCGTCCTGGAAGAGTACACCCATGCCAGGGAGCGGGGCGCCGAGATCCTCGCCGTGCTCGAAGGCTCGGGCATGAGCCAGGACGCCCATCACGTGGTGGCCCCGGACCCTGAAGGCGATGCCGTGGTGTATGCCATCGAGCGGGCCGTGAAGAACGCCGGGATCGAGATGACCGACATCGGTTACATCAACGCCCACGGAACGTCGACCCCGCTCAATGACGTGGTCGAGACGCTGGCTATTAAGAGGGCGCTCAAGGATCACGCATTCAAAGTGCCCGTCAGCTCCACCAAGTCCATGACCGGCCATCTCATCGGAGGCGCGGCGGGGCTGGAGACGATCATCTGTGTTCTCGTGCTCAAACACGGAGTTATCCCGCCTACGATAAATCTTGACAACCCTGACCCTGAGTGCAATCTACACTATGTCCCGAACAAGGCCGAGCACTCGGAGGTTTCTTACTGCCTGAACAATTCGTTCGGTTTCGGCGGCCAGAACGTTGCGCTGATCCTGGGAAAGGACAGGGGATGAAGATCGGAATCGCAAGCGACCACGGTGGTTTGGTGCTGAAAGAGCTCGTGAAGGAGACCCTCGCCGCGCACGGCTGCGAGGTCACGGACTTGGGGACTCACAGTCCGGAGTCCGTGGACTACCCCGATTACGCCTCCAAGGCCCTGTCCGCGCTTGCCTGCGGCAGGTGCGACCGCATCGTCCTGATCTGCGGGACGGGCATCGGAATGTCCATCTGCGCCAACCGGATTCCCGGGGTGAGGGGCACGCTCTGTCACGACGCCTACACCGCCCGGATGTCCCGCCGCCATAACGACTCCAACTGCCTCATCCTGGGCGGAAGAGTGGTCGGGCCCGCCGTTGCGCAGGACATCGTGGATGTGTGGCTCACCACGCCCTTCGACGGGGCAAGACACCGGGACAGGCTGGAGAAGATCGAGAAACTCGCCGGGGAAATCACTCGAGATAGGAGCTGTATATGAGTTTTGAACATGTGAAGAAAACGGACCCCGAGCTGTACCGGGCAATCATGGATGAGCTCAAGCGACAGCGGAACAAGCTCGAGCTCATCGCATCGGAAAACATTGTCTCGCAGGCGGTGCTCGAGGCCCAGGGCAGCGTGCTGACCAACAAGTATGCGGAAGGGTATCCCGGGAAGCGCTACTACGGCGGATGCGAGTATGTCGACGTGGCCGAAGATCTTGCCATCGAGCGCGCCAAGAAGCTCTTCGGCGCCGAGCACGCCAACGTCCAGCCCCACTCGGGCTCCCAGGCGAACATGGCGGTCTATTTCACCATTCTCGAGCCTGGCGACACCTATCTCGGCATGAGCCTGCCGCACGGCGGCCACCTTTCCATGGGCTCGCCCGTGAACTTCTCGGGCAAGTTCTACAACGTGGTCCCCTATGGAGTCAGGCAAGACACCAACCGCATCGATTACGACCAGGTGCGCTCGCTTGCGAAGCAGCACACACCGAAGTTGATCATCGCGGGCGCAAGCGCCTATCCGCGGATCATCGAATACAAGATATTCCGCGAGATCGCCGACGAGGTGGGCGCATACTTCATGGTCGACATGGCCCATATCGCCGGACTCGTAGCGGCCGGCCTCCACCCGAGCCCGGTTCCCTATGCTGACTTCGTCACCACCACCACCCACAAGACCCTGCGCGGTCCCCGCGGCGGCATGATCCTCTGCAGGGAGGAGCACGCGAAGGCCCTCAACTCCAGAGTATTCCCCGGCATGCAGGGCGGGCCGCTCATGCATGTCATCGCTGCAAAGGCGGTGGCGCTCAAGGAGGCCATGACTCCGGAGTTCAAACAGTATCAGGAGCAGATCGTCAAAAACGCCCAGGCACTGGCCAAGGGGCTCATCTCGCGGGGATTCTCGCTCGTCTCCGGCGGCACCGACAACCACCTCATGCTCGTGGATCTCACGAACAAAGACATCACTGGCAAGGATGCGGAGGCCTTCCTCGACCAGGCATGGATCACGGTCAACAAGAACACCATCCCCTTCGAGACCAGGAGCCCGTTCGTCACCTCGGGAATCCGTCTGGGCACCCCGGCGCTGACGACCCGCGGCATGAAAGAGGGAGAGATGGAGCTGGTGGCTTCCCTTATCGCCCGGGTCATCGACTCCAAGGGCGACCCGGCCGAGATCGACAGGGTGAAAAATGACGTTGAGGCCCTCTCGCAGAAGTTCCCTATCTATGAGGGGCTGGGGTGATGCATGCGCTGCCCACGGTGCTCCGGGCTTGAAGACAGGGTCATCCAGTCGAGGATAAGCCGCGACGGGAGCTCCATCCGGCGCAGGAGGGAATGCATCCGCTGCTCGTACAGGTTCACCACCTATGAGAAGGTGGAGGAATCGCTGCCCATGGTCATCAAGAAGGACGGGAGAAGAGAGGCCTTCGACCCCAACAAGGTAACCGCCGGGATTATCACCGCCTGCGAAAAGAGGCCCGTGAGCATTGAGGACATCGAGGCGGTCAAGGACTCGGTCATTCACGACATCCAGACCAAGTGGGACCGAGAGGTTCCCTCCACGTACATCGGAGAAAAGGTCATGGAGGCCCTGCACCGGCTCGACCCGGTGGCATACGTCCGATTCGCATCCGTTTACCGGGAGTTCAAGGATGTGAGAGAATTCATGGACGAGATCAAGGGCTTCGACAAGAACGGATCATGAAGGGCGATTCCCGGTACATGATGCGGGCCGTCACCCTCGCCCGCAGAGGCCTCGGCAGAACGGCACCCAACCCCCCGGTGGGCGCCGTCGTCGTCAAAGGCCCCCGGATCATAGGAGAGGGATTCCACCCCAAAGCGGGCGAGCCCCACGCCGAGGTTTTCGCGCTGAGGCAGGCGGGACATGAGGCCCGGGGAGCCACCCTCTTCGTTACCTTGGAGCCCTGCTCTCATTACGGAAGGACCCCGCCCTGTGTCGAAGCGATCGTGCAGGCTGGCATAGCCCGCGTCGTGGTGGGCAGCATCGATCCCAACCCGAAAGTGGCCGGCCGCGGCATCCGCTCCTTGCGCGAACACGGGATCAAGGTGGAGGTGGGCACGGCCGGGAGGCACACCGCGGAGCTCATCGCGTGGTATTCCCTGTGGATGGAAAAAAAGCGCCCGTTCGTGATCGCAAAGGCGGCCATGACCCTGGACGGAAGGATCGCCGCCCCGTCGGGAGACTCGAAATGGATCAGCTCCGAGGAGTCGAGGGCGTTCGTTCATGAGTTGAGGAATCGTGCTGACGGCATCATCGTGGGTATTGGAACGGTGAATGAGGACGACCCCCTGCTCACCTGCCGGATGCAGGAGGGCAGGGATCCTGTGAGAATCGTCATTGACCCCGGATATACAGTTTCAGCCGCCGCCCGGTGCCTGGGCGAGCGGGCCGTGATCTTCACCGGCCGCGAGCCCGGGAGCAGGCCCGAGATCATTGACACCGGCGCCCGGGTGATACGGCTTCCCGTTGACCGATCGGGCCGTTTCCTCTGGAAGGACATCCTGGGCGAGCTCGGCTCCATGGGGCTTCACGCCGTGATCGTCGAGGGGGGCGGCTCCATCCTTTCGAGCCTCATCCGCTCCCGTCTCGTCGACGAGCTGCTCGTATTCATCGCGCCCAAGCTCCTGGGGGGCGGCGTGCCCCTGGTTGCCTGGGACCCTCCGGAGAAGATTGCAAAGTCTGTTTCCCTTGTGGTAACGGGGGTCAGGATGATCGGGAGCGACGTGCTCGTCTCGGCCCGTCTGGAGGGTTGACATGTTCACAGGCATTATCGAATCGGTCGGAGAGGTGGTGAGCATCCGGCCTTATCAGCAGGGATACGAGCTCTGCGTGGATGCCGGGATGGATCTCTCGCACGACACGGTCGGCGACAGCATCGCCGTGGACGGCGTATGCCTCACCGCCACGTCCATCCAGGGAATGCGCTTCATTGCCACCGCCTCCGCGGAAACCGTGTCTCGATCGACCCTGAGCTCGCTCAAGCCGGGCTCGAAGGTGAATCTCGAGCGGGCACTGACGCTCTCCACGAGGCTGGGAGGGCATCTGGTGCTCGGCCATGTGGACACGGTGGGCGCAATCGCCGGCAAAACCGGCGCCGGAGAATCCATCCGCATCGGCATCCGGTACGACAGGCGTTTCTCCCGGTACCTGATCGAGAAGGGCTCGATTGCGATCGACGGCATATCGCTCACCGTAAACGTGCTGAAAGACGAGATCTTCGAGGTCAACATCATCCCATTCACGGCCGGCTCGGTTTCCTTGACACTGAAAAAGCCGGGTGATAGGGTAAACCTCGAATTTGACGTGATTGGAAAATATGTCGAGAGGCTCCTGAGCAGGGAAAGCGGGACATCTCTTGAGGAGCTCTTGAAGAAACAGGGATATCTATAAGGAGTAGTACCATGCCCACGTGCACCGTTGAAGAAGCCGTCCAGGAACTCAGACAAGGCAGAATGATCATTCTCGTGGATGACGAGAGTCGCGAAAACGAGGGTGATCTCACTATGGCCGCCGAGTTTGTCACTCCGGACGCCATCAATTTCATGGCCAAATACGGCCGGGGCCTGATTTGTCTGGCGCTGGACCCCAGGATCGTGGATCACCTCGATCTTCCTCAGATGGTCCGCGACAATTCGAGCAAGTTCGGCACCGGCTTCACGATTTCCATTGAGGCGAAACGGGGCGTGACAACCGGCATATCCGCCGCAGACCGCGCCACCACCATCCGCACCGCCATCGCCGAGGATACCGGACCCGCCGATCTGGCCCGTCCGGGGCATGTGTTCCCGTTGAGGGCCCGTGAGGGAGGGGTGCTTGTGCGCACCGGCCAGACCGAGGGCTCGGTGGATCTGTGCAAGATAGCGGGCCTGAGGCCGGGCGCCGTCATCTGCGAGGTCATGAACGATGACGGGACCATGGCACGGAGGCCGCAGCTCGAGGCGTTCGCCAGGGAACACGGCATCAGGATCTGCACCATCGCCGATGTCATCGCCTACCGGATGAGGACGGAGATCCTGGTGCGGGAGGCGGTGAGAGCGCAGCTGCCCACCCCGTACGGCAACTTCGAGCTCATCGGCTTTGACAACGACATCGACAAGAAGGAGCACGTTGCGCTGGTGAAGGGGGAGATCAGCCCCGATGAGCCGGTGCTGGTGAGGGTGCATTCCGAATGCCTCACCGGCGACGTGTTCCATTCCGCGCGCTGCGACTGCGGCGACCAGCTGCACAGCGCAATGCAGATGATCGAGGAAGAGGGCAGAGGCGTGATCGTCTACATGCGCCAGGAGGGGAGGGGGATCGGGCTGATCAACAAGCTCAAGGCCTACCATCTCCAGGAGAACGGCCGGGACACCGTGGAGGCCAATGTGGAGCTCGGCTTCGCTCCGGACCTGAGAGACTACGGTCTGGGCGCCCAGATCCTGGTGGCGCTGGGCGTGCGGAAAATGCGGATGATGACGAATAACCCCAAGAAAATCATCGGCCTGGAGGGCTACGGGCTCGAGGTCATCGAACGGGTGCCCATAGAGATCCCGCCCACCGAGGAAAACAAGAAATATCTTCAGACCAAGAAAGAGAAGATGGGTCATATATTGGAGGTTGTATAATGGCTGGTGTTATTGAGGGGAAATTAATCGGCAAAGGGAAAAAGGTCTCTATCGTGGCCAGCAGGTTCAACGACTTCATCACCGCACGGCTTATCGAAGGGGCTATGGACGCCCTGAAGAGGCATGGCGTGGAGGAGAAGGACGTCACGATCTATCGGGTTCCCGGCGCCTTCGAGATCCCGCCGGTCGCGAAAAGGATCGCCCAGACCAAGAAGACCGACGGCGTCATCGGCCTCGGTGCGGTGATCAGGGGCTCCACTCCGCATTTCGATTATGTGGCTTCAGAGGTGAGCAAGGGCATCGCCCTGGTGTCTCTGGAAGCACCGTGTCCGGTCATCTTCGGCGTCCTCACCACCGACACCATCGAGCAGGCAATCGAGAGAGCGGGGACCAAGTCCGGCAACAAGGGATTCGATGCGGGTATGGCGCTTCTGGAGATGATGGATCTCTATGCGCAGATCTGACTGAAGGCATGAGAATCCGGACAAAGGCACGAGAGATCGCACTGCAGTACCTGTACCAGGTCGATATCACCAAGAACCACACCGATGAGACGCTGAAGGACTTCATCGACCATTTCGTCGAGGACAGGGATGTGGTCCCGTATGCCCACGATCTCATCGAGGGGGTGTACAATCATCTGCACAAGATCGACGAGCTGATCGAGAATGCGTCCAACAACTGGTCGGTGAGCCGGATGTCCACCACCGACAGGAACATCTTGCGGATCGCCACGTACGAACTTGCGTTCAAACCGGACATCCCCTACAAGGTGGCGATCAACGAGGGGATCGAGCTGGCCAAGAAGTTCGGCTCTCCCCGCTTCCCTGCCTTTGCGAACGGAGTTCTGGACAGAGTAAGGACAGAGGTCTTCTCTGATGAAAATACTGATTGACACCCGCGGCATAGATGCTGTCTCCTGCGAGTTGCTGGGGCTGTGGTTCTTCAGTGACGAGCGGCCGCTCAAGGGGCTGACCGGTCTGCTGGACTGGAGGCTCGACACTGCCGTTTCCCGGCTGATCATGGCCGGCACCATCAGCGGATTCTGGGGAGAGAAGGTGCTCATGTGCGGGTTCAGCGACTGCCCGTTTCAGGGTCTGCTCCTGATGGGGCTGGGGCCCATGGGAGAGTTCGACGAAAAGAGGATGCGCGAGGCAGGCAGGTCCATGGCGTCCTCTCTCGTGAAGCTCGGAAGAAAGACCGTCTGCATGCCGCTGCCGGGAAACGGCATTACCCGGATCGATATAAGCACGGTGGCAGAGCACTTCCTCTACGGGCTGATCCATGAGGCGAAAGACACAGATCTCTCCCCGATCTTCCTCTGCGATCCGGGTGACGCGGACGAAACCCTGCTGGGGTTTCAAAAGACAAAAGTATCCCTGAAATCCCTTCTCCCCGCCGACATCATCCAGGTGGCATCATGAGCGTACTCATCATCGGAGCCGGCGAGGTCGGCTTCATGATCGCCAAGCGTCTCACGGAAGAGAACATCGATGTATACATTGTAGAAAAGGACGAGGCGAAGGTGAACAATCTCTCCCAGATGCTCGACGCACAGATCATATGGGGCAGCGGGTCGAGCATCAGGACGCTGAAAAAGGCGAACGTCGAGCATGCGGAGATGCTCATCGCGGTGACCGATTCCGACGAAGTCAACCTGGTGGCCGCGTTCATTGCGGGGTCGTTCGCGAACATCCCCGCGAAGATCGTGAGGATCCGGAACAAGGAATACGAGTCTTCCCGGAAGATCTTCGAGGAGGATTACCTCGATATCGACCTCATCATCAACCCCGAACAGGAGGCGGCAAGCATCATCATGAACATCCTGGACATTCCCGGATGCCAGGATGCGGTGCGGGTCGCGGACGGCAGAATCCGCCTCGGGGGGTTCAAGATCGGTGCAAGCTCCCCGCTGGTGTACAGGAGCCTGCAGGAAATATCCACGTCTTCCGACACCAACGGCATGAACTTCCTTATCGCGGCCATCCTCAGGCAGATGAACCTGCTCATTCCGAAGGGGAGCGACAAGATACTTCCCGGCGACCGCGTCTATGTCGTTCTCGACCAGGGAGACAACAAGGAGATCCTCAGTTTCATGGGCACCTACCGCAAGCCCATGCAGAATCTCATAATCTACGGCGGGAGTATCACCGGCGAGACGCTCGCATCGAACCTCGAGCACAGGAACGTGAACGTCAAGCTCATCGAGCACGACGAGAAGAGGTGCATCGAGTTGAGCGAACGGCTGTCCAGCACCACAGTGCTGAACATCCCCTCCGTGAACCGGGATCTCCTGGAGGCCGAGAGGATCTCCGACCAGGACGCGTTCATCGCCGTGTCCAACGACGAAGAGGCGAACATCCTTTCGTCCCTCCTTGCCAAGCGGATCGGATGTCCACACGTGATCGCCCTGGTGAACAACACCGACTATGTGTCGTTGGTGAGCGACATCGGTGTGGATGCAGTCGTCAATCCCAGGATGGCCGCAGTGGCGAAGATCCTCCAATTTATCCGGAAAGGCAAGATCTTCTCCATGACGAGCCTTTCGGATATCGAGGCCGAGGTGCTCGAGGTGGAGGCCATGGAGACATCCGATCTGGTGGAGAGGCCGATCAAGAAAATCAAATGGCCGAAGGACGCCATTATCGCCGGCGTCATTCGCGGCGGTGAAGGAAAGGTTATCGCGCCCAAGGGCGATACTGTCATCGATCCCGGAGATCGTGTCATCATCTTTGCCAAAAGGGGAACCATGCCCAAGGTCGAGAAGGTTCTGAGCGTGAAGCTCAATTATTTCTGAAGCCGTTCAAAGCAAGAAACGGGCGGTATGAAATGGAAAGAATCGAGAGAAGAGGGGCGTTTCCGGTGTGTTTTCAAAGACAGGTCCGTGCATCCGGCAAGGGCGCGGAAAGCGCAGGCTGAGAGTTCCGCGGGTATCGGGCATGAACGTGCGCATGCTGGTGAATCTGCTGGGAAGGGGCCTGCTGTTTCTGTCTCTGGCCATGGTGCCGTGCATCCTCCTTTCGTATTACACTCGGGGCGACGATCTCTTCTCCCTCGTTACAGGATTTCTGATAAGCATCGTTTCGGCACTGGTCATGCTGATCGCCTCATTCGGACCGACAGGCGAGCTCAGACACCGGGAGGGGTTTCTGTTCGTCGCGCTCGCATGGACTCTGGCGGGCTTTCTGGGCGCGCTGCCTTTCTGGCTGAGCGGCTACATCCCCGACTATCTGGATGCGCTCTTTGAAACAGTCTCGGGCTTCACCACCACGGGTGCTACAATCCTGGTGCAGATCGATGCGCTTCCCCGAGGGCTTCTCCTCTGGCGATCCCTGATCCAGTGGCTCGGCGGCATGGGAATCATCGTGCTCACCATCGCCATCCTGCCGTATCTGCGTGTCGGCGGCATGCAGATCTTCAAGGCAGAATCACCGGGGCCGACCGTGGACAAGCTCAAGCCGAGGATCACGGAGACCGCAAAGCTTCTGTGGGGAATCTACGTGGGCCTCACCTGCCTGGAGATCATCCTGCTTATGGTAGGAGGCATGAACGGGTTCGATGCCGTGTGCCACGGCTTCACGACCATGGCCACCGGAGGGTTCTCGGTGAAGAGCGCCGGGATCGCCTCCTACAACAGCGCATACATCGACGCCGTGATCACGGTATTCATGCTCCTTGGAGGCGCCAGTTTCACCCTGCACTACTTCTCGCTGTCGGGCAACCCGGGCCGGTATTTGAGGAGCCAGGAGTTCAGGTGGTATATCGGTCTGTTTGTCGCAGGCATGGTCGTCATCATGTGGTCCACCAGGAGCATGTACGGCTCCTTTGCCGAAATTCTGCGATATGTGTCGTTCCAGACGGCGTCCATCATGACCACGACAGGGTACGCGACCTACGACTACACCCGATGGCCTGCGGCAGCCCAGATGACGCTGCTCTTTCTCATGCTCGTCGGAGGCTCCACCGGTTCGACCGCCGGCGGAATGAAGGTCATGAGGCTGGGCATCCTCATCAAGTATGCCCACAGGGAAATATTGAGACTCATCCACCCCCACGCGGTGGTGACCATCAAGTGGGACAGGGTGCCGGTATCCCAGGAAGTCCTCAGCTCGGTGGTCGGATTCTCCATCTACTATGTCCTGATCTTCGCCATCACTTCACTCATCCTGGCCCTGCTGGGTGTGGACTTTCTCACCGCCGTGTCCGCAGCGATGGCCAGCATCAGCAACATCGGCCCCGGACTCGCCTCGGTGGGCCCCTTCGTCAGCTACGCGGATCTTCCCTCTCTGGGCAAGGCGCTCCTCACCTTCTGCATGCTGGTGGGCAGGCTCGAGGTCTACACCGTACTGGTGGTCTTGAGCCCGATGTTCTGGAGAAAGTAAGCCCGAAGGAATGGGGACGGGGTCACACAGGACGGGGTCAGGTCTCAACATGTGACAGTATGTCACATGTTGAGACCTGACCCCGAGATTTTTCCGAGATTGTCTGTGACCCCGAGATTTTTCCGGGATTTTCCTAGCGGGTGAGGTTCCTTACTTTCGCACGCTCCATCACGAGGCCGTGCTGCTTGGCGCCGGTGATATCGAGGCCCTCTGCATTGATGAGGGTGAAGTCCACACGGTCGAGGATCGCGTTTCTCATCTGAATATCCTGCATGGATGCAGCCATGAAAGACACCAGGGTGAGATCCGAGTCGTTCATGGTGATCTTGGTGAATCTGCTCAGAGCGAAGTCGGACTCGTTCAGTGCGCATTTGTCCAGCGTGCACGATTCCAGCGTGGTGAACAGGACCTTCATCTTCTGGAGGCCGGCTTCCGAGAGATTCAGATCTTTCAGTCGGGAGTAGATGATCGTCGATCCGGTCAGTTTGGAACGGGAGAGGTCCTGACCGCTCAGCGTTATCCTCAGGAACTGGCTGTCCAGGGCGGTTACCCGGGTCATGATACAGGAGCTCAGATCGACGTCCTTGAGCGTGATTCCCGAGAGGTGGGCGCCGGTAAAGTTTGTTTTGTGCAGGACAGCGCCTTCGAGATTTACCCGCTCCAGATGGGACTCTTCCAGATTCGTCTCCGAAAGGTTGGCGTTTCTCAAATCAGAGCCTCTCAGGTTCGCACCCCCGAGATCGAGCCCGCTCAGATCAAGACCCCTCAGGTCTTCACCCTCCACGGGCTGGCCTGTCTCAATGGCTTCAACGAGCCGCTGTCTGTCGTATCCGGACATTATTCAGACTCCAGACGCTCCTTGATCTCAGGGAGCAAGACGAACTCTGCTTCCACGATCTCGCTGTCACGCAGCGAAAACTGGGTTTTCACCCTGGGCTTTCTGATCTCACGGACGGCATTGCCGATCATAATCCATGTGCCTTCATTTGCGACACCGTCGATATAGATATTTCCGGAAAACACCATGTTGATCTTGTCCGTGAGCTCATGGATCCGGGCATCCATGGCATAGAGACTGTGTCTGACGGTTTCCAACGCGCTGAGGATCTTCTCATAGAGCTCTTCCTGCTGCCGGGAGAGCTGGCCCATCGCCTTCATGGTGCGGAGCTTCCCGAGAGAAGCCTGCAGCTTGAGGAAGTCTCCGATTTTATTTACCAGGTCCTGCTTGCATGCCTCCCGATCGTGCAGGAGAGCGGGATTATGGCCGATGGTGAGCTTGGTGTCGACAGGGTTCGCCACGTGGCCGATGGTGTGGCAGTAGATCCATGCCTCTGAGGAGACGGAACCTCCCGAGATCCATCCCTGGGGACTCTTCACGACAACCGGCCCCGCCGCATAGACTTCGCTGTTGCGGATATAGTCATCGACCATGATCTCCTTGGCCGCCTTGACATGGGCGTCCTGGATGAATTTCGCCCGGATGGAGCCCTGTGCGCTCAGCTGCGCCTTCTCCTGCCCGAGAATTCCGCCCGCGATCCTGATATCCCCTCCGGATGTGATAATGACGCGGCCGACACTCATGGAAATCGTCACGTCTTTCTGGGCGTGTATCTCATAACCGTCGCCCACCTCGCCGTTTACCACCACGAAACCGTTGAAACGGACATTGCCTGTGGAGGAGTCGACCTTGTCTACTATGTACACCGGATCGACGCTCACCCCGGAATCCTCCCAGACTACCATCCCGTCGATGGCTGCCACCAGTTTGTTGCCGTCCGGCGAAGGCTCGACGTTCTTGCCCGACGGAAGCATTCCCGGAGCACCGATCTTGCCGAGGATTTCTTCTCCCTTGACGGTGAGCCCGCTCTTGCCGACCTCGGGCGGGACGAGCTCGCAGAGGATATCGCCCTTGGCCACATTCTGGATCAGATTCATGTCCTTGATATTGACCCTTCCGCTTCCGTCCTCTGTGAGCTTGGCCCTGCGGCCGTCCTTGCTGAAACGGTAGAGAACGTATCCGTCCTTGCCCTCGCCGGGCTGGTCGCCTCTTGCAATCGTGACCCACTTGTTGACGCTTTTCTCCTCGGCGATCTGATGGAGAATCTCTGTCCGGATGCCGTGAATGACGCCCGCATCCTGCAGGGCTTCATGAAGGTCCGAAATGCTGATGGAGGACACCTCGTCGCCCAGGGGAACAACCCTGATGCTTGCCACGAGACCTCCCTGGGTTATGCTGACCTCGACTTTGTACTCTTTATTCACTTTCTTGGGTTCGGTTCTTGAGAAAAAAAACTTTACTGTGCAGTGTTGCATACAAAAGCGGGAGAATGCCTGAGAGCGCCGGGGTCCACCGGGAGATTTTGCTTGACTCTCCCTTGCGATTTCATTACCTTTTTTCGATACCCGAGGGGTGATTGGATAGAGAATCATGAAGATCGAAGACGTGAGCGCTCTGGACATCAAAGGATTCCTCGATCACGAGGAGGGCATGCTGCTCTACGACATAGCCCGCGAGTCGAGCGCAAACGGACCCTGCCTCGAGATCGGGGGGTACTGCGGCAAGTCGACCGTCTATCTGGGGCTCGGGTGCAAGGCCCGCGGCGGAATCCTCTTTTCCATTGATCACCACCGCGGCTCCGAGGAGCAGCAGAAGGGGCAGGAGTACTTCGATCCCGAGCTCTACGATGAGGCTTCCGGGAGGGTGGACACCTTCAGGCATTTCCGCAGAACCGTGGAGCTTGCGTCTCTCGAGGATACGGTGGTGCCCATCGTGGCCCGCTCCGAGGTGGTCGCGCGGATGTGGTCGACACCTTTGAGCGCGGTGTTCATCGACGGCGGCCACAGCTACCCCACGGTCTTCACCGACTACACGTCATGGATGCCCCACGTCGTGCCGGGAGGCTATCTGCTGATACACGACATCTTCCCCGATCCGAACGACGGAGGCCAGGCCCCGTATTATGTCTATCAGCTTGCGGTCAAGTCGGGGCTCTTCGAGGAGATGCCGCGGTTCAAGACCCTGGGCGTTCTCAGGAGGCTCGGCGCCGGGGTGGTGCCCGAGGCCGTCAGGAACTTACGCGACTGGTAGGGAGTCCACCTCCCGATTGTGGGTCCAGAAGAATCGGGAGCTTCCGTTTGAGGTATCGAGCCTGATATATCCCGCATCCATGAGCGTCTTGAGGGTCCAGGATACAAACTTGAGATCCTCGCCCACCTTCTGCACAACAGCCGGTGCGAGCGCGGCCACCGGGTCGGACCCCTGAGCGCCCCGCAGCTCGATCTGCTCGATGACATCCTCGCTGAGCAGCTTGAATATGAGGTTCATCCTCTTCCTGCCCACCACCAGGAGCTCTTCGTGGGGAGTGCACTGCCTGCTCTCGTAGCGCCTGAGTACTTCCTGCCACTGGGAATCGAGGATCTCGTCGCAGGTTTTCACAAACGATACCATATCTTCGGGGCTCACCTTCGAGGTGCGTACCACGGGATGGTTGGCGTCGTAGAGCGACCAGTCGTCGGTGAGGATCTGAAGATCATACGAGCCGATCTCCTCGCGCACTGTGGTGCCGGGGAAGGGGGCCAGCATATGGTATCCGAAGTAAATGCCCAGATCTTGCGCGAATCGGGCGGTTTCCGCAAGCGTCTCCGGGGTTTCCCCCGGCAGTCCCACCATGAACGAGGCGTGGGTTGTGATGCCGGCCTCCTTGCAGATCCGCGTGGCCTCCCGGGCCTGTTCGATGGTGATCCCTTTCTTAATCCTCTTGAGCATCTCGGGGTTGCCGGACTCGATGCCGAAGCTGATGGCGTCGCAGCCCGCCTCCTTCATGATCGCCAGGAGCTCGCGGTCCACGGTGTTCACCCGAGCGAAGGCGCTCCAGGCGAATTTGACGCCCCGGTTGAGAATCTCTTCACACAGCACGCCCACCCGCTGCTTGTTCGCCGTGAACAGGTCGTCCGCGATGTTGATCCGGGTGAATCCATAGGCGAGGATCTGCTCGATCTCGTCCACCACGAGCTTCGGGTTTCTGAACCGCCCCTTGAATCCCACCATCTTCCGCCCGAGGCAGAAGATGCACTTGTTGGGGCACCCTCTGCTCGTGATGATGCTCACCGGGTAGCCCAGGGCGAGATACCGCGACATGGGAAGCAAGTGCCGGGCGGGCAGAGGCAGAGCATCCAGGTCCTCGATGAGAGCTCTGGCAGGGGTGACGTGGACGGCGCCGTCTCTGCGGAATGCGATACCCCTGATCCTTTCCCATTCTTCGGGCGAGTTCAGCACGGGCACGAGCTCGGAGAGCGTCTGCTCTCCCTCGCCGACCACGATGAGATCGATCTCGGGGTAGCTGCGCAGCGTGTTCTCGATATCGAAGGAAACGTGCGGCCCTCCCATCATGGTGACGATCTCCGGGTCGTACCGCTTGACATCCTGAATGATGGCGGCGGCCTGATGGAAATTCATGGTGACCGAAGCCGCTCCGACCGCATCGGGCCGGAAGCTGTCCAGAGCGGCGGCGAGCTTCTCGGGGGTATAGCGGCTGACGATGAAGTCGAAGACCCTCACCGTCGCCCCCGCCGCCTCGCATGCAGCGGCCACATACGACAGGCCCAAGGGGGGAGAAGGCGCCTCTTCCAGGGGATAAGGTGATGCGATGAGCGCGATCCTCATGAGGATTCCTCCGACTCATTCCTAGGGAAGGCGATTGATTTGAGCCACCCCAGGAGGGTGTTCCCTCTGAGCATATCCCGGTCGATCTCGTCGATATCGCGGGCGAGCTTCTCCGCATCGGCGAACCAGTGCTCCCGCGTCTTCATGGGGCGGTTCGGATCGAGATCGCGCAGAGGGGCGGCCGGGCTGCCCGCTGCGATCGTATTGGACGGAATGTCCCGGGTGACCACCGAGCCGGCGCCGATGATGCTGTTGTCGCCGATGGTGACGCCCTTGCATACGATGCTGCTGTCTCCGAGCCAGACATTCTTGCCGATGACGACCGGCGCGGTCTTGCCGATATAATCGGTTCGGTCGTAGATTCCGTGCCAGTCCGCATCGGTGATATACACGCCGCTCGCCATCATGGTGCTGTCACCGATCGTGACGCCGGTGGCCGAGCTGATGCGGACACCCGGACAGATGAGGCAGTAGCTCCCGATCCTGATGAACCCCTTGCCCTTTTCCGCAGACCAGACCGTGAGCCTGACCTTGTGCTCGGGGGTCGTGATGACGTTCGCGAAGTCGCCCAGGTCGATCGGGGCGCCGAACACGCGGACGTGCCAGGGTTTCATGAACGTGCAGTTTTTCCCCAGATGCCTGAACTGAGGCCTCAGGAAGTGCTCCGCATACCAGTCTCTGAAGAGAAGGTCGAGCTTCTTGATGTAGTACGGCCTGTAGTCCTTGATCAACGAGCTTAAGCCCTCATATCCTGCATGTGTGAGCAGAAGGCTTCCTTGATGCTGAATACGGGATGCCTTTTTTTGAGGAAGCGGTACATGTGGGACTTCTGCCCCTCGTGCCAGAACGAATGGTTGAAGAGCTGGGAAGCGGGAGTGATGTGATACAGGGCGTCTGCCGCCATCATGACCGCTGCATTGGTCCAGCTGTATTTTTCTTCCGGCCAGATCACCATATCGGGGAACGTGATCCCGCAGTAGTAGCTTCCATCGTCGTATCTCTTGTTCAGTATCCACATGAGGAGTGTCTCCGCAAGCTCCGACTCACCCATGGCCGCCAGCGCGATGATGAGCTCGGATGACTCGGCCATGGTTATCCAGGGACTGTCGGACACACACCTGACGCCCAAGCCCTCCACTACAAACTTATTCCAGTACTTGTCAATTCTCTTTTTCGCCTCGCCGTCGGCCAGCGCGCCGCAGAGCACGGGATAGAACCAGTCCATGGAATAGCGCGCCTTGGTTCTGTTGAAGAGGTATCTGCGGTAGCGGATCGCCTCTTCGAGCCGCCTGAGCGCCATCTGCCATCTCGGCCTGCTCTCTCCCAGGAGCAGGGCGAGGACAAGGGCGCACTTGAGGCTCATGTACACCGAGCATGAGCCGGTGAGCAGGCTCATGGGGTCGATGCTGCCTTCCGGGCTCCTCGCCCAGTAGATCTCTCCGCCTCCTCCCTGGAGTGCGACCGCGTAGTCGACCCCTGCGGACACCGTGGGCCAGATGTATTCCAGAAACGCCCGGTCCTGGGTGATCAGGTAGTGATGAAACACCCCCACCGCGATATAGGACGACTGGTTCGACTCACGCGTCATGTCTTCCGGAACGCCCTGCCGGTACGAGGAATACCAGCTTCCGTCCGGCAGCTGCACGGACGCGAGCCATTCGAAGGCCTTTCTCGCCTCCTCGCGGTAGCCGCCGATGGACAGCCCGATGGCCGACTCCACGTGGTCCCACGGATCGGTCTTCCCTCCCTCATACCAGGGGATTTCCCCGGTTTCGAGCTGTACGCCGGCAATGGACGCAGCGAGCGCATCGATATCCACCCGATGGGGACGCCTTTTGGACTGTAATTCAAGCTCCATGTGAACCGCCTTTCTGCAGATAGACTACGATGCTCTTCGCAATAACAGGATTCAACACCCGGTCCAATACCCGGGTCAAAAAGGGTTTTTTCATGATGTCCCACACCAGAAACCGGTGATAGAGCCTTACCAGCGGATGCCCGTCGTTCTTGTGTCCGACCAGGCACTTCAGCCACCAGTAAGGGCTGTGGAGTGAATGCTTCCATGCTGTACCGTTGCATCGGGTCCCGGCGTTCTCCAGGAGGTTGATGAGTTCTTTTTTCCGGAATATGCGGATGTGGCCGCCTTCCTCGTGATGGTAATCGTCCGAGATCGCCCAGCAGATGCGTTCCGGCAGATACCTCGGCACGCTCACCACCAGCGGCTTGCCGGGTTTGAGAACACGGATGATCTCGCTTATCGCCTGCCGGTGATCGGGAATGTGCTCGAGCACCTCCGAGCAGATGACCGCGTCAAAGGTCTCGTCGTCAAAGGGCAGCCTGGTGATGTCGCTTACACACACGAGCTTGATGCCGCCGCCGTCCTGAGCGGCGCCGATCATGGTGTTCAACATGCGGTTGGCGGCGTCTGCATCCTTCCTGCTCTTGTCGATGCCCACCACGTTGACGTCGCGGCGCCTGAACGCCTCGCTCAGGTGCCGTCCGGTCCCGCATCCTGCGTCGAGAACCCAGGACCCCTTCGGCAGATCCAGCCGGGAGAAATCAACAGTGAGCACCGATGGCCTCCCGATAGACGTCAACGACGCTGCGCGCCGTGTTCGACCAGGTGAAGTGCCTTTTCACCCGCTCATATCCCGCATGTGCAAGGGCTTCTCTCTTGTCCGGATTGTCCAGCAGATCGATGATCGCCTTTTCCAGCGCGCCTGCATCGCCCGGGGGAACAAGAACTCCGGCGTCTCCCACCACTTCGGGCAGCGCTCCGCCCGTAGTGCTGATCACCGGCACTCTGCACGCCATGGCTTCTCCGGCGGGAAGGCCGAACCCCTCATACAGGGAAGGGACGACCGCCATGGTGGTCCTTGCATAGTAGCGGGCGAAATCATCGTCTGAGATGCGGCCGGTAAAGGTGATAAACTCCCGGGCATTGAGGTCGTTCACGAGCCGCTCGATGGCCCCGTCCTTCTTCGGCGAGCCGATGACCGTCAGCGTGACGTTGCGTTTTTTCCGCAGAGACGCCACCGCTTCGATGAGATAGCGCAGCCCCTTCAGCGGAGTATCCGCGCTGTTGGTGACCATGATCTGGTTCTTCTCTCTCCGGATCCCGGTGACGGGGTGGAAGATATCGGTGTTGATCCCGTTCGCCACCACGCGGAACCGATAAGGCGGGATGGCGAACTGCCTGCTGATGTCGTCCTTGGATGCCTCGGACACCGTGATGATGTGTGAGAGCCTCCGGGATACGCGCTTCTGCATGCCGATGAAGGAGTACCATCTCCGGACCTTGAGCTTTCTCCACCACAGCTTTTCGGAACGCACCTCCACGTCCCTGTCGACAGTGATGGGGTGGTGGATGGTCGCTATCGTGGGAATGCCGATTGCCTGAATGCCCAGCAGCCCGTAGGCGAGGCACTGGTTGTCGTGGAAGACATCGTACCTGTGGGCGTTTCTCTTCATGAAGTTCCATATGCGGATTCCGGATGTAAAGGGTTCCGGGAATCCGCCGCTGCAAACCCCGAGCCACTCGATGAGGTTGACCGGCGAGGTCAGCTCACGAATGCTCGGTACCCGGAAGAGGTCGTCGGGGTTGTAGAGGTCGAGGCTCGGGAGCTTGTGGAGCGTGATATCGTCGTCGAGAACGGGGTACGGCGGCCCAGAGACCACATCGACCTTGTGGCCGAGGTCCGCCAGTGCCCTGCTGAGCCTCTTGGTGTACACACCCTGGCCTCCGCAGGTGGGATTCCCCCGGTAGGTAAAGAGGCATATTCTCAAAGGAGATTCGGGACCGGGAGACGTACGCGGTGCGGTAGGATATTTCCTGCCCTGATTACTCCATGCCATGGAATGATTTCCTTTTTAATCTGAAATAGCTGCAGCCATGTGCCGCAGACAGCAGCATTTCACATTACCAACGGCCGCTGAAAAAATCAATGAAAATGAGAAAAATTAGTGAATAATTTTGCAGGTGAAGGGGAGCGGGCCGTTTTTGTATTTCACAGGGGGGGAATGATAGCGGAAACCCTGAAAAAAGGGCGATTATCTTGACCGGTGATGTGCGCGGGAGGTGCGGATCAGGTTCAGACAGGAACGCCGTTTGTCTTCAGCAGCCGTTCCCTGATGATTTTCTTCAGCCTGTCCAGCGTCTCGGGGCTCACGCAGCAGGGCGGATCGACCTTGCGCGAGAGGGTGACCGTCAGGGTGTAGGTGCGCAGGGAGACTCTGCACTTGCTGCACGTCCTGATATGGTCCTGGACCTCTACGATGAGCTCTTCGGAAAGGGAGTCCTCCAAGAACTCCTGAAAAAGGGCTGAACAGAGCTTACAGTTCATTTTTCCTCCCCTGAAGGTTCGGTATACTTGCTGAAGTACTCTGAAAGGAGCTGTCTCAAGATGAGCCTGCCTCGGTGCAGCCTGGACTTGACCGCAGGGACGCTGATGCCGAGAGTCTCCGCGATCTCCTCGTTCTTGAGCCCTTCCACGTCCTTGAGGACCACCACCGTTCTCATGGCCTCGGGCAGCGAGTCGATGGACTCTCTCAGGACCTCTTTGCTCTCCTCGGAAAGCAGCACGTCATCGGGAAGAGTCGACCAATCGTAGTCCAGATATTGCTCCTGGTCAATATCCTCGACAGGCGTCTGTTCGGAAAACTTCTTCTCTTTCCTCAAATAACCGTAGGCGGCGTTGGTGGTGACCCGATACAGCCAGGTGGAGAAATACGCCTCGGTGGTCAGCGTGCCGATCTTGGCGATCACGGTGAGGAAGACATCCTGCATGATCTCTTCGGCGGCGTGAGCGTCCCGGGTAAGGTGGTATGCAAGGTTGTACACCTTGTTCGAGTATCGCTTCACGATTTCCTCCATGGCCGCAGGGTCGCCCCGCTTGAGATCACGCACCAGATCTGCATCGGCCTGCTTGTTTATTTTCTTACCCATTTAGATACCTTTTTCTCCGGGTTGGATTCTCTCGTCCGACCAGGTGAGTATGAGATTCCTTGCAGCCCAGACCTCATCCACCCGCGATATGGGGGCGGCACGCGGCGATTCATGAAGCTTTTCCGGGTCCTCGCGGCTCGTTTCCGCGATTTCCTCCATGGCGGCGATGAACCGATCCAGCTCTTCGAGAGGCTCGGTCTCCGTGGGCTCGATCATGAGCGCGCCGGCCACAACAAGGGGAAAGTAGACCGTGGGAGGATGAAATCCGAAATCCATGAGCGCCTTGGCCATGTCCATGGTCGTCACGCCGCGGCCCTTCTGCCTGGCGTCGCTGAGAACGAACTCGTGCAGCGTGGGCGTCGCATACGGGAGGTCGAAAAGATCTTTCAGCCTGCTCTTGAGGTACAGGGCGTTGAGGCAGGCCACGGTCGCCGCCTCGCGGAGGCCGGAGGGCCCGAGGCTCAGGATGTATGTGAGCGCCTTGATGCACACGCTCACGTTTCCCAGGCAGGAGTGCACCATGCCGATGCTCTCTTCAGAGGGGCGCGCTCGCAGGACAAACCCTCCCGATTCGTCCCTGACGATGAAAGGAGCGGGGAGAAACCGGGCAAGCTCCTTCTTCACCAGCACGGGGCCGCTGCCGGGGCCTCCTCCGCCGTGCGGCGTGCTGAAGGTCTTGTGCAGGTTGACGTGCATGCAGTCGACCCCCATGTCTCCCGGCCTGGCGACGCCCATGACGGCGTTGAGGTTCGCGCCGTCCATGTAGAGATACGAGCCGTTTGCGTGCAGGAGATCGGCAATGACCCGGATCTCCCGCTCGAAGATGCCCAGCGTGTTGGGGTTGGTGATCATGAGCGCTGCCACGTCCTCATTCAGGTGCTGGCCGAGGGCGGATGCGTCCAGGTATCCCTCCGGGCCCGAGGGAATGTTCTTCGTGACAAACCCGGCGATGGTGCAGGAGGCGGGGTTGGTTCCGTGCGCAGTGTCGGGGATGAGCACCGTCCTCCTCTTCTCTCCGCGGATGTCGAAGGCCTTCCTGATGACCATCATGCCGGTGAGCTCGCCGTGGGCGCCTGCGGCGGGCCAGAGAGAGCACGCGTCCATACCGCAGATCTCCTGAAGCATCTGCTCGAGTGTCTTGAGGCACTTCAGGACCCGCCCCATGGCAGGCGCGTCCGCCGGATGGATGCGGGCGAGCCGAGCGGCTATTTCTTCCGCGATCTTGGGGTTGTACTTCATGGTGCACGACCCCAGCGGATACATGCCGTGATCGATGCCGTAGTTGAGGCGGGAGAGCCTGGTGAAATGCCGGACGGTATCTACCTCCGACACATCGGGAAGCGACGGCGGCCCTCCGGCCTCGGACAGTCCTTCGACAACGGAGGCGTCAAAGGGCGCGGGAATCATGCGCTTGTTCCTGCCGGGAGCGCTCCGGACGTTGAGCAGGGGCTCCGGGATCTCCGGGAAGCGTGTTACACGTTGTCCGCCAGACATCGGCATTCCTCCTGGGTATTCATTTCCGTGACCGTGGTGAGCACGGCCCGGCCGATTTCCGGATACCATCCGGCGAGGGGGATGCCCGGGACGATCCCGTTTTTCTCGAGCCCGGCCCTTTTTCCCTCGTCCATGGGGATCACGAACTCGTTGAACACAGGCCCGGAGAAGATCGGGCGTATACCTCTGTCTCCGAGCAGGCCCATCAGGTACCGCGCGCCCGCCGCGCACTGCAGCGCGGCTTCCCGGAGCCCTCGCGGTCCCATGGCGCTCAGATAGACGGCGGCCCTGAGCGCGCAGAGCCCCTGGTTCGTGCAGATATTGGATGTGGCCTTTTCCCGGCGGATGTGCTGCTCCCGGGTCGAGAGCGTAAGGCAAAACGCCTGCCTGCCTTCGCTGTCTTTTGAGAGCCCCGCGACTCTGCCGGGCATGCGGCGCGCGTGCTCTTTCCGGGTGCAGAGAAACCCGAGCAGGGGCCCTCCTGCGTTGGCCGGGTTGCCGAACGACTGGGCCTCGCCCAGAACCACATCGGGGCCGAACGCGCCCGGGGACGTCAGAACCCCGAGCGAGAGCGCCTCAGTGATCACGACACCCCAGAACCCCGCCTTGCGCGATGCGATTTCCGCAATCTGCTCCATGGGCTCGATGACGCCGAAATAGTTGGGGCTCTGGACGAAGAGCGCCGTATCCGGAGAAATCGACTCCTCCAGCGCGCGGAGATCGACCCGGCCCGTCTTCGGATCGAAGGGTATTTCCCGGATGCCGTCCTGGCCCGTATGGGCGAGATATGTTGCGAGCACGCTGCGGTAGGTGGGCTGAGTGGACCGGGTTACGGCTATCCTTTCGATCCCCTTTCCCCTCAGGGCCATGAGCGCGGCCTCGGCCAGCGCGGTTGCGCCGTCGTACATGGAGGCGTTTGAGATCTCCATGCCGGTGAGCCCGGCCATCATGCTCTGGTACTCGAAAACGGCCTGGAGAGTTCCCTGGCTGATCTCGGGCTGATACGGAGTGTATGCGGTGGAGAACTCCTGGCGCGAGGCGATGGCGTCGACGACGGCCGGGATGTAGTGGCGGTGGATTCCGCCGCCCGTAAAGGTCACACGGGAGGGATGAAACGCGAGGTCTCTGCGGAGCGACTCCTCATCTTCCGGCCCTCCTACGGCCAGCGGCGAGCCGTATCGCAGCGCCTCTGGGATGGACGCGAAGACCTCATCGGGGCTCGCGATTCCGATCGTCTCCAGGATTTTCCGGAGCTCAGCGCCGTTGTGAGAGACATACGACATCTATTTTGCCTCTGCCTCGACGTAAGCCCTGTACGCCTGCGCATCCATGAGCGCATCCACCTGGGACGGATCGCTGATTTTCAGGACCACCATCCACGCGCTCCCGTAGCAGTCCTGATTCACGAGCTCGGGCGTGTCCGCGAGCGCTTCGTTGATCTCGACGATCTCGCCGTCCACCGGGGCATAGACCTCGGACACGGCCTTGACGGACTCGACGGTTCCGATGGGGTCTCCTTTGGCGATCACGGTTCCGACCTCAGGGAATTCGACGAACACGATATCCCCCAGCTCGTGCTGGGCGTAATCCGTGATGCCGACCCGCATCATGCCGTCCTCGACACTGCCCCATTCATGATCCTGCGTGTAATACAGCTCTTTCGGTATCTCCATGGAAACATCCCTCCTCCATGACTTATGTATGGGCGGTGCCGCGTACGAACGGCGGCCGCGTCACCGATGCCCGTAAATGTTTTTCCCTCACGATCACTTCGACTTCATCCTTCTCCCCGACGCTTTTGTCAAGATAGGCGAGCGCTATCCCCGTGCCCAGAACCGGCGAGACGCTCCCCGATGTGACGACGCCCACCTGCTCACTGCCCTTGACGCATATGCATCCCTGCCTGGGGACGCCCCTGTCTCTGAGCACGAGTCCGCGCAGCCTCCGGGAGACACCGCTCGAAGATTGCTCTTTGAGCGCCTCTCTGCCGATGAACGAGGGCTTCTCGAGGTTCACCGCAAAGCTCAAGCCCGCCTCCAGGGGGGTTGTGGTCTCGTCGATATCGTTGCCGTGGAGAGGATAACCCATCTCCAGCCTCAGGGTGTCTCTAGCCCCCAGCCCGCACGGAGCGGCCCCTTGTTCAACGAGGCTCGACCACAGGCCGGAGGCCTTCGCGGCCGGGAGAAAGATCTCGGTCCCGCCGGCCCCGGTGTAGCCGGTCTTTGATATCATGATATCGCCGTAGTCTCTCGTGGCAAGGATCGTGAAGGTGAAGCTCTTCAGCGTATCCAGGTCGAGGCCGAGGACCGCCTTCATGATGCCGCCCGCATCCGGGCCCTGCAAAGCGATCAGCGAAGTTTCCGGGCTCCTGTCCTCGATGACCGCCCCTTCGCGGTTCTGCACGTTCATCCAGTCCAGATCGCGGGGGGTGTTGGACGCATTGACGCAGAGCATGTAACGCTCTCCCGGCTCCACGCAGTAGATGGTGAGATCGTCGATGATGCCGCCCCGTTCGTTGAGGAAAAAGCCGTAGAGCACCCGGTGCTTCGGCATGGCGGCGATGTTCCTGGTGAGGACCCTCTCCAGGAAGGGCACGCACTCTTTTCCGCTCACCCATATTTCTCCCATGTGGCTGGCATCGAAGATCCCGGCCGAGTTCCTCGTGGCCAGATGCTCTTCCCGGATCCCGGTGTACCACACGGGCATCTCCCATCCATGAAAATCCACGATCTTTGCGTTGAGCTTTTCATGCTCGTGATACAGGGGAGTTCTCATCGCTCTCCGTCCTTTCTTTGTCACCGATCATTTTCGAGGCCGTACAGCGCCCCCTGCGGCCGGGTCTGCTCGCGCACGGCGAACGCTTCCCTGCCACAGGGGCAGACCTCCCGCCCCGCCGGTTCCATGCGGCCTTGAAAAAAGCGCCTGAGGAAAGTATCAGGAAACACGGGCCCTTGCTGCAATAAGGGTGTTGTCCAGCAGCATGGTGATCGTCATGGGCCCCACACCTCCGGGCACCGGAGTGATCAGCGAGGCGCGCCTTTTGGCCCCCTCGAACTCCACGTCACCCTTGAGCCCTGCTTCGGTGCGGTTCATGCCTACATCTATCACCACCGCACCCTCCTTTATCCACTCGCCCCGGATGAATTCAGGCCTGCCGATGGCCGCCACCACGATGTCGGCCGACGCCACCTTTCTGTCGAGGTTCAGGGTGCGCGAGTGGCAGATGGTGATCGTCGCGTGCCTCATCATGAGCAGGAGCGCCGCGGGCTTGCCCACGATGTTGCTCCTGCCGATGATCACGGCGTCCTTTCCCTTGGGGTCGATCCCGTGCTCGTCGAGCATGTACATGATCCCCCGGGGCGTGCACGGGACCAGGGTAGGCTCTCCCATGAGCAGCCTGCCCATGCTGTAGGGATGGAAACCATCTACGTCCTTCGCAGGGTCGATCCTCAGCAGCACCTCCCGCTCCTGAAGGTGGGAGGGCAGGGGGAGCTGGACGAGGATGCCGTCCACGGCATCGTCGGCGTTGAGCGTGTCGATCAGCGCCAGGAGCTCTTTCTGTGTCGTGCTCTCCGGCAGAAGATGCTCGAACGATCGGATGCCGCACTGCTCGCAGCCGGCCTTCTTGTTTCTCACATAGATGGCGGAGGCGGGGTCCTGCCCCACGAGCACCACCGCCAGGCCGGGAGGCCTGCCGTGGGCGCGCGAGAATTCACCCGCCTGCCGTGATATTTCCTCGCGCTTTTTGCGCGAAAGCTCTTTTCCGTCGATAATGATACCCACAGTTTTCTCCTTGTATCTCTACGTCTTGTAGACCCACTTCACAGGAAGAGGTCGGAAGCTCACCGCGTGCGGCATGGGCAGGATCAGCTCGATGTCCACAGCCAGCCAGCTGTAATCGGGCTTCAGGATCCTGAGCTTTCCGTCCGCGGGCGGGGCTCCCCATTCGGTGTGCTTATACGTCACGAACAGGATCACGTCAAAGAACTGCTCCGACTCCCCCAGGGCGTATCCCTGGCGGAAGCTTTCCTCGGTGAGGTTGTGGGCTTCGATCAGCTGCTTTGCGAGCTGCTTGTCGAACTGGATGACCGCATATCGGCCCACGCCCTTCTCCGAATACCGGGTGAGCGTCTTGGTCTCCGAGCTGGATACGTACACGGTGGCAAGGCCGGTTACGGACTTGAGGTACTGGGCGGCGATCAGGGCGGCGGACCTGCGCCCGCCCGTCGCCTGGTGGTGGCATCCGTAGTACTCGAAGAGCTTCTGCTGGAGTATCTCCGCGTAGCGCTCCCCCTTTTCGTAGAGGCTCTTGGAGACGTAGCGCAGCTCCTTTGCCAGGCTCTCGGCGGCCTCGGCGATCGGCCAGTCGACCTTGACGTGAAAGTGCGTCAGGGAGTAGCGGTTGCGTTTCTTGTAGCGGTTGTCCCGCTGGATCAGCAGGCAGTAGTCCACATCGATGAGCTGGTCTATGAGATCGAAAAAGGAATCTCTCTCGAAAAACCGGATCGTGGAGTAGAAAGGCCGGTGGAGCTTGATGTCGGGCACCAGGGAGATGGTGTCCTTGCGCACCCTGTTGGTGTCGGAGAACCTGAGGAACTTCTGGTGCGCCTCCTCGAGTGTGTCTTCGCAGAATATGATGAAGAAGGGGCGGGCTTCGGAGGATTCCTTGGAAAACTCCTTTTTTTTCGGCCTCAGCTCGCTGGAATCCACATACGGATAAGGGATCTTCTTTTCCAGGCACTTCCGGTACGGCGCCTCGAGGGCGATGGTCTTGAGCTTCCGCTCGAGTTCGTCCCGGAGAAACACGTAGATCGAACGCCGGATCTTTTCGGTATGTCCCAGTTCAAATCGAGATTTCTTTTCCATTCAGAAAACGATACGCTCCATTATTTCCCATCAATCAATACAAAAAGAGGCATGAAGCAGTCCGTAAGCCGGGTTCTGTCTCCTGAGCCGGGTTGCCCCGGAACAGGTGGTGATCATTCATCTAGGGCTGCGGTTGCCCGCAGCCTCGAGCGACCTACCCAGGGGCGGGACGGGCAATCCCTTGACGTTAAGCCCCTCTTTTGGTCTTGCTCCGGATGGGGTTTGCCGAGCTTCCCCGGTCACCCGGGGAACTGGTGAGCTCTTACCTCGCCGTTTCACCCTTACTCTCCTTGAAAGGAGAGCGGTTTGTTTTCTGTGGCACTTTCCCTGGGGTCACCCCCGGTCGCCGTTAGCGACCATCCTTGCCCTGTGGAGCCCGGACTTTCCTCTCGCGGCCGGTATCAACCGGACGCCAGCGATCACCTGTCCTGCTTCAACCCTTGATAATCCTTACAAGATGGAGATGCCAAATTCAAGTATGAAATGGGAAAAACCCAAAAATCCTGCTATGATGATATCACTAAAGATGCATCGGCGAACGGATCGATTCATGATCCGGGCTTTGCGGCCCGCATCCGGCGGCGGTATGACAGCCCCCGCCGGCAAGGCGCGGCCGTGCGGAGAAACGAAACAGGAGGATCATACTCGTGAAGAGCGGACGGGAATTCTTTGATATCTACCGGCACGGGTTTGCCAGGGTCGCTGCATGCATCCCGGAAGTCCGGGTGAGCGATCCGGTGTTCAACGCCGGGAAGATCCTGGACCTCATCAGGCAGGCCCACGCCAGGAAGGCTGTCCTTGCAGTGTTTCCGGAGCTCTGTCTCTCGGCATACTCCAACGAAGACCTCTTCTTCCAGGAGGCACTTCTGTGCGAGGTGGAAGAGGCGATTTCCCGAATCCTGGAGGAGACGGCCGGGCTCGACATGATCATCGTTGCGGGCGCGCCTCTGAAGGTGGAGGGCGGGCTGTACAACTGCGGGGTGGTCATGCACCGGGGCAGGATCGCGGGCATTGCGGTCAAGAGCTATCTGCCCAACTACCGCGAGTTTTATGAGGCGCGGCAGTTCAGGCCCGCCCGCGAGCTCCCCGCGGATGTCATTGATTTGTGCTCACAGACAGGCATTCCGATCGGCCCCGATCTCCTGTTCAGGGTTTCTTCCATGCCCGGGTTCACGCTCTTCGTGGAGATCTGCGAGGACGTCTTCTCTCCCGTTCCGCCGTCGAGCCGCGCCGCCCTGGCCGGGGCCACGGTCGTGGCGAACCTCTCCGCCTCCAACATCACCGCGGGCAAGGATGAATACCGCCATCTGCTGGCCGCGAGCCAGTCCGCCAGGTGCCTGTGCGCATATATCTACACCGCGGCCGGGTTCGGCGAATCCACCACCGACCTGGCATGGGACGGCCATGCCATCGTGTACGAGAACGGCAACCTGGTCTCCGAGTCGAAGCGTTTTTCCTGGGAGCCCCAGGTGGTGAGCGCGGACATCGACCTCGACCGTCTGACCGGCGACCGCATCCGGATGACGAGCTTTCACGATACGCGGGCCCGTGAAGGAGCGGCCTTCCGGACTATCCCCCTGGACCTGGATCCGCCCGGGGGCAGGATCCTCCTGGAGCGCGAGATAGCCCGCTTTCCCTATGTGCCGGTTCAGGCGGACGTGAGGGACAAGCGCTGCTTCGAGGTCTACAACATCCAGGTGCAGGGGCTGGCCAAGCGGATGCAGTCCACGGGAGTCAGAAATCTCGTCATCGGGGTGTCGGGCGGCCTCGATTCGACCCATGCGCTCATCGTGTGCGCCAGGGCAATGGACGCTCTCGGTCTGCCCCGGACGAACATCAAGGCGTATACAATGCCCGGCTTCGCCACCTCGAAGAAGACCTACACCAACGCCCGGGACCTCATGGCCGCGCTCGAGGTGGAGGCAGGCGAGATAGACATCAGGCCGGGGGCGATGCGCATGATGGAGGACATCGGCCACCCGTATGCCCGGGGCGAGAAGGTCTACGACGTGACCTTCGAGAACGTGCAGGCCGGGCAGCGCACCGCGGTGCTGTTTCGTCTGGCGAACCTTCGGGACGCCCTGGTGGTAGGGACCGGGGACCTGAGCGAGCTCGCCCTGGGGTGGAGCACCTACGGGGTGGGCGATCATATGTCCCACTACAACGTCAACGCCAGCGTGCCCAAGACCCTGATTCAGTATGTGATCCGGTGGGTGGCCGACAGAGATCTCTTCGGTCCGGAGGCATCCCGCTCGCTTCGAGACATCCTCTCCACCGAGATCAGCCCCGAGCTGGTGCCCGGGACTCACGAAGACGAGCCCGCCCAGTACACCGAGAAAGCGATCGGCCCCTACGAGCTCCAGGACTTCAACACCTTCTATATCACCCGCTACGGCTACCTGCCGTCGAAGGTCGCGTTCCTCTCCTGGACCGCCTGGCACGACCGCAAAGCCGGGTCGTGGCCCGACGTGCCGGAGGACGCCCGGCACGAATACACCCTGAGCGAGATCAGGCACTGGCTTAAGGTGTTCGTCAGGCGGTTTTTCAAGCTCAGCCAGTACAAGCGGTCCTGCATCCCCAACGGCCCCAAGGTGGGCTCCGGCGGATCTCTCTCTCCGCGCGGCGACTACCGCGCGCCGAGCGACAGCGAAGACGCGCCCTGGATGAAGGACCTGGAGTCCATACCCGAGGAATGATCGCCCGAACGCGGCTCCACGGCATGCCGTCATCAGACGTAATGCCGTGATTCGCAGGCAGCCGGAAGAGGCCGGCGCCTATTTTACATACTGCTTTGCGTACTCGGCGTCGTTGTACATGGGCTCTCCGTAGAGTTCTTTGCCGTAGCTTCCGATGATGCTCTGGCCATTTTCAGACACGAGGAAATCGATGAACTTCGCGGCATAGGGCTGGGAAGCCCCATCCCCCTCGGGACGGCAGAGCGCATGGTAGGTGTTGATGAGCATCGGGTCTCCCCGGTAGATCACCGCGAGATTGCCGAGCTCGCCCTTGCTTTGCACCCATGTGCTGCTGTCGGTCATGAAGTAGCCCTGTTCAGCGTCTGCCCGTTTGAGGGTCGCCATCATGAAATCGTTCGTCACGATATACCAGTCGCCCGACGGCTCGATTCCCGCCTTTTTCCAGACATCCATCTCCTTTTTATGGGTGCCCGAATTGTCTCCCCGGGAGAAGAACTTCGCCCGTGCAGACACGATCCGCCGGTAGGCGTCTGCTGCGCTGGATGCCTTGGCTATTCCCGCTGGGTCGTCTTTGGGGCCTACGATATAGAACTCATTCGACCCGATGAGTGAACGTTTGGCAGCCCAGCCCTCAGAGACGGCCTTTTTCTCGTCGGCCGGTGCATGCACCATGATGAGATCGACCTTGTCTTCCTTGAGCATTTTCAGCGAATCTCCTGATCCGGCCTTTACCCAGTGTATGCTGGTGTCGTTCCCCTCGTTGAAGGCCTCGGCAAGCGCCTTTACCAGCCCCAACTCTCCGGGGCTGCCGGTCGCCAGAAAAACCGCGTTCGATCCGTCTCCGTACACCTCGGCAACCTCGACCTGCTGGGCATGCGCCAGGGAAAAGCCCATGATCAGTACCAGAAGCAGCGCTGTTCCACATCTCCTTATGTTCATTTCCGACACCTCCTCCGTCAGTTTTTCATTCGATGCCCTGTTTTTGCTCCAGGTTGATACAATGAAGAAATAATTATTCGCATATACTATTCAAGTGTTTCACCGGCGGCCCGGACATGCTTCCGCAGAGAATCGCGGTATGAGAAAGAAAAACAGGCCCTCTGCGCCCGCCGGGATACCGGGGTGACGGCATGCTGGCTCCTTCCCGTTATCAGGGGCGCTCGAGATGCCCGCATGACCGACTGATGCGTTCAGATATGCTTGTAACTCAGATGAAAAAACATTACGCAAATATTGACTTCCTTCATGTCGTGCAGCCGGAGGGCGCGATGGGGTTTTCTCTGCCGGCTGCAGGCAGAGAAGCTGTAATCAGGAAAATCGATACCAGGGTAGGAGGGCTTACCAGGCAGGAGCTCAAAGGAGACCCGTTGTTCGTCAGCCGGGCGAGCTTCTCCCGGCTGACTCCCCCAATTGTTGACTCTACCGGTTTCCTGAAACGGAAGATGGAATGAACACTCATACCAGTCCTTGATGTGCGGATATCGTATTCGATCAGGTCGTTCTTCATCGATATTCGTTCGATATTATCCTCGAGCTTCTTCACCAGACGGCCGCGTTACCGCTCTGTCAGCATTCTGAACGTATTCGTGTGCGAACCGGAAAACGTCACCGGATATCCCCAACCCGTCAGTTAAAAAGTCAAGAGCGTCCCACTTGCCGTACCGGGTTTCTCAAGGAGCTTGAGATTCCCCTATAGGTATCAGGTTTTCACCCTCATCGATTGCCTCCTTGTCGCAGTCTGTACAGTTGGAGCCGCCGATACAGCTTGGGCAGAAATGCACATAATTACTCAACAGCCATTTTTCGACCCCGCGGTACCTGGTGATAACAGGATGTCGCCAGATAAGCCTGCCATTTTCGTTCACCTCGCCGTTCCTCAGCCCGAAATTATCCAGAGAGTGACTTTGCTGCGCATATGATGGCGATGTATAATAGAGAGTGGCGTCATAGTCGGTGATCAGATATATTCTTATATAACGGCCCGGCTCGATTGTTCTTACGGTATAGTAAGGTGCTGACGCAGTTGCCGCTCCTTTCGGTGAGAATTTGATCTCGAGATCCCGGACGTTGTTCACGGTCATGGTCTGAATGCAATTATCGCTTTCAAATGTCGATTTCAGCGCCTGCAGATTGTCATTGTCATCCAGATCATACCACCATCTTTCATTGTAGCAGAATATGTCGGTGCTGTTGGCGAAAGCAAGGGGTGTGGGCTCGGTCACGTCTTTATACCCCACACATACGGCGTCTTCTTCCACATACTCTCCCTCTTTGCCAAGCCTTCCCTTGTATACGACGAAGAACCTCACATCCACCGCCCACAAGGGGATTTCATCATCACCGAGATCGAATGTCAGGAGAGTAGCGGTGTCGGTCCTGATTATTTCAGCATCCGCGCCCGCCGGGTAACGCTTCACGATAAACAGCGGCTCGGAGTAATAGAAACGGGAGAGATCGGTATAGGTTTCACTAGGTGCTGTACGCAAAGTGATCATTGGAGCCACAGCAGCATAGAGCCGATGATCCATAAGGTCCGATAGCTTGAGGCGGATTTATCATAGCGAGTAGCGAGGGACCTGAAGTGTTTCATCCGATTGATAAAGCGCTCGATACGATTTCTCAGCCGATAGATGATCTTATCGAATTTGCCGGTCCTGGTTTCATTGATTCTGCGCGGGATCGTGATTCGGATGTGGCGGTTTCGAAGATATTCCCGAATCTCATCACTGCTGTAGGCCTAGCCTATCCCGGTTCTTAATATCTCATCTTTCCTGTGGACGGAGAGCTCAGGAGTGTATTGCGGAAGGGAGGTTTTTCAGGACAAGTCCTGCGGGAGAAACAGAAGGATGCAATCGGCCGAGAGCAGGTTATGTAAGACCCAGCTGTGAATTCAGCTCGCGCCCATGCCCACGAATACATTTTATGACCTCTCTTCCCAACATCAAAGCATTCAACTTCAAACACCTCTTTTGATACAGGAACAGAGCAATATTTCAAGTGAAAATTGCAGCAATGAGCGTTGCATGTGGAGATTCAGAGTTTCTTCGTCTCAATATTGAATGTTTTTCAACCTGTTTTCAATAAGATACAGCTTTTCGCATGAGACATTACATCATCCCGTCTCAAAGAGGCGGCTGACGCCAGATGCCGATCCAAGCTTCACAGGCCGGCCGTACAAGGAGAATACAGGACCCCGGCTTCGGCCAAGGACGTCGTGAACCATCTCCTGAAGTCTTTCGGACTGCAGGAAAATAGTGCATATGTACTGTCATGAGACCCGCGTTCCTCTCTCGTCTGGTCAACGGCCCGCTGTTCGATCCGGTGGTGTATGTCCGGATACTCAATGAGCGCAAGTCCATCCTCTTCGACTGCGGGCATTTCCAGGGCCTCGCCCCCCGACATCTGCTCTCGCTCGAGGCCGTCTGCATCAGCCATACCCACATGGACCACTTCATGGGCATGGACAGGGTGCTGCGCACGATCCTGCACCGCGACGAACCGCTCGCCGTCTACGGCCCTGAAGGCATCACCGAAAAGACCCTCTCCAAGCTCAGGTCCTACACCTGGAACCTTTCATCCGGGTATGCCCTGGAGATCACCATCCACGAGATCCTCGCGAACAGCGTCATGACCACCAGGGCCAGGGCCGACACCGGGTTCGACGCGATCTCCGGGCAAACAGTGCCCCGCACCGGGACGAGGATAGCCGACTGCCCCAGATATACGCTCGAGGCAGCCGTCCTGGACCACACCATCCCCTGCCTGGGATATGTCCTGAAAGAGCCCTTCCACATCAACATCCTCAAGGGCGCCGTGCGCGAAAAGGGCTATATTCCGGGGCCGTGGCTGGGTGACCTCAAGGCGCTCATCTATGCCGGCAGGCTGGACGAGCCCGTGCGAGTGGCGACGGAGAGCGGCGTACGCGGGGTGAGCGTGTCCAGGCTCCGCGAAGAGCTCGTGACCGTAACGCCGGGGCAGTCCCTGGCGTTCGTCACCGACATCGCCTTCACGCCCGCGAATCTCGAGGCGCTCAAAGGCCTGGCGCTAGGCGTGGACACGCTCTTCATCGAAGCATACTACCTCGACGAGCTCGAGGCCCATGCCGGGGCCCGGGGGCACCTGACCGCGCGCCAGGCCGGGGCGATAGCACGGGAGCTCGGGGCCAAGCGCGTCTTTCCCATGCACGTCTCTCCCCGCTACCACGACCGCATCGACGAGATTTACGCGGAGATGGGCGTGAATCAAGGCGGAGCGCCGGCAGGAGCATGATGCGGGAGGGCCGGCGGCCGCACGCGGCAGGGCCTTCCGATGTTGCCATCCGAGAGACAATGCGGTATTGAACGGAAATCATGCACATATCACCTGATTCGGGGGGCATATGAAGGTAACCGAGACCGAGCTTGCAGGGGCGTTTCTGATAGAGCCCGACATACACGCGGACGACCGCGGCTTTTTCGTCGAGATCTACAGCAGAAAGGCCTTTCGCGGGCACGGCATCGAGGCTGATTTCGTTCAGGACAACTACTCCTTCTCCCGGAAGAAGGGGGTACTCAGGGGGCTGCATTTCCAGTATCCTCCCCATTCCCAGGCAAAGCTCGTCTGGGTGGTGTCCGGGGCTGTCTTCGATGTCATCGTCGATCTGCGCAAGGGTTCCCTCACATACCGCAGATGGATCTCGGTCGAGCTCTCAGCCTCTCCGCTCAGGATGCTCTATGTGCCCCGGGGGTTCGCCCACGGCTTCTGCACCCTCACCGACAACGCCCACGTGCTCTACAAGGTGGACGCCCCCTATGCCCCCGAGGCCGACGGCGGAATCCGGTGGGACGATCCGGACCTTGCCGTTCCCTGGCCGGTCGCCGAGCCGATCCTTTCGGCCAAAGACGGCAGGCTGCCTTACCTCAGAGAGATTCCGCTGTAGCCGGGGCCGCGCAGCCCGCGGGGAAACCTCTCGCTTGACTTCACATCCCATTCGTTGTTTATTCGCCGTATGTTTCTGATCGTATCCGGGGGAGATGCGCCCGATCCCGCCTTCCTGCGGGCAAGGGCGGAAAAAGCCAGGATGATCATAGCCGCGGACAGAGGGGCTCAGTACTGCCTCGATGCCGGGGTGAAGCCCGACCTCGTGGTGGGAGACATGGACTCCATATCCCCGGACGCCTTCGAGGAGGTGAAGAGATCCGGAATCCCCCTGGAAAAATACAGCAGCGAGAAAGACGAGACAGACACCGGGCTCGCCCTGGACGCCGCCATACGCAACGGGGCGGGCTCCGTGGAGATGATCGCCTGCATCGGCGACCGGTTCGACCACGGGCTGGCGAACATCCATCTGCTCAACGCCGCCCGCCTGCGGGGCGTCGACGCCTCGATACTCTCCCCGTCCTATCGGATATTCCTGGTCGATTCCGGCATCGAGATCGAGGGGGTGCAGGGCGCCGTGCTGTCCCTGCTGCCGCTGACCACAGAGGTCAGGGGCATCACTCTCGCCGGGTTCAAGTGGCCTCTGAAAGAGGCTGTCATGAAGGTGGGCGATTCCTACGGGATCAGCAATCGCGTGACTGCGCAAAAGGCCCGGATACACGTGCGGGAAGGCGTGCTCGTCGCGGTTCTCTTCTTTCCGGAACAGGGGGCGGCCGATGGGTAGTGACAGCATCCGTGTCGAAATGCTATCAGGAAGCATGGAGCGAGGGCTTCCATAAATAATCGTATGCAGGGGAGGGAAGAGTGAAACGGTATCTGATGCTTGTTGTTGCGGCCTGTTTGAGCTTCACGGGGTGCATGCAGAGTCAGGGAGATGCCGGCAAAGCCCCGCGGCTGAGCGGAGACACCGTCGCTCAGATCGGCGATGAGAAAATCACGGAAAAAGACGTCGAGGAGATCATATCCCAGATCCCTGCCCAGTACCGCTCCAAGTACTTGTCTTCAAAGGGCCGAAGAGAGATCATAAACGGCCTGGTGGAGATGAAGATGCTCGCCTGGGAGGCCCGCAGAAGAGGGATCGACAAGCAGGACGACGTGCAGCTGAAAATAGGGCTCATCATCGACCAGACCCTGGCAAAGGAGATGGAGAGCAGCCTGAAGAAGTCCGTCAAGCTCAGTGATGCCGACATCGAGAGATACTACCGGGAGCATCTCGACAAGTATGCGACCCCGGAGCGCGTCAAGGCCCGGCATATCCTCGTGGAGAAGCAGGACCGGGCCCGGGAGCTCCTCGAGCAGCTGCGCAAAGGGGCTGACTTCAAAGAGCTGGCAAAGAAAAACTCCACCTGCCCGTCGGCCGAGAAGGGGGGCGATCTGGGCTGGTTCGGCAGGGGCAAGATGGACCCGGAATTCGAGAAGGCGGCCTTTGCGATGAAAAAGGGCGAGACCAGCGACGTGGTGAAGTCCTCCTTCGGGTATCACATCATCCGCCTCGACGACAGGAGAGATCCCAAGACGAAAACGCTGGAGCAGGCAAAGAAATCCATCGAGAGAGCGCTTCAGAAGGAGCAGGCCGACAGGCGCCTCGCAGAGCTCAAGGAAGACATCCGCAAAAAAGCGAACGTGAAGGTCAACGACGAGTACTTCAAACGCTTCGACGCGTCGCCCGAGGCGCCCGAGGTCGAGGAGGCCCGGGGCTCCGGAGAGCCGGAAGAGCAGTAGGGGGGAATCTTGGCGTTATATACCTGGAGCGGCTACACGGAAAAGGGCAAGGTCTCCCAGGGCATGATCGATGCCACGTCCATGCGGGAGGCGAAGCTCAAGCTCCGTTCGCAGGGGGTGTTCGTCAGCTCTATCGCCGAAGAGGCGTCCTCTCCCGCGCCCAGCGTGAAAGACATCTCGCTCAAGAGGTTTCTCGGCAGGGTCAAGCTCGAGGACATCACGGTCATGACCAGGCAGCTCTCCACCCTGGTGGGGGCGTCCATTCCGCTGGTGGAATCTCTGAGCGCCCTGTACGAGCAGACAGAGTCGCCCGCCATGAAGAAGACGGTGGCCCAGGTCAGAGACGCGGTCAATGAGGGACTGTCCTTCGCCGACGCCCTTGCGCAGCACAAGAGGGTGTTTTCGGATCTCTACGTGAACATGGTCCGCTCCGGAGAGGCCAGCGGGGCCCTGGACGTGGTGCTGCTCAGGCTGGCCGAGTTTCTGGAGGGCCAGCACCGGCTCAGGTCCAAGGTGGGTGCCGCCCTCATCTACCCCGTGGTGCTCTTCGCGGTGTCCGTGATCGTTCTCTTCTACCTCCTCACGTCGGTGGTGCCCAAGATGGTGAGCATGTTCGAGAGCATGGAGCAGGTGCTGCCGCTGCCGACCCGGATCCTCATCGGGGTGAGCGATTTCCTCGGCATGACATGGTGGATCATAGCCTCTGTTGCCATTGCGGCGGTCGTCCTGTTCCTCAGGTGGAGGCGGACGGAGCGGGGGGCCATGCGGTTCGACCGGTTCCGGATGAACGTGCCGGTATACGGCGCCATCTACCGGAAGATCTCGGTCGCACGGTTCGCGAGAACACTGGGCACCCTGCTCACCTCGGGAGTGCCCATCATCGAGGCCTTGAAAATCGTCAAGACCGTCGTTCAGAACAAGGTCATGGAAGCTTCCATCGAAGACTCGATCTCAGAGGTCATGGAAGGCTCCAGCATCGCCGCGCCGCTGAAGAAATCCGGCGTGTTTCCGCCCATCATCATTCACATGATCAGCACCGGCGAAAAGAGCGGAACGCTGGAAGAGATGCTCGTCAAGGCGGCGGGAGCATATGAGGAGGATGTCGAGACATCGGTGGCGGGGCTGACCTCGATTCTCGAGCCGGTCATGATCGTGCTCATGGGAGCCGTTGTGGGCTCCATCGTGCTGGCGATACTCCTGCCCATGCTGGAGATGAGCACCATAGTCCGTTAGATTGGAGGAACATACCATGAAGGACAAGGGTTTTACCCTGTTGGAACTGCTGGTGGTTATCGTCATACTCGGCATTCTGGCAACGTATGTGGGCACCAAGATCATGGGAAGGCCCGACGAGGCCAGGCAGACCCAGGCACGGGTGCAGATCCAGGCCCTGGAGAATGCGCTGAACATGTACCGCCTCGACAACAGCGACTACCCGTCCACGGAGCAGGGGCTCAAGGCCCTGGTGGAGAAGCCCGTAGGCGGGAACGTTCCCCGGAACTGGCGGGAGGGCGGATATCTGGACAAGCCGAGAGTGCCGAAAGACCCCTGGAACTACGATTACGGCTACCTCTGCCCCGGGGTGAGGAATCCGAACGGCTTCGATCTGTTCTCGTACGGAGCGGACGGCCAGCCCGGCGGAGAGGGCAAGGATGCGGATATCGGAAACTGGGAACCCGAGACGGCCGGCCGGAACTAGGGCGTTCACTCTCCTGGAGCTGATCATCGTCATCGCGATCCTGGGGATCACGATAGGCTATGTCGGCCCCAGGCTCTACACCGGCATCTCGTCTTCGAGCATGGACAAGGCCACCCGGGAGATCCTCACGATCCTCCAGTTCGCCAGGTCCACGGCCGTGACCCAGCACAGGCACTACTATGTCCGGTTCGATATGGACAATGCGAAGATCGGCCTGTATCCGAAGCCCGAAAGCTCAGGCGAGAGCCCGGACATGCTCAAGGAAAAGGAGCTTCCCCGGGGAGTGAAGCTCAAGAGCGTCAAGAGCCCCTATCAGAGCGAAAAGCTCCAGGGGCACCTAGACATTCTGGTGACGCCCGAGGGGGTGATCGAGCAGGGGGTGATCTATCTGGAAGGGGAATTCGGAAAGATCTATACCGTCATCATCAAGCCCTTCTCGGGCATGCTGAAGATATACGACCACTATGTAGAGATCAGGCATGGCTGATAAAAAAGGGTTCACCCTCCTCGAAGTGCTCATCGCCATGGTCATCCTGAGCATCACCTTCCTGTGGCTTCTCAAGGCGGCGCATCAGTCCGTGGACATGGCCTCCCGGTCGAAGTTCGTCACCACCTCCACGCTGCTCGCCCAGCAGAAAATCGCCGAGGTCATGGGAGACGACGCAAGGCTCCCCCGCAACAACGAGGGCGATTTCGGGGAGGACTTTCCGGAATACCGGTATGTGGAGAAGATCGAGTCCACGCCGCTGGAGGGATACTTTAAATATACGCTCACCGTCAAGTGGGGGGAGAAAGGCAATCTTGAGACGGATTTCGTCGTATTCGTTTCCTCGAAGTAGGGGGTTCACCCTCATCGAGCTGCTCATGGCCATCGCCATCGCGGCCATCGCTCTGACCATCGTGAACCTGGCCTTCTTCCAGTCTCACCGCACCATCGAGGCGGTGGGCGAGCAGAGGCACACCTACCAGATGGTGAGGATCGTGATGGACCGCATGATGAAAGACCTGATCTGCTCCTACGTGCCGGCGACGGAGGGGTCCTCGAGGACCCTGGACGAAGAGGAACTCTCCCTGTACCGCTTCACGGGCACGGACGAGAAGGACGCCGATACCGACCTGGACAGCATCCGCTTCACCACTGCGGCCGATCTGGGGCTTCCCGGCAAGACGGCGGGGCTCTGCGAGGTGGGGTACTATCTCAAGGAGATGGAGTCCTCACAGGACCGCTATGTCCTGATACGCTCTGAAGACCCCCTGCCGCATTACGGTGCGAGCGAGTCCCCACAGGAGATGGAGGTGGCCGAGAACATCATCTCCATGAACATCGTGTACGTGGATCAGGACGGCAATGAAAAGGACGAATGGAATCTCGAGGAAAAGCTGGCCCTGCCGGAGCAGGTGAAGGTGACCATCGCCTTTGACGCAGGGTCCCAGCCGTTTGTGTTCACCGGTTCGGCCTATCTTCCGCTGTCCGAGCTGAAGCTCACCGTGAGCCCGGGAGAGGAGGGATGATGCGCATCCTGGCTGACAGGCGGGGCGTCGTGCTCCTGCTGGTGCTCGCCACTGTCGCCCTGTTCACGGCGATGGTGATCACCTTCAGCGCCGATCAGGGCCTCGACATGGAGCTCGCGTATAATTTCCGGGATTCCGTGCAGGCCCAGCACATCGCCCGCGCCGGGGTCGAGGCCGCCCGTGCCATCCTCAAGAGCGACGATCCCTCCTACGACGCCGATGACGAGGAATGGGGAAGCTTCAGCGAATACGCGCTGGCCGCCTCAGCATATCTCGAGGGCCCTGCCTTCGGCGGCACCCTGGCGGACGAGTGCGGCAAGATCGATCTGAACAGCCTTGTGACCGAAGGCGAGCAGGTGTACCGGGAAGCGCAGTTCAAGTATCTTTTCGAGCTGCTCGAGATAGACATCACGTCGGAAGAGCTCGACGAGCTGGCCAAATCGCTCAAAGACTGGCTGGACGCGGACGACCAGCCGGAGTTCGGCGGCGCGGAAAGCGACTACTATCGGTCTCTCGACCCGCCGTATATCTGCAAGAACGGGCCGCTGGACGCCCCGGAGGAAATCCTTCTTGTGAAAGGGATGAAACCGGAATACTATTACGGCACGGAAAACTATCACGGGATCAGAGATTACGTAACCGTAGGCACCGGCGGAAAGATAAACATCAACACCGCGCCTTCGGTCGTGCTCATGAGCATGTCGCGCACGTATATGACCGAGGACGTCGCGGAGAGCATCGAAGACGGCAGGCCGTTTTTGAACGAGCAGGACATCGGCCGCATTCAGGGGCTGGATCTGAGCGATCCTTCCGACGAGATGGCGTGGATCAAAAAAAATCTGGATGTCAAAAGCAGCATGTTCAGCGCGGATGTCAACGGACATATGCCGTCCGGCGCCCGGATCAACGTCAGAGCGGTCCTTCAGCGCTTCCAAAGTGACGTGCGGATAGTGTATTATAAGATATACTGACTTTTTCATTCCAAGACTCAGGATGGATCATGGCTCGATATACCATAGGTATTTACTGGGATAACATATCGGTGAGCGCCTGCCAGATCAGGTCGGGACTCGCGGAGTTCTCCGTGGAGAAGCTCGTATCCGTGCCTCGAAAGTACAACGAGCGCTACGAGGCGCTTCGCCCCATAGGCGAAGACATCGCCGGTCTCCTCGAGGAGCTCCGCGTCGAATCCTCCGATACGCTCGTCGCGGGCATACCCGAGCGGGAAATCATGTACCGCTCTCTGCTGAGGCCTTTCGGCGACCGCAAAAAGATCGCAAAGACCATCGCTCCGGAGGTCGAGACGCTCCTGCCCGTCCTCGACGGGAAGATCATCGTGGACTACGTGCTTCTGGGACAGGATGAGGCCGGGCTCCACCGCATCGAGACACTCTCGGCGAGGCATGCGTCGGTGGAGGCGCTCATCGCCGGATTCAAGGAAAAGACGGGAATGGAGCCGGAGATCATCGATTCTCCTTCCGCATCCCTGCTGGCGGGGGCCAGAAACATCTTCCGCCTTGCCGACGGCACCGCATACCTGTTCCTGCACATGGGATGGGAAGACACATCTCTGGCCGTGCTGAAAGGCGGGAAGGTGAGATATGTGGGCGCGTTCCCCTACGGCTTCGGGAAGATCGCCTCCAGCCTGTTCGGCGGCAGGGCGATACCGCCGGAGGAGCTGGCGAAGAGGCTCGAAGAGGGCATCGAGGCGGGCGGACTGCTGGATGCCTGCGTCAGGGAGGTGCTCATCGCCCTGTCACGGATCGAGCCGCAGGATCAGGGCTACGCCCTGGTTCCCACCGGATACGCCAGGTCCATCAACGACCTTGCGCAGCGGTTCAAGGCGTCCGCAGACATCACGCCGGGCATTCCCGAGAGGGACGAGAAGCACCGCGATCTCTCGGTCAACGAGGTTCTGGACCGTTTCATGCCCATCTCGCTCGCCCTGCGGGGGATTGACACCGCCGATGCCGTCAATTTCCGCAAGGACGACCTCTCGTACACGCGGAGGATCGAATGGCTGCGGGGCTATGCCGGGACGTGGACCAAGGCCGCGGCGGCGTTCGTCGCCCTGTGGCTTTTCGGGCTGGGACTGAGCGTGTTTCTCAACGCCAGGATAGACGGCGAACTCACCCGGCGTGTTCAGCAGGAGTTCGCGTCGGTCATGCCCGCCGGCACTCCCATGGTGGATCCGGTGAAGCAGCTGGAGCAGCAGCTGTCCAGGATCACATCCAAGGGCGGCGGACCGGGCGGCAAAGACTCCCCTCTGCAGATCATCCGGGATGTCCACGCCGGCATTCCGAAGAGCATCGATGTGCTCGTGGACAACATCATCATCGATGAGAATTCGATCATGATATCGGGTACGACCAAATCGTACGAAAACGTGGAGCGAATCAAGACGAGTCTGTCGGCGCTTTCCTATGTGGCCGAGGTGAAGATCGTATCGGCCAATGTGGACAAGCTCGATCAGCGGGTGAGGTTGAAGCTGGTATGTACCAGAAAATCGAGCGCTACATAAAGAATCTCTCGAAACGCGAAAAGCTGGTGCTCATGGCGGCGGGCGTCGCACTGGGGGTGTTCATCCTCCTGGCAGGGATCGTGTTCCCCATGATGGAGTACAAGGACAGGCTGACAGCCGCGGTGAACGCCAAAGACGCTCAGCTGAGAAGGGTCTATGAGCTCTCGTCCCAGATCAGAGCGGCGGGCGCCGGCTCCAGAAACGGCAGAATCGTCCAGCAGGCTGACTTCACCCTTTTCGGCTTTCTCGAAGAGCTGGCCGCCAGGATCAAGGTAAACGACCGTATCGAGTACATGAAGCCGATCAGCGATCCGGGCGACTCTTCGCGGGAGGCGGTCGAGGTGAAGATCCGCTCGGTGTTTCAGGAAGACCTCATCAGCCTTCTGTACGATATCGAGCACAGCTCCCATTCACTGAAGATAAAGCGTCTGAACATCCGGCGCGTCGAGAGGGACAGCAGCCTCGACGTGACCTTCCAGGTGGTACATTATGGCTGACGAAAGGCGGGCTTCTCCCGGGATGGTCAAGACAGGCGCGGCGATATATGTTTTCCTGTGCCTGGTCGTCTTCGTCTCCATCCGGTTTCCCTACGACGCATTCAGGGGCCGTATGGAAGAGTCGATGAGCTCCGCCCTCGGGAGGCCGGTGTCACTGGGCCATGTCCGTTCCAGCTTCCCCTTCGGCCTCAAGGTGGAAGGCATGAGCATCGACAAGCAGCCCTTCGCCCGGGAGCTTAGGCTCTATCCCGGCCTGTTCTCTCTGATTGTCGGGAGGCTCAATATGGATGTGGAGGCGATGTTCGCCTCCGGAAGGATCGAAGGCTTCATCAGCCGGCCTTTCAGAGACGCCAACGGGATGACGAGCGTCAACGCCCGGATGGACAATCTCGATTCCCAGGCGCTCAAGGCCCTGCTGTGGCCTGGCGTCGATCCCAGGGGGATCATCTCCGGCTCTCTGGAGCTCTCGGGCCCGGGCTCATCAATCCGCGAGCTCGACGGCAGGGCGAATATCGTGTGGGAGGAGGGGTATCTTCCTCTTCCGGTTTCGCTACTGCCCGTGGACGGGCTGCAGTTCAAGGTCCTGAAAGTCGACTCGTTTATGGAGAAGGGGCTGCTCACCCTGGAGAAACTGGAGCTGGACGGCGACATCTCGGGGACCGTCAAGGGCTCCGTCCGGCTTATGGAGCCCTTTTCGAGGACCCGGCTGAACCTCTCGGGAGAGATCGGCATGCCCGCCGACATGGCGCTGCTCGTGGGCGCTCAGACGTCTTCATCTTCGGAGCGGGTGAAGTTCAGCCTCAGGGGAACCGTGGACAGGCCGAGATTCCGCGTCCTGAACCGCTGAGCGCCGGGATGGCGACGGAGATGTAAAGGGATGCCGGGCATATTCCGACAAAAGCTGAATCGAAAAAAAGGTGATCTCATGGAAGATAACAATGGCTTGAAAAGAACATTCCCGGAAGCGATACGGCTTTCCTGGGAAGAGGTGGAAGAGCTCCTCTGGGATGTCTTCGTCGCCCTGCGGCTGTCCGACTACCGGCCGGACGTGGTGATCGGCATCTCCCGGGGAGGGCTTGCCCCGGCGCGTATCCTCACCGACTATCTTCACAACAAGTACATATGCACCTTCCAGATGGGTCACTGGGCGGAGGACGCGAACCTTCGTGAAAAGCCAACGCTCGTTTTCCCGCTGCCCGAGGTGGACCTCAGCGACAAGAAGGTGCTCGTGGTGGATGATGTGAGCGACGAGGGAAGAACCATGGAAGAGGCGGTTCGTTACATGTCGCCGAAGGTGGGCGACATCCGCACCGCGGTCCTGGTGAGCAAGGCCGATTCCCGGTTCAAGGCCGATTACTGCCCCAAGGTGATGCAGCAGTGGAGATGGGTGCTGTTTCCGTGGTCGAAGCATGAGGACCTGCTCGCCTTTACCGAAAAGGTCCTCCAGATCACCGGCGGCGCCACTGTCGAGGAAATCATCCGTATCCTGGAAGAGTCCATGTCGGTGGAAATCGTCTCGCAGGAGATCGAGAAGGTCCTTTTCGACATGCAGCAGGCGGGAGAGGTGGCTGAAGGCGAAAACCGGGTATGGACCTTGATTTAGAAAGGCTTGAACGGATTCTTTCACCGTATATCGTTCTGAGGAGGAACGCGGATATCGTTTCCGTGAGCGATGCCCTGGCCCTGAGAACAGGGCTCTCACGAGAGGAAATCCGCGAGCATCTCGATGCGCGGTGCCCTGAGCTCGACTCTGCAGGACGGCGGTATCATTTCATGGAGCTGCCGGGAAAGGCGGACGGCGGCTTCGAGTGCACATGCACGACCACCTCGATCAGCGACACGGAAATCCTCGCGTTTTCTGAGAACGGCGCTCCGGGAGCCGGCGGCGATGCCGCTGTTGTTCCGGAAGCCCTCGCCGCAATGGCCCGATATTCCGCCAGCTCCTGCCTCATCGTTGCGCGGGGAGTCATCATCCATGCAAACGAGGCGTTTATCGAATTGACGGGGTATCCCGGCCCGGAAGTGATCGGGAAGCAGCTCATCGGGATCGTGTCGCGCCAGAGCAGGGAGACGTTTATCGGCGCCTGCCAACAGGGCCTCGAGGACCCGGAAGGAATCATCCCTCCGGTGGATATCATGCTCACCCCCCTTTCGGGCAAGCGGATTTTCGTGAACATGAGAGGCGGCTGGCTCAGGAGCAGCGGCGGCGAATATCTCTGGATGACCCTCAATGACATAACCGACCAGGTCATATTGATGAGAAGGCTCCAGGAACAGGAGCGTCGGTTTTCAGATCTCTTCGACATCTCTCCCATCGGTCTGCTCTACGTGGATCCACGGGGTATCATCACCAGCTGCAACGCCTTCGTCGGCAATCTCATGGGCTATGACAGGGCCGAGATACAGGGGTCCGCCTTCACCAGGTTCGTGGCGCCCGGCGAGGAGCAGCGGCTCCGGGATGAATTCCGGGATCTTTTCGAGCAGGGAAGGGAGATACAGCAGAGGGAGTGTGTCCTGAGGACCGGGACGGGAGAAGAAGTCACTATCCAATACGATGTGCAGGTCATTTCCCGCAAGAGGCGCAATGTTCTGGCCCTGATGGTCTTTTCCGACATCACCGGCAAGAAAAAGCTGGAAATGGAGCTGATGGAAAAGAACGCCGAGATGGAAAAGACCCTGTGGGAGATGGCGGAGGTGAAGGACGCCCTGGAGGCGAGAGCGGGCGAGCTCAACCGGGCCACCGAAGAGCTCAAGGTCCTCAATGAAAGGCTCAGCCAGCTCTCCATAACCGACGGCCTCACCGATATCTACAACCACCGCCACTTTCAGGACCGCCTCAGTGAGGAAATGGAGCGTGTACAGAGGAGCAAAGACGGTGTTCTGTCGCTGCTCATACTGGACATCGACGACTTCAAGCGATTCAACGATACCTACGGCCACCAGTGTGGAGACATGGTTCTCAAGCAACTCGCGGGTGTCCTGAAAAAATGCGTGCGCTCAATCGATATCCTCGCCCGCTACGGGGGCGAAGAGTTCGCCGTGATCCTGCCGAATACGCATGCCAAAGATGCCGAGACCGTCGCGAGGAGAATCTGCGACACGATCCGGTCGACCCCGTTCTCCTTCGGCAGCGGCATATCCGTGAAGGTCACCGTGAGCATCGGGGTGGGGGCTATCGGCCGGGGGCAGGGCGATAAATCCGAGCTCGTCAGGAGGGCGGACAGCGCCCTTTACGCGGCAAAGGCCAAGTGGAAGGACAGGGTTGAGGTATGGGAAGAGGACTGACCATATCCTTCGACCTCGACGGCACCCTCACCAGCAATCACTTCGTCGACAGCGTCTGGCTGGAGGGTCTGCCGGATCTCGTCTCCAGAAAGAGCGGCATAGGCCTCTCCGCGGCGCAGCGTGTGTGCCGCGAGGCGTACGAAAGCGTTGGGACGGCATCCATCCGGTGGTATCAGCTTCCCTACTGGCTCGATTATTTCGGCCTCGACGATACGGCCCCCGAAGACCTGGTCAGCCGGTATGCATCCAGGGTCGAGCTCTTCGACGACGCGCTGCCCGTGCTCGGCGAGCTGAAGGACGAAGGATTCCCGCTCGTCCTGTTTTCGAACGCGTCGCGGCATTTCCTCGATGTGGAGGTGTCTCTGGGCGGGCTTGCACCCTTTTTCCGTGACATCATCTCGGTGAGCGATGACTGGGGCACGACCAAGGCCGACGCAAAGGCGTTCTCCAGACTCCGGAGCATCGTGGAGGGCGATGTCGTCCACGTGGGTGACCATCGTGAATTCGATTACCTGGTTCCCAGGAGCATTGGTCTGGAAGCCTACCATATCTGCCGAGGCGAATGCCAGGAGGCGGACGGCTCGCTGAAGAGCCTCCGGGAATTCGCGGTCAGGGTCAAAGGTGCGTGATTTCAGGGCCGGCTTTCTCATCATAGCGGCCGCCAGCTTTTTCTTTTTCCTGAATTTCTCCGAGCTCATGCTCCTGCCCAAGTACATCGTCCACCTCGGGCTCTCTCCCGCGGATATCGGCCTGATCATGGGATCGTTCAGTGTTACCGTCGTGATCGCCCTGCCGCTGGTCGGAATCATCTCCCAGAGGCTTTCCCGAAAGCATGTGTTCATCGCGGGGGCGGCCATGCTCTGCCTCGCAACGCCGTTTTACGCGCTGGTTCGGGAGATGGGGCCGCTCGTCTTCGCGCTGCGGGTCGTCCAGGGGATCGGATTCTCCAGCGCGTTCGGGATCCTGGGCGCCCTGGTGTTCGACATCGCCGAGCCGGATTCCCGGAGGTATTTTCTGGGGGTCCTCACAGCGGTCAACATATCCACCCATGCCATCGGCCCTGCGATCGGCGAGTATGCCATTCACGCCTGGGGCTACCCCCTGCTTTTCTACACCGCGGCTTTTTTCGGCCTCTTCAGCGTCATTGCGGGTCTCTTCCTCCCGGACAGATCGTCCGCGGAGCAGAGCTCGCCTTTTCCCCTGAGGCAGGGCACCCCGTTTATGGCCTCGTCCCTCATGCTGGGTGTGGTGTTCGGTTCTCTGGCCGTGTTCGTTCCCCCCTTTCTTCTCACCAGGGGGATAGACAATTCCGGGTTGTTCTTCGTGTCCTTTGTCGCAGGCAGTCTCATGGTCTGGTCTTTTCTCCACAGGCCTCTGAAGAAGATCGGAGATGCGCGGGCCTGGGCAATATCTCTGGCACTCATGCTGGCCTTTCCTCTCGGCATCCCCTTCCTGGATGGCAGAATCACGCTGGCGGTGCTCGCGCTGATCTTCGGGCTCGGATACGGCTATCTCTACCCCACGCTCAATGCGTATCTCCTCGATGTCTTCCCGGGAATGCGCTCGCTGGCAAACTCGCTCTTCGTCTGGGCGTTCAATATCGGCATGCTCTTCGCCTCCCTCGGCTTCGGCGCAGTTTCTGAAACATGGGGCTACGAACGTGCATTCCTCGTCTCCGGTATCCTCGGCCTGAGCATGCTGGGCCTCATCGCAAAGCTTCAAAACCGGCAGCCGTCTGTCGGATAACGTTTCACAATGACGTCTCGATTCTTTCAGCGCAGCGAGAGAGCTTCCCTTCTTCCCGGCGCTTTTTCCTTTCACCCCGGCGCCTTGCGGCTCACCGGCTTTAGGGAGTAGAGGATCCCCGACAGCAGGCCGGTTACGCCGGAGGTGTTGTCCGGGGTCCGGCACGGCAACAGAGTTGCAGGACAATCCCGCTAACGATCGGAGAAGCTGCGTACAGGCATCCGTCAACCAGCCTCGGATAACGCCGGTCATGCAGAGGGAAGACCTGAGCGGCGCTTTGGGGGGAATAAACGGCGGCGCCGGTCCGAACTCGATCCTCCCCCGCCGGTCGGATCAGAAGCGCATGCCCCAGTCCCGGGGATGTTCCGGGATCGCCCGCATGCTCCCCGCAAGTCCGGGTCGAACGGGTCCTGCCGAAGTGCATGGGTCCTCCCGGCATAGGCAAGATTTTCTCCTGCACGGTGTAATTTTTACCAGGACGCGGGATGTCTTACCGGGGCGGGATGAGGCTGTTCCAGAAAAAGGCGTGCCTGGCACCGGGGTTGCTCATTGTGGAGGACTACAGCAACGGAGGTGGATATGCAGTTGCCTTTTGCGGGATTGCTGGGCCTTGCATCAGGCGCCATGGGTTTTGTCCAGAAGGTGTTCTCGCACCAGGGAGCCGGTGCCGACTTCGATGCCGAGCTCACGGCCGCGATGACCGGAGGCCTGGATACCTGCAAGTCTCCGCTCTCCCGGATCCTGTCCGGGAAGGCCGCCCTCGACGAGGAGATCTTCCGCGAGCTTCTCGCCACACCCGAGGGGATGCTTCTGTTCCAGTTCATGGCCGCCCTGCGGGAAACAGGGCTCACGTCCTCTGACATCCATCTGCTCCTGAATGGGAGTGGAAACCTGATGTCGGATGAGGGCCTCGGTACAATCCTCGCACATCAGGGGTTCGGGGAGGAGGATATCGCCAAGCTGATGGCGAATCCGGAAATGAAGGCGCAAATCAAGGCCGGGCTGGCGTCATCCTTCACTGCAGCCCTTGACGGCCGGGCTGCCGGAGACGGGACAGACATGAACGCCCTCAGGGCGCTTGCCGCGTCGGATGCAGCCACAGTGGACTCGGTCATCGACCGCATCGTATCCGGGAAACAGCTCCCTTCGGGGCGGGAGGCGACATCGGAAAAGACGGATTCCGCCGGTGAGCAGCTGGCGGCCGTTCGGATCGGCGCTCTTCAGAGAAATGTTTCATACATTGCAGGCGAGATCAAAACCCTGATCGCCGAGGCGCTGAAAAAGATCGATTTGCCGGCACGCCCCGCAACATCCGCTGCAAACACCGCGAAGGTGGAGAAGATGATCAGGACGGCAGGAGATACCTTCGGGCTGAGCAGCGATGTCATGAGAGATCTCTTCTTCGCTTCAGACGAACCCGCGCGGAAGCAGGCAGTGGATCGGGCGACCTCCCAGGTCAGCGCTTACCTCAGATCCCAGGAGGGGCGGAAGCTGGGAGCTGATGCGGCCGATGCCCTTGCATTACTGAGATCCGCCATGACCGAGCAGGAGTTCTCGGGAATCGATACCGCCTTGAAGCTCTGGCAGCCAGGGCAGACATTGCCGGACGTCCGGATCGCGCTGGGCAGGGAGACATATGAAGCCCTGGCCGGGAGCCTGGGAGGCCGGGAGCCCGGGATTCTCTACGAGCAGCACATGAAGGGCGTCATAGACCAGCTGAGGCATGCATTGCCGCCGCAGATGAAAAACAGCGAGGGGCATGTGACGCTTCGGCTTCACCCCCCCATGCTGGGCAGGGTCGACGTGAGCATGACCATGCAGGACGGACAGCTCAAGGCGGTGTTCAAGACCGATCAGCTCGTCACCCGCGACATCCTGGTCCAGAACATGCATCTGCTCAAGGACGCCCTGGCCGAACAGGGCATCCGCGCAACCCAGTTCTCGGTCAGCTCGACCGTCGACCACGGCCCGTCCCATGAGGGATACGCCTTTGCCCATCAGGAGAGACACAGGCAGGAGCCCTCGTATTCCGCGAGAAGCTCCGGCAATCAGGACGGATTTGCCGGCAAGGCGGGAGAGTACGCGAACTCTTCGGCCGCCGCGCAGCTGTCTGAAGCCGGCGGGCTAGACCTTTTCGCCTGACAGGAAAGGAGGGAAGAATGTCCACAATCGGAATGGATGCGATCCTGAACACCCAGCCCTCGTTCAATACCACGGGCTCCAATAAAAGAGCCGAGTCTCTGGGAAAGGACGATTTTCTGAATCTGCTCATCAAGCAGATGCAGTATCAGGACCCCCTGAATCCGGTGGAAAATGCCGATTTCACCGCCCAGCTGGCCCAGTTCACTTCCCTGGAGACACTGAGCAACATCGACGAGAACATAGTGGATTTGGGCGTGCTGCAGTCGTCGATCAACAATATCACCGCCGTGTCGTTCATCGGCAAGAATGTGAACGCCCAGGGGAACGTGGTGAACTACACGGGCAGCGACGTGGCCATTAACTACGAGCTGAGCGACCTCGCCGCGGAGGTCACGGTGAAGATCTACGACAGCGACGGCCAGCTCGTGCGGACAATGAGGAAGGAGAATGTCGCCGCCGGAGACGCGCAATGTCTCTGGGACGGCAAGGATGACGCGGGCAATACCGTGAGCGAAGGGCGGTACCGGTTTTTCATCAGCGCCGCCGACTATGACGGGGCTTCCGTGAAGGCGGCCACCTACACGACCGGGCAGGTCACGGGCGTCAGATACGAGGGGGGCATCACTTACCTCATCATCGGCGATAAAGAAGTGAACATAGCGGATATCAAAAAGATAGAAGGGTAAAAGGAGGCATATATGGGCATTTCGAGTTCATTGTTTTCGGGCATCAGCGGTCTTTCCACCCATGGCAACGCCATGAGCGTCATCGGCGATAATATCGCCAATGTGAACACGATCGGCTTCAAGTCGAGCAGGACTTCGTTCCAGGACGTGCTTTCGCAGTCGGTGTCGACGGCATCGGGCACATCCCAGATCGGCAGGGGCACCGCACTCAGCTCCGTGGGCACCCTGTTCCAGCAGGGCTCCTTCGAGTCGACATCCAACGCAACGGACCTGGCGATCGGTGGCAACGGGTTCTTCATCGTCTCTCCCCAAGGCTCCGAGACCCAGTACTACACCCGCGCAGGCGAGTTCCGCTTCGATGCGAACGGGAACTTCGTGAACGCCGCGGGCTATGTGGCCATGGGCTGGGCTCTGGACGAGAACGGAACGGATCAGGGCACGCTGACCGAGATCCGGCTCAACGCATTCACCTCGCCGCCCGAGGCCACCGAGGAGATCACCGCCATCACGAACCTGAACACCGCTGACGTGTCCAACACCGCGAGCCTCTTCGGCGCATGGGATGCCACGGCCGCCGAGCCGATCGGAGACGCATCCTACTCCTATCAGACTTCGATCAGAGTCTATGACTCGCTGGGCAACTCCCACGATATCTCCATCATTTACGACAAGATAGACGCCGCGAGCGAATACAATGACGGAACCGTGGACCTCGACAATACCTGGGAATATATCGTCGTCTGCAACCCGGCCGACGACGAGAGAACGGGGTTTGCCGGGACATCGGCACAGGGCGTTCTCATGAGAGGCACCATGACCTACAACTCCTCGAGCGGCGCCCTGGACAGCTTGACCGCCTTTGTGTGCGACCCGGCGGCAGATCCCACAGTCGCGGCCAACTGGACGGCGGCTGGATGGTCTGCCAACGGCTATCCCCAGTGCACGGCGAGCTTCGTGGCCGGAGTCGACCAGACAATCGCGCTCGAGTTCGGCGTCCGCAGCACCACTGGCGCCTGGGCGAGCGGCGCGGCGAATGTCGGTGCGATCGCAGCCGACGGGCTGCCGGCCTCCAACTGGGAGCCGCAGGCCCTGACATCCACCCAGTACGCTTCATCCTCCACCACGGTATACCAGACCCAGGACGGCTACGGCACCGGCTTCCTCGAGAACATATCGGTGGGTACCGATGGGATTATGGTGGGGCACTATAGCAACGGCCAGATCCTCCATCTCTATCGGGTGGGCCTCGCCAAGTTCAACAACGAGCAGGCGCTGAACAAGGTGGGCGGGAATCTCTGGGCTGCAACCCGCGCCTCGGGCGACGCGATTACAGGGCATCCGGGAGAAAACGGCCTGGGCAGCATTGCGCCCAACTCGCTCGAACAGTCCAATGTGGACATCGCATCCGAGTTCGTCAAGATGATCACCACTCAGAGGGGCTTCCAGGCGAACTCCCGGATCATCACCACCACCGACGACATGCTTCAGGAGCTCATCAACCTGAAGCGGTAATCCAACAAACGCCTCCGATGCTCCCGGGTGTCTTCGGACATCCGGGAGCGCCTGAGTGTCAATTTTATGACTTACCCTGCCAGGAGAAGCACTGCCCCTCGATTCTATAACTAATTGTAATTACTCATTATAATAATTATTTTCGTCAATGGCATGCCCCTTGCTCAACCCCCTGCGAGATAAATTTCGCAAGAGGGGCATATATGGATATTGCAACAGTAATCGGTGTCGTCTTTGCCTTTGGAATGGTCCTCATGGGGATCATGTCGGGGGGACCGCTGACCCTGTTCGTCGACACGCCGAGCCTGCTCATTGTCGTCGGGGGCACATTCGGAATCATCTTTATCAATTACCCGTTGAGGGAGGTGCTCGGTCTTGCCGGGGTGGTGAAGAACGTGTTCTTTACCCAGCCCAGAGACGCCCAGGGGCTCATCCCCACCTTTGTCGAGTATGCCACTCGTGCGAGGAGGGAGGGAATCCTGGCATTGGAGAGCGCCGCCAACGATCTGGAAGATCCATTTTTCAAGCAGGGTCTGGAGCTGGTCATCGACGGCCTGGAGCCGCAATCCATCCGGGAGATCCTCGAGACCGAGATCGAGCATCTGGAACGGCGGCACACCAAGGGAGCGGACATCCTCAATGCGCTGGGAACGTTCGCCCCGGCCATGGGTATGCTCGGCACCCTGATCGGCCTTGTCCAGATGCTCCAGTCCATGTCCGACCCGTCCTCAATCGGGCCTGCTATGGCGGTCGCCCTGATCACCACCTTCTACGGCTCCATTCTGGCGAATATGATCGCGCTGCCCATGGCGGGTAAGCTTGCCATGCGCTCAAAAGAAGAGTCACTGGAAAAGGGGATGATCATCGAAGGGATCATGTCGATCTCAGCGGGCGACAACCCGAGAATTGTCGAAAGAAAGCTCCACTCCTATCTTTCTCCGAGCCTGAGAGAGACCTCGACCGGACACCGCGGAGAATAGCATGGCCCGGAAGAAGCGAGTTTATGTAGAGCCGCAACAGAATGCTGGCATATTCCTGTACACCTCGCTCATGCTCATCCTCCTGACCTTTTTCATCGTGCTCTGCTCCATGGGGGTGCAGGACAATCGCAAGCAGCGACTGGCCATGAACTCTCTCATGGGGAGCTTCGGCATTCTTCCCGGCGGCCAGAGCCCGTGTGAGAATCCGGGAGGTAGAGACCTCCTGCCCCAGGCTGCGCCTTTGAAGGAACAGCCCGTGGACATTCGCAGAGTCCGCTCCACGCTTTCGGAAAACGGGGTCATCAGCGGCATGGCTGTTTCGGAAGGGGTCCTGGGGGTCACCATCACCATCAAGTCGAACCTCCTGTTCAGATCCGGCTCCGACGAGTTTGCGCCGGAGAGTGCGGCCATACTCGAGGCGCTGGCCAGGGCGCTCTCGGAGATTCCCAATCCCGTAGTCGTAACCGGGCATACAGACTCCATACCCTATGAGGGCCCCCCTCTTTACTCCAACTGGGCGCTCTCCGCCGCCCGGGCTGTTGCCGTGGTGGACTATCTCTCGGCCAGAGGGATAGATCGCGAGAGGCTCGCCGCTTACGGCATGGGGGCGCAGAGGCCGATCACCTCGAACAGTGACGAGTACGGCAGGAGGCTCAACAGAAGGGTCGAGCTGACAATCCTGGGCGATGTCAGAGGTGGAACGGACCTGAAGGAAATCGAGGAATCCGCTCAGGAGCCGGTCCGCTCCTTCCGGTACAAAGGATACAATTTCTCACTGGATGAATGGTAATGGCAAAGAAAGACAAGAACATAGAATACATAATGCTTCCGAGCAGAACCCAGTGGATGGTCACGTTCTCCGACATGATCACCCTGCTCATCACCTTTTTCGTTCTGCTCATCTCCATGTCTTCCATGGACTCGAAGTCCATGAAGGAGATCTTCGGGTTCTTCAATGAAGTCATGGGGCCTCTCGAGCTTGTCGAGGAGCAGGAGATGCACGGCCTGCCCGCGGTCCTCGAGGCAGTTTCACCCAAGGTGTTCTACGACACGACCAACCTGAGCCGAAGCATCCTGGACAATCTCGAGAGCAAGGAATTCGGAGGGCTGAAGGGCAGGGGAGAGGATCTGTTCGAAGTGAGGGAGGACAGCCGGGGGCTCGCCGTTTCGATCAACGGCGACATTCTGTTCGACGAGCGCTCCCATGTACTGAAGAAAGAGGCGCTGCCCGTCCTTCAGAGCATCGCTCAGAGCATTCACGATGTCGATTCGACCATTTCTGTCGAGGGGCATACCGACAACCGCGGAGGTACGCCGAGCGAGCAGTACCGGCTGTCCATGAGAAGGGCGGGCAGCGTGCTCGATTACTTCATCTATTCGGCAGGCATGAGCCCCACCAGATTCGCCCTGGCAGGATACGGATCCACCAGACCTGCTGATTCCAATGATACCGAGCAGGGCCGCAGAAAGAACCGGCGGGTGGAGATCGTTCTCTTAAAAGACAAGCTATAGGAGGAACACATGGCGGAAGAAAAAAGTGGCGGAAAAGAAGCTGCCGTGCAGAAGGGTAAACAGTCTCCGGTGCTCGTCATCATCATCATCGTTCTCGTTCTCCTGGCGCTCGTCGGAGGCGGCGTCGCAGGCTACTTCCTCCTCATGGCGCCGAAATCCGGCCAGTCTCAGGTGGCGGCCGCTCAGGTAGTCGATGTGCAGGCTCAAGGCCAGACATACGTTCCGGGCGGGCTGTCCGGTCCCATGAAGGCCATGGACACCTTTATCGTGAACCTCACCGACGCCCAGGGCACCCGCTATCTCAAGGTGACCATACAGCTCGAGATGAGTCACGAGATGCTCTCTCAGGAGATCGAAAAGCGCCTTCCTCAGATCAGAGATGAGGTCATCACGCTGCTCTCCAGCAAGTCGTTCGACGATGTCGCCACTATCGCGGGAAAGAGGGCGCTCAAGCGGAGCATCATAAGCAGCATGAACAAGTACCTGACCACCGGCAAGGTGCTCAACGTGTACTTTTCCGAGTTTGTCGTCCAGTAAGGAAGCAAGGAGAAGGTATGGGCCAGATACTGAGCCAGGAAGAGGTGGATGCCCTGCTTAAGGGTGTCGTCGGCGGGGAGATCGAAACCGAGACCGACACGCTTGCGTCGAGGGACCAGGCCGATTACCAGAGATTCGATTTTGCCGCGCACGACAAGGTCATCCGCGGCAGGATGCCCACCCTTGACGCCATCAACGACCGGTTCGCCCGCTTTTTCCGGAACACTGTCTCAGGCCTGCTCCGGAAGATGGTCGACGTGACACCGGTGTCGCTCGATACCCTGAAGTTCGGAAACTTCATGCGATCGCTGCCGGTTCCGTCCAGCATCCATATCATCCGGGTGGAGCCCCTGCGGGGAAACGCTCTGGTGGTGCTCGAGACCAAGCTCGTCTTCGCCCTGATCGATTGCTTTTTCGGCGGCAGGGGCGCCGGCGCCATGAAGGTCGAGGGCAGGGAGTTCACGCCGATTGAGCAGCATATGCTCTTCAAGGTTGTATCCGCCGCCATAAAGGATCTGGAGCTGTCCTGGCAGCCGGTCTACGAGCTCAGTCTGGAATACGTGAGGGGCGAAATGAACCCCCAGTTCGCCGGAATCATTCCCAACGACGATGTGCTGATCGTGGTCCAGTTCGATATCGAGATGGAGGAGATGAGCGGCAATATCATGATCGGTATTCCCTACATGCTCATCGAGCCCATACGTGACCGGCTCTACGCAAGCTTTCATACCGAAGAGAAGACGAATGTCGACTCCGCGTGGGTCAACCGCTTCAAGCACGAGCTCATGGGCGTGTTTGTCGACGTGTCCGTAGAGCTGGGAAAGACGACGATCACCTCACGGGAGCTCGCATCGCTCAAGGAAGGGGACATCCTGGTGCTCGAGAAGGATGTATCCGACGAGCTGATCGTCATGGTTCAGAATCTACCGAAATATTATGCACGGCCGGGGAAGCTGAAGGACAATCTGGCTGTGGATATCGTAAGCCTTGCAGACAGGCAGCTCTACTAAGGAGGAATCCATGGCTGATGAGGAGAAGGAATCCATGAAGGAACAGAAGACGAAAGATGCGGCTGAGCTCTCCCAGGACGACATCGACAGGCTCATGTCCGGAGGCGCCGCTCAGACCGAAAGGAAGGCGGAGAAGGATTCCGGACAGGACCAGCTCGCCGAGGAATGGGCGAGGGCGCTGGAAGCGGGCGAGGAGATCGAGGAAGGCAAGCCCCTGAATCGCACGGCCGAAAAGGCGCAGTTCGAAGAGCTTCACGAGAACAGGGGTTCGGGGCATTCGGCCGAGCTGGAATTCATTCTCGATATTCCCCTGGAGGTCACGGTCGAAATGGGCAGGACGAGAATGCTCATCAACGATCTCCTGCAGCTGGGGCAGGGCTCGGTCATCGAGCTGAACCGACTGGCGGGCGAGCCGCTCGACATCCTGGTGAACAACAAACTCGTCGCACGGGGGGAAGTTGTGGTGGTCGGCGAGAAGTTCGGGATACGGCTCACCGACATCGTCAGCCCCATGGAGCGGGTGAAGAGGCTGCGATGAGCACGCTCATGGCGAAAAACGCACTGCTGACACTGGCGATTCTGCTCGCTGCGGCCGATCCGTGCCTTGCGGCGGACAGCGCCCCGGTGGGGTTGAGCGTCAGGACCTTCGCAGTGCTGATCGGTGCTATTGCAGGCCTGTTCGCACTGGCGTGGGCGGCGAAGAAGTATGGGCCTTATGCAAGAGTGAGGAGGTCCATCGGACTGGATATCATCGGCCAGGTGCCGGTCGGCGCCAGGGCAAACCTCGCCCTGGTCCGGGTGGGCAGGTCCGTGCTGCTCATCGGCGTCACCCAGAACACCGTCACCCTGATCAAGGACCTCGAGCAGGGCGATTTCGAAAAAACCATCCAGGAAGCGGGAGCTTAGAAAGAGGCCAGTCATGAAGAAAATCGTGTGGATCGCCGCAGGCGCCGCCATGATCGTCATGCTCGTCACCGATCTGCTCTTTGCGCAGGGAGTGACCATCCCGAACGTCAGCCTGGGGATTCAGGAGGCGGGCGATCCCGACGATGTCGTAGGGGTCCTTCAAGTGGTCTTTATCCTGACCATCCTCGCCCTGGCTCCCTCGATCATCATCATGGTGACATCATTCACCCGGACCATTGTGGTCCTGGGGTTTCTCCGCCAGGCGCTGGGCACCCAGCAGATGCCTCCTATGCAGGTCCTTACGGCGCTCGCCATTTTTTTGACGTTCTTCATTATGGCTCCGACCATGCAGCAGATCAACGAGCAGGCCCTGCAGCCGTATCAGAAAGGTTATATATCGTTCTCCCAGGCTCTGGAGAACGCCGAGACGCCCTTGAGAGACTTCATGTTCAGGCAGACCAGAGAGAACGATCTCTCCCTGTTCATGAGCATCGTAAAGCAGGAAAAGCCCTCCAACAAGGACGAGGTGCCTACCAGGGCCCTGATCCCCGCGTTCATGATATCCGAGCTCAAGACCGCGTTCCAGATCGGGTTCATCCTGTTCATCCCGTTTCTCATCATCGATATGGTGGTCGCATCCATCCTCCTGTCCATGGGCATGATGATGCTGCCCCCCATCATGATTTCGCTGCCGTTCAAGATCATGCTCTTCGTGATGGTTGACGGGTGGAACCTGCTGGTGGGATCCATCGTGAGGGGGTTTATCACATGACGCCCGAAACGATCAGCTCGATCATGGCGGAGGCCATCAAGGTTACCCTGCTCGTGGGATCGCCCATGCTGCTGGTCGGTCTGTGCGTGGGGCTGAGTGTCAGTGTGTTCTCGGCGGTCACACAGATTCAGGAGATGACGCTCACCTTCGTGCCCAAGATCGTGGCAGTGTTTCTTGCGCTGCTCTTTTCTCTGCCCTGGATCATCGAGAAACTCACCACGTTTACCATCAATCTCTTCAGCAACATCCCGCTGATGATCCGATGAACGAGCTGCTGAGCCTCGCATGGCAGGACATTCTCTCTTTTATCTTCGTCTTCGCGCGGGTGGGGATCATCTTCGCGCTGGTTCCCTTTTTCAGCGCCGAGATCGTTCCCAGGCGGATTGCCGCCATCATCGCATTCTTTCTGAGCCTGGTGATCGTTCCGGTGGTCCCTGCTCCGGGCATCGCCGCCGACGGGCTGGATGTCATCACACTGACAGTGCTGCTCGTCCATGAGCTCCTCATCGGCCTGTGCCTGGGTCTGGCGGTCAACGTCATCTTCGCGGGCATCCAGATAGCGGGCGAGCTCATCGGGTTTCAGATGGGGTTCGGCATTGTGAACATCGTGGACCCCATGACCGGCGTGGATGCGCCTATCACCTCAAATGTGCTCTACATCGTCGCCTTTCTCCTCTTTTTTTCCTTCGGCGGCCATCACCTGCTCATCCGGGCCCTGGTAGAGAGCTTTTACGTCGTTCCGGTGGAGGCCGGATTCCCCGGGCAGAATTATGTTCTGACCGTATTGTCTTATGCCGCCCGGATGTTCCTGATCGGAATCAAGGTGGCGGCCCCGGTCATCGGTGTGCTGCTGCTGCTCAATATCTCATTTGCACTCACGGCTCGGGCCATCCCCCAGATGAATGTCTTCCTCATGTCGTTCCCCGTCACCATAGCCCTGGGCCTTACCTTCCTGATCGTGGTCATAAAGCTGATGCCGCCTTTCATGAACAGCGCCCTCGCGGATGCGTGGGTCTTCATGAAATCCACCATGCCGCTTTTCTAGAAATGGCGCCCGGAGGCCGTCGCTTTGTCTTTCAGCCTCAGAAAGGAGGCCCGAAGATCGGGAGGGACGTGTCTCAAGGATGGCGAGCCAGCCGCAGGGGTTGAAAATACGTGCGATCGGGCTATAAAAATCCCATGAAACCGAAGCCCCGGTTTCTTCTCCTGGCAGCCGTTCTCATCGCCGGCGCTCTCCTGTGCTCATGCGCCTCCCGCAGGCCCGTCCCGCTCCCTGAGCAGATCAGGGATGCTCGAGGCCTCACGGTCGGGGTTGCTCTCGACAGGATCTGCCCGCCCGAGATGCGCATCGAGGGTCTGCCGACCGGAGGCGCGGGGCCGTATGGCACAGTCCCGGGCATCCTTGGGCGGCATGACCGTGACCGCTGGTATGGGGACGCCAGACACCCGATTCCGCTCTCGGACAAAAGAAAGCTGGAGCGGTACCTCCGGGAAGGGGATGCGGACGTTTTTCGGGAAATTCAGGACCGTCTGGTCAAGGAGCTCTCGGCAGGAGGCTGGAACGCCGTGGCCCTGAAAGGCCGGGTGAAAAAGGACGGCCTCCCCCGGTTCGAAGGCCATGGAAGCGGATATGCGGAAAGAGACTACCGCGGAGTAGCCCCCGGGGAGGGTCTCGACGCGCTGATTGTGATCGACTGCAGGTGGTATGGGATGCACTGCCACTACATTGACTACTATCACCAGGGCTTCACCGATGCGGCTGCCAGGTTTCAGGGGCAGATGATCGATCTCAGCACCAACCGGCTCCTGTGGCGCAGCCCCGAAGTCGGGGTGAGAAACTCTGTACCATGCAAATGCAATGAACCCGGTGATTATCCCTGCATCAAGGCCTCGCTGCATCAAGCCGCCCTCGAAGCGTCATCCGGCCTTCTGGAGGATCTCCTGGGCGGAGGGCCGTAACAGTCAGAGACCCCGGCACCTTCATCAGGTCCCTGCTTTCGCTTCCGGCGTTCTTCGCTTGATTTTCACCCCTGCGTCGTATTATGTCCTTAGGATCATGGAAGAGATAATCTTACGCAACGGGGTGAAGCTCGTCGTAGAAGACAAGACCGCCGTTCTCACGGCGGATCTGTACATGATCCATCTCACGTTCACCACAATTGTGGAACTCGATGATGCGGACGCCGAGCTGAAGAGGTTTGTCGGGGGAGACCGGGCGACACTCACCAGGGAGCTGAAGAGGCCCGCAGTGCACGAGCGTGAAAAGGATGCGGTGAGGGACGCCATGAAAGAGTCCTTCCTCGCCACCAATCTTCCGTACATGGAGCGGCCCAAGTTCGTCGGCAGGTTCAAGGCCAAGCTGCTCAAGGACTTCCAGGAAGAAGAGGAGAAGAAGAAGAGATCTCATGGGTAACCTCACCCCCATGATGCAGCAGTACCTGGATATCAAGAAGCTTCACCAGGACGCCATACTGTTTTACCGCATGGGCGATTTTTACGAGATGTTCTACGACGATGCTCTCGAGGCGTCCAAAGTCCTGGGCATAGCGCTCACAACGAGGGATAAGGGCAGGGAAAACCCTGTTCCCATGTGCGGCGTCCCATACCACAGCGCCGACTCCTATATATCCCGCCTCATCAGACAGGGATACAAGGTCGCAGTCTGCGAGCAGAGCGAGCCGGCGAACGCCTCCAAAGGGCTCGTGCGCCGGGAGGTGGTGCAGGTCATCACTCCGGGGCTGATCCTTCAGGACGATCACCTCGTGAGCGACAGGGCGAACTATCTCATGGCGGTGTGCCGTGACGCACGCAAGAACAGCTTCGGTATCGCGTTCATCGACATCTCCACAGGCGATTTCCGGGTGACCGGGATGGACTCGGAGAAGGATCTTCTCAACGAGATCCACCGGGTGTCCCCCAGCGAGATCATAGCCTCCGACCCCGATATCGTGCCGGACGGGTTCTATCTGACCGGCAGGCAGACGGCGATGACGCCGGAGAAGGCCCGGGACCTTCTCTGCGCCCACTTCAAGGTGCTGGGGGTCGAGGGACTGGGCCTAAAAGATCACGAGACCGCGCTCATCGCGTCTGCAATGGTGCTCGACTATGTCAGGGAAACCCAGAAGGGAGTGCTCGCCCACATCACCTCCTTGAGGTTCTACAACCCGGGGAGATACATGATTCTCGGGGCGACCACCCGGCGCAACCTCGAGCTCTTCGACTCTCTTTCCCAGGACAGGTCCAACACGCTCTTCGGCGTCATGAACCGGACCCGGACATCCATGGGAGCGCGGATGCTCGGCGACTGGATATCCTTCCCCCTCATGAGCCCCGGCGAGATCGAGGACAGGCTCGACGCGGTGGAAGAGCTTACAAAGAATCCCGGAGCGGTGCAGGAGATCAGAGATCTTCTGGGCGGGGTTCCCGATATGGAGCGGGTCCTGGGAAGAATCTCCACCGGCGGAGCATCCCCGCGGGATGTCCGCTCGCTGGCAGTGGGGCTGGAGCAGGTGCCGGCCGTGAAGGGCGTCCTCGAGCATGCGCGATCCAGGCTGCTCGCGGACGTTTCCCGAAAGATGAATCCTCTGCACGAGGTGACGGAGCGCATCAACGCCACGGTGGTGCCGGACCCGCCGAACAGGCTCGGCGACGGCGGCGTGATCGCATCCGGGGTGGATTCGGAGCTCGACGAGCTTCGACTGATCCGCCGTGACTCGCGCCGGTGGATGGCGGACCTGGAGGCGAAACTTCGCGAACAGACCGGGATCAATTCCCTGAAAGTCGGCTACAACAAGGTGTTCGGCTACTATATCGAGATATCCAAGGCCCACGCGCACAAAGCCCCGGAGCACTTCATGCGCAGGCAGACGCTCATGAACGCCGAGCGGTTCATCACGCCCGAGCTCAAGGAGTACGAGGCGAAGATCCTGGGCGCCCAGGACGCCATCTCCCGGATCGAGGCGCGGATTTTCTCGGAGCTTCTGGATTATCTCGTCGAATGGACGGCGGAGCTCAAGAAGACCATTGCCGCCGTCGCCTGCATCGATACCTTGAGCTCGCTCGCCTGGCTCGCCCTTGACCGCGGGTACCGCAGACCCGTCGTGTCACCCGGCAGGTCCGTGCAGATCCGATCCGGAAGACATCCCGTGGTGGAGCAGGTGCTGAAATCAGGCGAGTTCGTTCCCAACGACTGCTCTTTTGACGGCGAAAAGGACACCATCCACGTCATCACCGGGCCCAATATGGCGGGGAAGTCCACGTATATGCGCCAGATCGCGCTGATGGCCATCATGGCCCAGATGGGGTCGTTCGTGCCGGCGGACCGGGCCGAGATAGGAGTCGTGGACAGGATCTTCACCCGGGTGGGCGCGCTGGACAACCTCTCGGCCGGACAGAGCACATTTCTGGTCGAGATGAGCGAAACAGCCGAGATTCTCCACAACGCAACGGAGAACAGCCTCGTCATCCTGGACGAAATCGGCAGGGGCACGTCCACTTACGACGGCATGTCGCTTGCCTGGGCCGTGGCCGAGTATCTCGACCGGCGCCGGGTGAGGACCTTCTTCGCCACCCACTATCACGAGCTGGCCGATCTCGCCAGAAGGCACCAGGGGATCAAGAACCTGCACATGGCGGTCGAGGAGAGCGGCCACGAGGTGGTGTTTCTGCGCCAGGTGAGGCGGGGGGCCATCGGCAGGAGCTACGGCATCTATGTGGCCAGGCTTGCAGGAGTCCCCGAAGAGGTGGTGGAAAACGCCCGCATCATCCTGGGCGCCATCGGCAGGAAGGCCAAGACGGTTCCTGCTGCAAGGCAGGATGCCCCTGTTCAGGAAAGCCTTTTTCATACCGAGGGGCCGGAGCCTGCGGACGAGGATCACCGTGAATTGGTCCGGCTGATCGCAGGGATCGATCTCGAGAGGACGACTCCTCTGGAGGCCCTGAATCTCCTTCATAATTTAAAGGAAAAGATTCGCAACCACGGCTAAAGATTCACCCCGCTTTTTCCGAATACTTCTATCGAGGAGAGGCCTATATGAATAACATTGCGGAGACAAGAGCCTTAGCACGGAAATGCGGGATGCCCTACATCGACATCGAAAAAGAGGTTCCCGACAAAAAGTGTGTCGATCTGCTCAAGGAGGTGTTCGCCAGGAACTACAACAGCCTTCCGATACGGTTCCTCAACGGCGGGGTTCTGGTGGCGATCGGCGATCCGGACCAGAAGGAAGTTGTCGAGACGCTCACCTTCCACATCGGCAAAAAGGTCTACCCCGCTCTGGGCGACAAGACGGCCATCCGCAAGGCCATCGACACGTATTATTCTCCTCCGTCTTCCGAGCCGGCGAAAAAGAACGAATCTCCTCCCGCCGAGACGGAGGAGGAGGTCGAGCGTGAGCACCGCATCATCTCGGTCATCTCCAACAAGGGCGGCGTGGGAAAGACTCACGTCTCCACCAACCTGGCGACAGTGGCCGCCCAGGGAGGCAAAAAGGTCCTCCTGATCGACGCCGATCTGGGAAACGCCGATATATCCAACAAACTGGCACTTTTTCCTGAGTACACTCTGTACGATTTCCTTCTGGGCGATGTGCCCCTGGAAGACATGATCCAGAAGACGGCGTACGGGTTCGACCTCGTGGGCGGAAGCTCGGGGGAGTTCAAGCTCGCGAACATCAACTATGTCCAGCGCACCAAATTCATCCGGTCATTCCGGAAGATCAGCGAAAACTACGACATAACGATCTTCGATCTGAGCGCGGGGATCGGCACGGCGGTCATGGATTTCGCCCTGGCGTCCGATGAGATTCTCATCGTCACGACGCCCCAGGACATCATCGCCGGATACGCCTGTATCAAGGCATCGTTCCAGCGGTTCAAGGATATCGAGGAATCTCTGCTGAAAAAAGTGGAATTCTATGAGCCCAGAAAAGTATACAAGCCATGGGTGATCATGAACCAGATCACGAGCCTGAAGCAGGGGCTGTTTCTCTTCAACCGGATCTGCCAGACCGCGGACGAGCGCATCAACAACATGGAGGCCATGTTCTCCATAAAACCCGAGTACCTGGGCGGCATCCTCTACGACCGGGACAACTTCAAGAAGGCTGAGACCGAGAGAAAGCCCATCACGGTCGTGGCCCCCAGAAGCAACCCGTCCCAGTGCATGGAATATCTGGGGAAGAATCTCATGGAGCGCCCCGATCTGCGGAACTACAGCCAGCAGATCAAAACAGGTCTCGGCCGTTTCGCCATGATCTTCGGGCTCGAGTGAGACGCGTCGTAAAGAACGGGAAAAAGCAGCCGATAACAACGCTATGGACGATCGGGGAAAGGCTAGAGTGGTGACCTTGGAAGAATACAGAGCGCAGCGTTCGGAAAAATGGGACGACGTGAGGCCGGTGGTGATTTATTTCGCCGGTGAGCGGTTTGTCGTCGAGTATCACAAGCGTTTCGACCCCATGACCACCCCGGTGGTTGCCATGGTCCATTCCTACCTGGGGAACATCGCACTCACCCAGAACGATAACTGAGCCTGTTGCTATGCTCACTCCTTTCAGTGATCTCTTTCTGTAGAAGATCCTGAGCATATGCAAGAGAAATACAGGTGGTGCCGCATGCGGCGGACGTCTGATCCCATTTGTCTTGCCAATGTGCATTCTTTGCTCTATTAAATAGCGATATATGACACTTCCCAAAGACGATGATGAAAGAAAAGTCCTTGTCATCGACGACGACGAGGGCGACTGCTGCCTGGTGGAGGACATCCTCAGCGAAGAGGGTTTCCATGTCGTCAAGGCGGTCGGCGGCGAGATGGGCATACGCATCCTCTCCGAAGAGGAGTTCCCGGTCGTCATCACCGACCTGAGGATGCCGGATGTCGACGGGCTGGCGGTCATCGATTTCGTACGCAAACGGCGGATGGAGTCTCTGATCGTGGTCATAACGGGCTTCGCGAGCGTCAACAGCGTCATCGAGGCCCTGAGGCTGGGGGCATACGACTATATCCTGAAGCCCTTCGGTGCGGATCTTCTCAAGTTCACTGTTCAGAGGGCCTTCGACTACATCGCTCTGAGGGATGAGAAAGACCGCCTGAAGTTCTTCGAAGTGGTCACCCAGCTGGCGAGCACCACGGCTCACGAGGTGTTCCAGCCGCTGACCGTGCTCATGGGAGAAACGAAGGGAATCCTGAGGACATCCGACGATGCCTCTGTCAGGGAGATGGCCGAGCATATCCTGGAGGAGGCCCGGAAGATCCGGGACATCATCCGGAAGATGGACAATCTCAACGGATACGTCATCAAGACTTTCCCCGGCGGCCACTCCATCATCGATATCGAAAAGGGCTCATCGGGCCGGACGAACATCGAGTAACCGCTTCCTCCCATCCGTATTTCCCGGAGATTCCGCAATCTTGCCATAAATGATGATATGGCGGCAGGGACGGATGTGGTATATCAAGACTATGAAGATCCTGAGCCTGGCCTTGCTGGCACTCATGGCATCGGCGCCGGCTTGCGCCGGTGAGCGCAGTGTGGAGACGCGCCCGCGGACCTGTGTGCTCAGGGTCATCTACAACGGCGAAAGCCTGCGTGCCTGGTATCTCCTCATCGACGCCAGAAGCCCGGCCGAGCGCGAAAAAGACGCGAAAACCGGCGCCCTCGGGGGACCGGTGATCGTTTTTTTCCAGGGCCATGCCCAGAGACCGTCCGATGCCTATGCATTCAGCTCGGAGCTGGCGCTCGGATGCAGGTCCGGCATTGTTGTCGTGCCGGTGAGCGACACACCGTACGGCGCAGATGAGCGCCTGCGCGGCGACAGGGGCAAGGAGGCCGTCCTCATGGCAGTGGTGAGGACGGCGCTCGCATCCCGCGGCATCGGGGTTCGCGGCCTGCCTCCCGATGATGGAGAGGTCCGCGTCCTGAGCGAAGACGCTGTTCCCGACCCGGCGGCATATGCCGTTTCCGCACGGCTGATCGCCGTCGGATGGTCACACGGCGGCATCCTCGCACGGCGGATCGCCCACGCCTATCCCGGTGCGGTCACGGCCCTGGGCCAGGTATGTCCGGCAGGATACGAGCCCGGAGGGCCTCTTTCCCTGACCGGCAGGTTTGTCCTCGAGTCGGTGCGGATCTCGAAGCTTTTCGCAGGGGGAGGTGCGGGAGACGCGCTTATGTCAGCCTGGGGGTTCACGAAAGGTGTTGCGGGCGATTTCGCCAGATCGGTCGCGGGTGCCGTCGTGCATCGCCACCCCGCCAAGATATTGAGAGTGGGCAGGGACATCAGGGACTGCAGTCTGTACTGCGACGATGGGAATTTCGGCGTCGGTCTCATCGAGCGGGTAGGGGTGATCTTCGGCGCCGCCGATACCTGCATGAGCCCGCAGAGAATCCTGGGCGCAACTTGCGCCGCAGGCGTCGAGCAGGAAACGGCGCAGAGATTCTGGGAGCGGTACTATCCGGAAGCGCTCTCTGCAGGCGCCGCCCTTTCGCTGGAAGTGCTTCCCGGAACGCACCTCGCCCCCGTCACCCACAGCGGGCTCTATGCGGAGCGCCTGCTGAGGAATCTCGGGGAGCAGGCCGATTTTTCAGAGGGCGAAGGAGCAGAGCGGTTGTGAGAGATTACGTGCGCTGGCCCCTGGTGGTCCTCATGGCCGTACTCCTCGTGTTCCTGCTCCGCTGGGCCAGAAGCCTCGATATCCATGAGGTGACCGAGGTCTACGACGGCGACACGATCCGGATCGACGACGGGCGGAATATCCGGCTCATAGGCGTCGATGCACCCGAGGTGGACTCGCCCTATTCGAAGGAAGAGCCGTTCGGCAGAGAGAGCAGGGAGCATCTCGAAAAGCTCCTGGCCGGCAGGAAGGTGCAGATCAGGGTAGGGGCGACCCCTCTGGACCGCTACGGGAGGACCCTGGCATACGTCTATGCCGACGATGTGCTCATCAACGGGCGCATCATAAGAGACGGCTGGGCGCAGGCGGATGTCCGCTTCGATTATAAAAACAGGGACCTCTTTGTGGCCTATGAGAAAGAGGCCCGGGCGAAGAGAATCGGAATGTGGGAGCATTTGCCCTGATCAGGCGGCGGGCGTTGTCCGGATAACGCCTCTCGATCTCGTCTTCGGGGGGTTCCTCTTCTTCCTCTCCCCAAGGGGAGAGGACCAAGGAGGGAAGAATGACCGGACAGCTCCTCGATGCCCAGCCTCCCGGCCCAAGGGGGCGGCTCGGTGCTCATCCATAACGGTTCCGAAGCATCGATCCGATGAAGAGCAGTACCAGCCCGGCCACAATGAGAGCTGCGAAGAGCGGGCATGCAGCAAGCGCGTTTGCCGCCGCGGGAACTGACCGGACCGTATCGGCAAGGAAGTCGGGCCCTTTCTCCACGAGCGTGAGCACGCTGTACTGCGTCCAGGTGTTGTGCATGAGATACATCAATCCCTGGTAGACCAGCAGGCACAGGCCGCCGACAGACCCGGCGATGCCGGCCAGTAGGAATATCTTCTCCACGGCATTCTCCTCTCGGATCAGGAACTCTCGCACTGCCTAGAGACCGATGTATAGCATATCGTCTCCCGAAGGGAAACACCCCGGTGCACGAAACCCCCGGGATTCAGTGATATAGGGGTTCTCCGACCGTGCAGGGCGGATTTGAGCGGGAAATGAAATCCTTGCAATAATTCCCATATTCATCTATCTTGCGCTTCAATATCGGATGCAATGACCAAGAAGGAGTAGCTCATGCTTACATATATGAGAAAGCGGTCCAAGAGCTGGATCACGAAGTTCATATTCGGCGCCATCATCATCGTTTTCGTTTTCTGGGGGGGAAGCGCCTACTGGTCAAAGGAAGCGAACAAGGTCGCCAAGATCGACCGTTACATCATCACCCAGCAGCAGTTCGCCAAGGCATACAGCGATGCCCTGAGGCTTTACCAGGCGAGACTGGGCGACGCATTCACCCCGGAGGTCCTCGCACAGCTCGATCTGAAAAAGACCGTGCTCGATCAGATGATCAATGACTACATCGTGAACGATGAAGCCAGGAAGCTGGGCGTGAGCGTGTCGGATGAAGAGCTTCAGGAGGCCATCCGGACATTTCCGGCTTTCCAGCAGAACGGTCAGTTCAGCCTCGACAGCTACAAGCGGCTTCTGCAGTACCAGAGAATGACCCCTGCGGAGTTCGAAGAGCAGCAGCGCAAGGCCTTTTTCCAGCAGAGAGTCTACTCTATGATCACCGAGAACATCATCGTCTCCCCCCAGGAGGTGGAGGCTTACTATCAGTACCAGAACGATTCGTTCAACCTCCATTATCTGTCTGTCGACGCGCAGTCGTTCAGCAAGGATGCGGTCGTCGGCGACGAGGAGGCGGCCGCCTATTATGAAACGAACAAGGAACGCTACAAAATAGCGCCCAGGATCGTGCTGACCGCTGTCCTGTTCCCGGTGGAGAGGTATTTCGACGAAGCCGCGGTAAGCGTGGATGAGGCGAGGGACTACTACGACTCCCACCGGCAGGAGTTTGCCGAAGAGGCGAAGATTCACGGGAGGCACATTCTTATCCGGGTCCCCCAGGATGCGGACCAGACCACCATCGACAAGAAGCGCGCCGCGGCGCAGAAGATCTACGATCAGGTGAAGGCGGGAGGAAATTTCGCCGAGCTGGCGAAGAAATACTCGGAAGACCCCGGCACGAGTGCTGCGGGCGGCGATATCGGCACTGTGCCTCAGAGCTCCCTGCCGGCCTCCATGGCCGAGGCGTTCTCCGGCATGAAGCACGGAGAGGTGAGGGGCCCGGTCCAGACGGCACTCGGTTTTCACGTGCTGAAGCTCGAGAAGAAATCGGAAGCGAAGCAGAGATCCTTCGAAGAGGTGTCCGCTTCCATTGTCGAGAGGATGAGGCATCAGCGGGCGAAGATCATTGCACGCGACGAGGCCGGCAATGCGCACATGGAGCTCTTCGAGCAGGGAATCAACGATCTGGCGGGCTATGCCGAGTCGAAGGGCCTGGAAACCCGGGAGATCGGGCCTTTCGCTGAGGGTGAGAACATCGGCATCGCAGGCAGCGAGGAATTTGTGCGTCAGGCATTCACGCTTCCGCAGGGCGAAATCGGCGCAGTCGTGGAGACAGACGAGGGCTGCATAATCTACATGGTCAAGGAGAAGATAGCGGCCCGCATCCCGGAGTTCCAGGAGATCAGAAGCAGAGTCGTCGAGGACGTGTTGGCACAGAAGTCTCTCGAAAAGGCGAAGGAGCATGCCGGAGACCTGGCGAAGAAAACTCTCGCCGAGCTGAACGCCATGAGCCCGGAGAGCACCGGGGAATTCAGGAGAACATCGTACCTGGTGCCGAAGCTCGGCATGATCGAGGGGCTGCAGGACGACCTCGGCAGCCTGCAGGAACCCAAGGTCTACACACACCGGAACACGGTCTACGTGGTCTGGCTCAAGGAAAAGAAAGAGGCGCTCGCCTCCGGAGCCGGTGAGAACGAGCTGAAGAGAATCCGCGAAGAGCTCCTTTCGCGGAAAAAGGAGATGGCAATCGAGGCGTTCATCGAAGAGGCCCGCAAGCGCCATGATGTGGTGATCGATTACGCGAAGATCACCTGATGCGGCCGGCTCGAGAGCCCCTGTTCCATAATCTGAGGAAGCCGGAGGCCGGAAGCTTGAAAAACGCTTCCGGCCTTTTTTGTCAGGTCATTCCCCCTGATCTCGCCGGGAGCTCAATATGCGTATCTGTTCCTGTTGCATCTGAGGGCTTGTCCGGGATGCGCAGGGTCACTCGTGTTCGGCGGCCCTGTGCAGCTCCGAGTACATGCGTACGAGTCTGGAAAACGCATAGTGGGCGTTCAGCCCGCTCGGGCTCGGCAGCACCCAGACCACCGTCTGCCCGATGGTCCGATCCTGCCTGCCCGGCACCGTTCCCGGAAGATCGAAGGCGGCGCGATAGGCCCCGATCCCCAGGAATGCGATAAATCGGGGCCGGTAGCGCAAAACCTTGGCTTCAAGCCTTCGCGCCCCTTCCCTAAGCTCCCGGCGGCTCAGGTCGCGGGCCCCTGCGGTGGACCGCTCAACGATATTCGTCAAGCCATAGCCGCTTTCCAAGAGATCATGCTCCTCGAAGGGTGACAGGAGCCGCCGGGTGAACCCGGATGCATGGATCACCGGCCAGAATCGGTTTCCCGGGCGCGCGAAGTGGTGACCTACAGCGCCTGAGTACAAGCCGGGGTTGATGCCGCAGAACAGAACGCGCAGACCGGGGGCGATGAGATCGGGGACAGTCCTTCCCTCGGCTGCGAGGATCTCTTTCCGGGTGGGCGTATGCCGCTGTGCCACGAGAGAGAAGGATCGAAGATCACGTTACAGATGCTATTTTCTGTATTCCCTGTGTGCTCTGCTGGCGACGAATTGCCGGTATATTGCCAGGAGGAGGATCGCCCCAAGCAGCGCAATGATGATACTCCACAGGTTGAAGCCGGTAACAGTTCCTAGCCCGGCGAGCGAGGCTATGGCCCCGCCGACGACGGCACCCGCAATTCCGATGAGAATGGTGACAATGATTCCCCCGGGATCTCTGCCGGGCATTATCCACTTTGCCAGGATACCGGCAACCAGACCGAGCAGGATCCATGTTAAGATTCCCATGGGCCTTTCTCCTTTGCTTTGGAAATTGGTAACAGTCTCTCATAACCAATGGTAACCGTATGCTCTGTCAAATCAATGTTCCTTGGCGGGCGTGAGAAGATTACGGCCGGCAAAGGTCCGGCGATTGCAGGTCCTTGTCCCGTCAGGGATCGGATCGTCCTTTCCCGCATTCCCAGCATTGCCGCCTGCCTGCGTTGAGAAACAGCCTCGCGCCTCTATCCTTATTTCCTGTAAGGAATACGTGATAAGGAGGGAGGTATGCTCAGAAACATCATATACGGTGCAGCATTCATCATCGTCCTGTTCATCGCCACCCCGGTGCAGGCGCAGCAGCCTGCCGGCCAGGACTACACGTTCGGGAACCCCATGCCCTTGAGCCAGCTCGGCCTGATGTACACAGACAGACCCATGAGGGCCAAGAGCCCGTTCACTGTGGGCCCCGGTCGTTTTCAGGTGGAGACGAGTGTGTTTTCGTACCTCTGGGATGACAACCACTTCAAGCGCGAGCGGATCAGTATCGGCGATACCACCCTTCGTGTCGGGTTTGCAAAAAATCTCGAAGCAGGTGTGACTATCGAGCCCCTGATCTGGCAGTGGCTGAAAAACGGCGTCCGGGAGGACGATTTCGGGCTTGGTGATACGGAATTTCGTCTCAAGTACCATGTGTACGGGCCCAACTATCCCCAGACCATGCTCCCGCAGGGGGAGTCCGCCCTGGCTGTTGCGCCCTTTTTCACTCTGCCCACCGGCACGGACGACTTCGGGCTGGACAGGATGTCCTTCGGTGTTGAGGTCCCCATCTACTTCAATGTCGGCGGCCCCTTCACCGTCGGTCTGACACCGGGGATCGCATACATTCCGGAAGGTGATGTATTCGGGGATGAAGATGACGAGTACATTCGCGTCAGCAACGCTCTCGCGCTTTTCTACCCGTTCCAGAGCGATCTGGCCGGCTTCGTGGAATTCTTCGCCAGGGCCAGGACCGAGGAGTGGTCGGACTGGGAGGGAAGCATGGATGGGGGCATTCTGTACCAGCTGACGCATGAGGTCCAGCTGAATGCGTCACTGTCTTTCGGCCTCACCGACGAAGCGCCGGACTTTACCACGCAGTTCGGTTTCGCATGGCGGTTCTGATATGCGGCCTGTCTATGCAGGTATGAGAGAGTTCTCCGCCTGACACCTTTTGGCAAAAGGCGGGGAAAGAGCCCCGTTCACGCCACGGACGGTTTTGAGAAGAGACGCACACGGGTGCCGGGGATGAAGACCCCCTGCGTCGGCCCCGGACTGTTTCCGCCGCGGCTGATCGGGTTGTGCCATAGCGTCCCATACTATTTTTCCATGAAAATCAGGGAATCTCGTTGTCGGGTATTTCTATTGTTGATATAAATAGCCCCGTGTCATTTCAGGGCATACGGGCTTGAGGATCGTCCGCATTTTTTGGAATGACGGGGAGAGGGCTTCTATGGAGAGGGTCATTCGTTTCTGCCTTGAGCATCCGTGGCGAGTAATCCTGGCCGTCGCGGCCGTCACGCTGTTCTTCGGGTTACAGGTCCCCAAAATCACCATGGACCCGAGGGTCGAGGTCGTCTTGAGAGACGACAATCCCGAGGTCGAGATTTTCGTCGCGAACAAGCACACCTTCGAGCCCTACGCCGACATCCTCATCGGCATGATCAATACCGGCGACATCTTCAACCCGGTCTCCCTCGAGAAGCTCGGCAAAATCGCCCTGGAGCTGGAAGAGATCGCAGAGGTGAAGAAGGTGACCTGCCTGCTGAACGTGAAGAATATCCAAGGCAGCGAATCCGGCCTGGATGTCTCCCCGATGGTCTCGGACACGGCCGCCCCCCTGACTCAGGCGGACATCGCCGCCCTCAAGGACAAGGTCGACTCGTGGGAGGTGTACAGAGATACCTATATCACCCGCGACGGCTGCGGCACGGGCATACTCGTCGTGCTCCAGCGGGAGGTGCAGACCGACCAGATCGTGCCCATCTACTATGCGATCACGGATATCCTGAGCAAGTACGAGGGGCCTGAAAAATTCTATATATCAGGAACCAAGGTGGTGGAGGCCCTCCAGAGCCATTACATGATCAAAGATCTGATCCTGCTGCCCCCCCTGGTCTGCGTGGTGCTGCTCACATTCCTCTTTCTGTTTTTCCGCAACATCCGCGGCACTCTGTTGCCCCTGGCTTCCGTGGCAATATCGGCCGTGTGGACGCTGGGGCTCATGGCCCTGGTCGGAAACCCCCTCACACTCGTCACCACGGCGCTGCCCGTGGTTCTCATCGCCTGCGGCTCGGCCTACGGCATCCATGTTTTGGAGAACGTCCTGGCGGACGACGCGGAGGGGAAAAAGGGCAGAAGCGGGATCCTGGGCGCGGTTTCACGGGTCAGGATGCCGGTTGCCATGGCCTGCATGACCACCATGGCGGCATTCATCTCGTTCACCACCTCGACCATCGTGCCGCTGATGAACATGGGGCTGTTCGCGGCGTTCGGCCTCTGCGTGTCGATGATGCTGGCGCTCACCTTCATCCCCGCGCTCCTTTCCCTCATCGACGCCCATGGCGGGAGCGTGACGCACCACTACCACTCGAGCAGGGACTATGTGGGCCCCATCCTGAAGCGGCTCTCGTACCTCGGCATCCGAAAGAGCAGATGGGTCATCGCGGCCAGTTTCGCGGTGCTGGCCGTTTCGATATTCCTGGGCAGGCACGTCAAGAGCGATCTCAACCTGGTTGAGGATTTCCGGGAGCGGAGCCCGATCCGCATCGCGGATACAGTCCTCAATCAGAGCTTCGGGGGCACGTCGGTCTTCCACGTGGTGTTCGAGACGCCCGGCCCCGACGACATCAAAGAGCCGGCGGTGCTGAGGAAGATCGAGAAGCTGCAGCAGGAGCTCATGCAGATAGAGGACGTGGGCAAGGCCGTCTCCATCGTGGATTTCATCAAGCGCATGAATCAGGCCATGCACGACGGCGACCCTGCGTTTTACACAATCTCGGAGTCCCGGGAGCTTGTCGCCCA
>ENA-UPXM01000266-UPXM01000266.1-activated-sludge-metagenome-genome-assembly--contig:-NODE-266-length-76873-cov-31.683290_pt1 | contig 76873 bp, 56 predicted proteins | sample MGYA00238178_ERZ772708 | MGnify/ENA primary metagenome ERZ772708 (study PRJEB29002, sample SAMN05720212) | activated sludge metagenome | isolation source: anaerobic digester from wastewater...
TATTGAGATAATAATTGCAATAATTCTTGGAATTGTTGTGGGAATTTTCACAGGCTTATTCCCTGGAATACATATTAATCTTGTAGGAACATTTTTAGTGACTCTCTCCTCTTCTTTCTCTAATCATTCGTTTATGATATATCTGGTTGTATTTATCTCGTCTCTTGCAATAGCCCACACTTTTATTGATTTCATTCCAAGTATTTTTCTTGGATGTCCAGACACAGATACAGAACTAGCTGTACTTCCTGGACACGAAATGCTAAAGCAAGGAAAAGGACACGAAGCAGTAATGAGAACTGCTTATGGGGGATTAAGCGGAGTTATTCTTTTAGTTCTTCTTTTTTTACCGCTCTCGTTTTTATTGTCTAAAACTTATCCCACAATACAAAAAGTAATTCCATACATTCTAATCTTAGTTTGTATAATTATGATTTTCTCAGAAAAAAATAAACTCCAGGCATTCCTTGTAATGATTATAACAGGGATTCTTGGATACCTTGTATTAGATTTAAATTTAAAAGAACCTCTCTTACCTCTTTTAAGTGGATTGTTTGGTAGCTCTATGTTATTGTTGAGTATAAAACAAAAAACAAAAATACCCAAACAAAAAACTAATTTCAAAAAGATAAAATTAAAAAACATGATGCGTCCTCTATCTGGAGCAATAATCGCCTCTCCTTTTTGTGGTTTTCTTCCAGGATTAGGAGGAGGACAAGCGGCAGTTATTGGAAACCAAATATCTAGAACAAACGAAAAAGATTTTCTTATACTTTTAGGAATAGTAAATGTATTTGTTATGGGACTTTCCTTCGTGTCTCTATATAGTATATCTAGAACCCGTACAGGTGCAGCTGCAGCAGTGCAATCTCTCCTTGGGCAAGTAACCTTTCAAAGTTTAATCTTAATTATTATTGTTTGTTTAATTTCAGGAATAATTTCTTTTTTTCTTACAAAAAAATTATCTATATTGTTTATAAAATATATAGAAAAAATAGATTACAATAAACTCTCTAAATGGACTATTTTATTTCTTAGTGTTTTAATTTTAATTATCTCTGGGATTCTTGGATTATTTGTATTTGGAATATCTACATTAGTAGGATTGTATTGTATTCAACTCAATGTTAAAAAAACACAGATGATGGGATGTTTATTAATTCCTACAATTTTATTATATCTTCTTTAATGAAAATTAAAACCATTTGCTTATGTTCTCTTGTTTTTCTAATTCTCTCCCAAAAATACTCTCAACATATCTTTTTACAAGTTCTAAATTCTGTTGCATATAATTAGAAAGATTATATTTTTTAGCCAAATCCAAGGCAGGTTCTAAGTATTTCTTTATTCCTCCCTCATGAATTGTAAAAATAAGTTTGCCTCTACAAAAAGGACAAACCCCGTTTAGGGGAACTCTTCTTAAAATTTCATTACATCCAACACACCTAAATTCTTGCATAGAAAATTTTCTGAGATTACCTCTCATATCTCTTATAAAATGTCTATCTATAATTAATCTTGCAGTATCTGAAGTATCCACTGACCTCAACTTCTCGACCAAATTCATTTGATGATTCACCTTATCTTTCATTGTCAATAAACGTTTATATGAAGAGCACAAAATCCCTTCATTGAAATTATCTGTATCATGTGTAAAACCTGCTCTCAAAAAAGGATTCTCTCCTTTTTTTAAAATCTCTCGTACAGTATTTACTTTAACTTCTGAAGAATGAACTCCTTTTTCAGCAGCACGATATAAATCAAGAGGATAATTCATTAAAAATTCAAAATCCAATATTTGATCATCCACCTCTCCAGCATCTATTTTTGCATTTAAAACAAGGGGAGCATCTTGTGTTCCTCCTCTATGACTTGGTAAAAACTCTCTTGAAAAATTAAGTAAAACATCTCCAAGAAGCATAATTGCTGCTTCATCTCCATCACAATCTCTTCTTACAGCAGCATGCATATATGGACTAGCAAATAAACCCTGTGTATTTGAAAATCCTACAAACCTACAAATAACCCCTGCACAATTATGAGGAGCCATACAAACACCCAATTTACCAATTAAATCTTCTTTATTTTGGACATTATAAATTTTTTCAAGTCCATAAACCTTTTCCAACTCCTCGTCGACAAAACGAGAAACCTTAAAAAAAACATCATCTGCTCTTTCGTCTAAAGAGTCAAAGGAACTAGGTAATAAAATATCATGGGGCATTAATTCCAAAATTTGGTCTTCTCTTTCCAATTCTTCTCCAAAAATATCTTTATGATAACCTATTTCACGAAGTTTTTTTACACTCACATAAGCCTCTTTAGGTTTAAAGTAAAGTAAAGGTAATTCTGTTGCATCAAAACGAATAGTTCCGTCCTTATTTACTTGTAAATCATATTTTGCTCTTAAAATTCCCTTAGATAAATCCTCTACAGCATGATTTGCAGAAGAAGTGCCTCTAACTCCTTTAATCAAAAGAGGAGCTTCTTCCTTAGATACTCCCAATCTTTTTAATGCGTGTTCATAATAATGATTTATATCTATTGATTTATTACAATATCTTACTCCTTCTCTAGAAGAATTTTCATTAGATTTACTAAAAAGTTTTTCTTTTGTTTCCATAAAATAATACATCGGCTTAGTAATTAAATTACATTCTTCACAAGTTGGATAGATTGTTTCTTTTTGACATGAATCACAATAATAAATAGGAAAGCTCCCCCAAACTTTTCCTTCTTTACAAGCTGCTTGTAAACTCCTCAACCTTCCTCCTTCTTTCCCAACAGGAAATAAAACATTCGGACTTCCAACAAGTTTTCTTAGTTTAGCTTTTTCTGGTCTACCCATACGCGCCCCAATAAATTCCCCTGCTTTATCTTTAATTAAATATTTAGAAAAAGAATTAACAATCTCCAAAACAGATTTATCTTTATTTAAATTATAAAAGTCAAAAATTTCCTTAAAATTAATTTTATTTCCATCAACTTTATTTAATTCAAAACCGAGGTTAAATAAAAGAGCCCTACTTATATCCTCTGTTAAAACAACATTTTCTACAGTGACTTGGTGTTCAACGCCCAAAATCTCCAATGCTCTCTTTCCTAATGAAAATTTTTCTCTTTCAGATTTGTTATAAGGTAAAATTATTTTCTTTTCAATTCTTGCATTTTCCAACCAAATAAGTAAATCTAATAGATTTTCTCTTGAAATTTGAGTCCAATAAAAAATATATTTAGGATGAAGAGGTAGAGAATATTTTTCACTTAATTCAATAGCATCATCAAAAGAAACAGAAAAAGGATTAATATTCTTCAAAGAATTTTCTTTTTCAATTAATTCCAAATGCCACCATTCTTCAACATATCCTGGCTTAATAAGATTAGCATTCCTGTTTGCTAAGTCACTAAAAGGAAAAAGAATATCTCCAAGATAAATAATCTCATCTATGTCTGGATAAATAGATTTTGTTTCTTCTATAGAAGATAATTTTTTTACACTTCCATTGAATAATTTTACAATAGGGCCATCAATACTATCACACACAGTAACTGCGCAACCTTTTGTGGGTTTTTCTATCTTAAGCTGTGTTCCAATTGCAATAAAACCGTCTGTTACAGCCATAGTTGCAGGATTTAAAGAAGTTGCACTAAAACCAGATACTCTTCCTCTCCCATATCTAAATCTAAATCCTCCAGATTTTGAAGGATGTCCAAAAATAGGCCTTCCAGCAACCAAATCTTTAATATATGTAGGAGAACCATCTGCTTTTCCCCTATCTCTTTTTTCATGTATCTTAACATATTCCTCTAAAAAATCAAAACCAGTAGATTGTATCCCATTTTTTTTTGCCCTGCCAAGCAATCTAAATCCTTTTGCTGCTTTTTGAGCAAGCCCTTCTCCAATAATAAGACAAAAACCACTTCTCAGATAATTTGTGTCCACTCTTTCTAAATTTTTATAGTTTGGAACTTCAATTGTTTCAGAAGCATCTCCTGCAATTTGTATAGGAAGATGTTCTGCTAAAAAAAGTGCTTCTTCTTCAGTTGGCATATACTGTAAATTAGTCACCCTATCGTGAAAATGCTCCAATTCAGCATAAACTCTTTTTATTTCATCTGGCGTAGGATCATATTTTGCAAAACCAAAAATTTCTCTTAAATAATCTATAACAATCAAAATAACACAACTCGCAGTAGTTCCAGCACTTCTAATCGGGCCAGAAAAACTCGCTTCAATGTACTCTTTTCCGTCACGAGTTTTTCTTATTTTTAATCCTGTAAATCCTTCTATGGGACTTGAAACCACTCCTAATGTAGTATAAGCAAATGCTATCCTTATTCCGGCATCCATAGCTTGTAATAAATTTTCAAATTTGCAGAATTTTTGTTTAGCTACTTCCTCTGCAATTTTAAATAAAATAGTCACATCTAGTTTACCGTGCTCCTTTTCTAACTCTAAAATCCTTTCTGCAATACCTGCTCCCTTCATTTGAGGATAAATTGTAGATATTAATCCAACTACCTTTTCAGCCATACTCATAGCTAAAGGAATTTCAACTTCATGAACAGGGTCATAACCTTTAGAACGAGCTAAATTAGCAACAGAATAAACTTTATCCACTTCTTTTTTCAAATTTTCAAAATAAATTTTAGTATCCATTTTAAACTGGAATTATTTTTACTTTCTTAACCTCCTTATTTCTTTCTTTTTCATATTCTACTGTTTTTTTATAATCCTTACAAATTTCACTTAAACAAACAAAACCTCCATTAACTTTAATTTCAGGGTCAACATATCTAAATTTCTTTTTTAATTCTATACCTTCATTATCTTCAATAACAGAAAAGCCATTCTTTAACATACTTAAATTAAGTAAGATAAATTCATTATTTGAATTATTTAAAATTTCTAAAATAGGTTTTTCAGTTCCATTAAAAAAACTAAAATCAATTAGATTTTTGTTTAAAGCCTCTTTCAAAGTTTCAGATAAGATATGATACCTGCTTCGCATTTCATCTCCAGCCCAACTAGATTTTTGAAGTCCCATATATGAATCTCCAAACAATTTCGCTGGCTTAAAATTCTTAAACATAATTTGATTATCATAAACACATAAATCATTTAATATTTTATCTGTTAATTCTTTACCTTTTTCTATCCTTAATTGACGTAAAGAATAATCTAACCTATCTACACAAAGTTTTGGAGCATCTCTCTCTAGAAGTTTAAAATTATTTAAATCTGAAATAAAATAAGGATTTAATCCATGTTGGTTCAATATATCAAATGCATCTGATTTTTCTAAAAATTCTTGAAATATTTTATCTTGGTAATCTTCTTTAGTAGGATCTCCAACAACCCAATCTATAACATGAGAAAAAGGAGTATGGGAGATATCATGTAATAACCCTGCAACCTGTTCCTCTAATGTTGCACCTAACTTTTTCAAAAGTATCATGGTGCCTAAAGAATGTTCATATCTGGAAAAACCAGGAAAAGAAAGATAAGTATCAGGCATCCCTAATTGAGAAATATCTTTTAATCTTTTAAGAGAATTAGAATTAATTAAATCTAAAATAACATTTTCTTCTATCTTCTGAACTCCATAAACTCTATCCTTAATTTCCATTTGAATTGGTTGTTTCTAAAGAAGGCAATTTATTTTCTTGAACAGGTTCATTATCTTCAAAATCCAATATTTTAACTTTTCTTGTCTTTAAATTAAAAATAGGAACTTTACAATGATCGGGAATATTTCCAAATTTTTCTTGATAAGGAGTCATTTCTTCCCAACATGAAACAGAAACAACCAAGATATTATTGTAATATGTAACTCCACATTTATGTGTGTGAGCAGATACAAATATATCCGGGATATTTCTTATTAAAAGACCATCTTTCTCTAAAGGAAAATATTGTGTAGAAGCATGAGTTGGAGCAAGATGTCGATTTTTAAGAAGATACTTCATAATTTCTTCTGGACAATTCATTGCTTTCTTTTGAATAAGCGAGGGGATATTATTTGCATAATAAGGATAAGAAAAACCATGATAAGTTAAAACATTAAATCCAGAAAAATTTTCTCTTTTCCCAATATTAACATAACAAGGATTAGGTGTAATAAAAACATTTTCCATCTCATATAATGGCCAAGAATATTTTTGATCTAAAAAAGGCTGGGGCTCCATAAGTCTAACACCGTCATGATTTCCAGGAGAAATAATTATTTTTACATCTTTTCTTATCTTACTTAAAAGTTCTGCTAATCCAAAAAATTGTTCTTCTAAATCTAATATCTCTAAATCTTTCTCTTGATTAGGATAATTTCCAACACCAGTCACAATATCGCCAACTAAAAAGAGGTACTTTATCTTTTTTGCTTCTTTATCTTCGTCTAATTCTCCATTTAAATAATTTATAAATTTAATAAAATTATCTCTCATAAATCTTTTACTTCCAAAATGTAAATCTCCAATAAATGCAGCATATTCATCATTTAAAGAAAATTTTCTTTCAGGAAGAGCAGAATCAGGATAAATTATATCATCTGCAAAAAATCTCTCTTCATTACCTGAACCTTTAAATCCAATAACAGAATCCAATGCAACATTTTCTGCTTTTTCATACAGCTCTTTTTTATCTTTATTTATTATTATTTTAATTAACCCAGTAGTATCTTCGACATCAAAGATAATATTTCTATTCTTAGTAAAAGACTTTTTTGATACAATCCCAATTATAGATATCTTCTGTTTATTACCAAATATTTTACTTATAGAAATTGGATTATCTAATTCTGGTCTTGATTGCAAAATTCCCCTCATTTCAACAAACCTGCTCCTAAAATAAGACACAAAATCCTGAACCTCTAATTTTTTATTTACAACAGGAAAAGAAGACAAAATTAAAACCTCTCCAGAAGAATCAGAAGATTCTGAAGAATCAGAATAAACTAAAGAACTAGAAGAAGAATTTGATTTGACCGAGTTAATTGAAAGGGAATTTTTTTCATCTACTATAGATTCTTTCTCTCTTGAAATTTCTATACTCAGACCCAATTTAATTTTAAAATTTTCTAATTCTTTTTGTGATTTTTGAGGCAATTCATAAAAAAATTCATTTACTTTCTCTTTGTGTTCATAAAAGATGTTTTTAGTTATGATATTCTGACGAGTATAATTTTTCAGTTTATCAATTATTAATTTAACAGAATTTATATCCTTTGCTCCATTAAAAAGGTTCAAAACATCTTTATCCACTAATAAACCATTCTCTAAACAAACCTTCAAAAGTTGCTTTGAATCCATTTTTGAATATAAGTTTAAACATAATTAAGAGAGTTTTCTATTATTTCTTTAGCTTTGTTGGTAATTTCTTTAGATATTGCCATCTTTATTTCTCTCATTCTTCCTCCTCTTCCTTTTGAAATTACTCTTACATTAATTATACCCAACATATCTAATTCTTGAATAATCTCCCCAACTCTTCTTTGTGTTAAAATCTCCAATCTATTTTTAAGACAAAGTTGCTGATAAAAATCATAAACCTCCCCTGTAAAAACAGGTAAATCGTTTTTTTGGTGTTCTAAAAGATAAATAATTGAACCTAAAACCAACTGAAATTGCTTTGGTTCAGAAGAAATAGTTTCCAAAATTTTATCTTTTTCTATTTTTTCATTAGCATTATCTATATATTTTAATAAAATTTTCTTAGAATTATCTCTTTCTGCTAATTCTCCTGCTACTCTTAGTAAATCCAATGCTCTCCTTGCATCACCATGTTCTTTTGCTGCTAGTGCAGCACATTTATTGATAACTCCTTCCTGTAAAACCCCTTCTTTAAATGCCAATTCTGCTCTCTGATTAAGAATATCCTGTATTTGAAGTGCATTATATGGGTGAAAAAGAATTTCTTCTTCAGACAAAGAACTTCTAACTCTAGGGTCCAACTCTTCTAAAAATCTTAAATCATTACTTATTCCAACAAGACATATTTGAGATTTAGATAATTCTGAGTTTAATCTAACAAGACTATATAAAAAATCACTTGAAATTTTCTTAACAGTTTGATCTATTTCATCTAAAATAAGTACAACCAAATTCTTTTCAGAATCAATTGTTTCTATAAATTTATTATAAATTGCTTGTGTTGGTAAACCTGTTAAAGGAACATCTCCCCCCATTTTTTTAACTAATTCAGCTAAAATCCGATATTCTGTATCAGAAACTTTCTTCATCTTACAATTTAAATATTCAATTTTAAGTTTAAAATCAGCATCTTTCTTAACCCTCTTATACAATTCTTCCTGAACAAATCTCATTGCAAGAGTTTTCCCTGTTCCTGTCTTTCCGTATAAAAAAAGATTACTGGTTTTTTCACCTCTTAAAACAGGGGCTAAAATAGAAGCTATTTGCTTTATCTGTTCTTCTCTATGGGGGATTTCACTAGGAGAATAATTTGATTGCAAAATAGTTTTATCTTTAAAGATATTGTTTTTATCAAAGCTATCAAATATCTTATCTATATCCAACTTCATTTTAATTAATTTAAGCTAAGACTCACACGTCTATTTCCTGTGGAAACTTTATTCCTCCTTAAGTTATCGATGAAAAAAAATTAAAGATTATATAAAAGATTATAACTACTAACAAAGAGGAACGCCTCTATTTCCTGTGGAAATATATAATAATTAAGTATATTTAAGAAAATTTTACTTATTTGATAGTATATTTATCTTATTTATCTTATTTATATATACTATAACTAGTTTATTATATATTATTTATTTAATTTATTTAATTTATTTATATATTATATAATTAGTTTATTATTTATCATATATTGTTTATTTTATTTTATGTAATTAATCTATTTTGTACAACTCGTTTATTATTTATTATTCATTACATATTATTTATTTCATTTATTTCACTTATTTTGTGTAATTTGTTCAATTCATTTATTATATATTGTCCATTATATATTATTTATTATATATATTTTTTTAAAATAAATAAAAATAAAAAAATATAAAATATTTCTTTATAAATATTTCCATAAGAAATAAAGGGGAGGGAGGGTTCGCTTATATGAAATTAGCTCTTTTTTGATTTTTTAACAATTATACATTTTCACAGAAAAGTTTATAAATTATTTACTTTTATCTCTCATATGCAAAGCGAAAAAAATCCATTCAATGCTCTTGTAGGAAAGATGGTAGTAACAAAAGAGGGAAAAAGACTAGGTTTTGTTAGAGATATTACATTTGAAACAAGATCTGGTGAATTAATCGGGATTGTAATAAGAGATGCTACTCCTTATACAAGAAATTTGAATTTAGAAAAAACTTCTTCTGGGGAATTTTTAATTCCTTATAGCGCAATAATTGCTATAGGTGATTTTATGATTGTTTCTGAAGAAGATTTAATTTAAATAATTTAATTTATTTAGTTAAATTATATAAATCTCTTTAATACAAATATTTAAAAATAAATCTTTGATTTCTATCTTATGAAGGTATTAGGAATAAGTTTTTATAAAATCGATTTAGAAAGAAAAGAAGATTCTTTTAAAAATATTAAAATTTCTACAAAATTAAATATATTAGGGATACAAAAATCATCTTCTACATTATTAACTGATTCTGAATCGCCAATAAAAATAAAATTTGAATATGAACTTAATTACGAGCAAGACATAGCTCTGTTAAAATTTTCTGGCTATCTTTTAGTTTCTCTTTCACATTCAGAATCCGATGAAATATTAAATAAATGGGAGGAAAAGAAAATACCAGAAAAATTCAAGGAAATTATATTTAATTCTATTTTTAGAAAATGTAATCTAAAAGCATTACAATTTGAAGAAGAGCTTAATCTTCCACCACATCTTCCCCTTCCTTCTTTTAAGATTAAATGAAAGTGATTATTTTCTTTTTAGGTTAACTTTAAAACAATCTGTTTCTTTCTCTAATAATGTATATTTCAAAAGAAAAAAAAGAGAAAATTTCAGAGCAAATATTGGCTTATCTTTACATTGTCAATCCTAAACCTATTTTTACATTCCATATAGCAAAAGAAATAGCAAGGGATGAAGAATTTGTTAAAAAGCTCTTAAAGGATTTAAAAAAGAAAGGATTTGTTGTAGAAATAACTAAAAACCCTCAGGGTAAAGATTATCTTAAAAGAAGCAGGTGGAAACTTAGTGAGAAAGCATATCTAATATATAAACAAAGACAATAAAATACAGAATATATTTTAAATTAATATATTTTTATTAATCTTAATCTTTTTATAGTTCTGATTGTTTGCAGAAAAATGGAACACGTAAAAGAGGCTTTTTCTAAAGTTAAGCAAGACATAAACATTCTCAAGAAAGAAGCATCTTCTTTAAGCGAAGAATTGAATGAAATTCGTCAAAGATTAATAGAAATATGTGATGTTCTTAAAACAATCAATAAAAAAAATGAAGACTTGCTAAGAAAAGAATTTTTAAACGAAACAATTTCCCAAAAAAAAGAACCCCTTCAAAATAACATTTCCTATTCATGCCCATTCAATACCAATAATACCAACTTTCCAATGTGTTTTATGTTTCATAGGGCCAATCCAGCATATCCAGCACATCCAGCACAAAGACAAAATATTCCAACAGATACTTTTAGTTATCCAACATATCCAACACAAAAACCCCCTTATAACGCCTTAAAGGGTGAAAATACCATACTTTCCACAGGAAATAGAGGGGTTCCAACAGACAGACAGACAAACCAACAGACAAACCAACAGACAGATAAAAGTTCGTATAATCCAGAAGAAATACATATAAGTAAATTATCAGAAGATTATATAGGAGATGCTACAAAAATACTAGATTCTTTGGATAATTTGAAGAAAGAAGTTAGATTAAAATTTAAGAGATTAACAGACCAAGAATTTTCAGTTTTTTCAACAATTTATCAGCTTTCTGAAGAAAATGGATATACAGATTATAAGAACCTTTCAATAAAATTAGGTTTGACAGAAAGTTCAATTAGGGATTACATAGGGAGATTAATAAAAAAAGGAATTCCCGTCGAAAAAACTAAAATAAACAACAAATCAATTCGCCTTTCTATCTCTCCTAATCTTAAAAAGATAGCTACTCTTCCAACAATTTTTAAATTAAGAGAATTATAATTATTCGGTAAAGAGAATAACTTTAATCTTCTCTTTCTCTGTTCCTTTTCCCCTAAATTAAGCCTCATTTTAGGCTTTTCCGCCTTCCTTTTTTTGATTCAACTCTTTTTATTATTTATTTTTCCTCCTTTTTTTAATTTTTATTTAAATTTTCTCTCACTTTAGCCTCTTTTATATCTTTTTTATTTAATTTTTTAATATCCTAACTCTCACTTTTCGGTTTTTTAAGTGTTTTTTTCTTCATTTTTCTCATATTTCTTCATATTTTTAGATCCTCCAACTCTCACTTTTGACTTTTTTAGCATTTTTTCCTTTATTTCTTCAGATATAAACACTCTTTTCTTACCATTTTTCTCAATACTCTCTTCTATCAATCCCTCACTTTTTGACTTAATAGCATTTATCTGCCCTCTTATAGTGCTTTTTTCCTTTCCTAATATTGTAGATAAATCATCATATCCTAACTTCATATCCGCGTTTAATAGAATCCATAATATTGCTCTTTCTGTAACAGAAAATTGGTCTAAATTTGGTGTTTGAACACCTGTTTGAACACCTGTTTGAACAGCATAAACAGGTGTTTGTTTATCCAACAGCCCCCTGTTTGTTTTAAACACCTGCTTCGGCTTTAAATTGTTCATAATCGAAATAACATTTTTTATAGATTCAATTTCATTTTTTATAGACGCTAAATCATACTTTATCTGATCTATATCTCTTTTTTGAATATTTTTTTCAGAATCAAGGTGTTTAATCCAGCCAGTTAGAGATGAGATATCTTTTTTAACAAACTCAAATCCTGTCTTTGTATCATCTCTTATCTTTTTACTTTCTTTTTTCCAAGAAAACCATCCAAACATATTATATGTTATAATATCTAGTTTAAAAATGTTTTGCTTTTATCGATATAAAAACTATTTTTACTTGTTTATTTTTCTTTATTTACAGAGAATTTTTTAGCAAAGATTTGAACATTTTTATTTAAAAAAGCAGGGGTGTTTGTCTAAAAAATTAATGGAAAACAGGCTGTTTAAACAGCCCTAAACAGACACAAACAGCTGTTTGAACATTATAAACAGCCTGTTTTTATCCTTTGTCTTTATTTATTTTTACGTCGATAAAACCAAAAAAACAGCTGTTTAAACAGCATTCCAGCACATTTTTTATAGATTCCAGCACATTTTTTTTAAAACTAAGTTAACCTAAGTTCAAAGATTTTATAAAAATCAATTCTATCATTTTTTTAGAGCAAAATTTATTCAAAAAACGCCCCAAAAAATACTCCAAAAATCATTTCAAAAAACACCAAAAAACACCTCAAAAACCCCTTTAAAATTTCCCTCTTTCTTTTTTTAATTCAAATATATTTCAAAGATATTAAAAAAATAATTCCTATAACTCCAGATTTCAGGCCATTTAATTCATCTTTTTTTTCAATTTACATCTCCTAAAATATTCTCAAATTTAGCAAATAACATAGCTAACCTAAGTGCAAAATGTCCCAGAACACATTTTATTTAAAAATGCCCCAGAACACATTTTTTTTAAAATTTGGATTTTAGTTTTGTAATTGTATTTCTTGAACAACAAATCCTTAAAAAGAGGGAGAGATTTTAACCTTAATGAAAGACCTAATAAAAGAAGTACCAAAAGAGCTTTTTGATATAGGAAATCCTGGAGAAAAAAGAGAATATCTATTTGTTGGTTTAGAGGGAAAAAAGGAGACAGTTTTTTTAGATTTTGGAGATAAATTATCTAATAAAAGATGCCCCTTAGATGGCACATATCTTGTTATTTATGGCAGAGGTTCCCATAATATAATAGAATGTCCAGCATGCTATGGAGATTACTCTAATTTATCTACTGGTTCTTCAGAAGAAATTATAACTAAAATTACCTCATATACAAGACACAGAATAGGACAATTAAATGAAGAAATAACCCATTTAAATGAAGAAATAACCCATCTAGAATTGATTTTAAGGTTAGCTAAATATTCAGATAACAATATTAAACAACTCAATCTTAAAAACTGTCTTTATAACAAAGCTAACCTAAGTATAAATAAACCAGATTTAAAAGATAAAAATGAACAGGATTTAGAATATAAAAATTTCAATCAACCAGGTTCATCATATTGTTAATTATTAATTATTAATTATCCCTTATACTTTTCAAGAAAAGAGAATAAGAAAAGAGAATAAATATGATATTATATACAAGTTACTGTTACTCCAAGAACACGAATTATTATTGGAAAAGAACAAAGCTAACCTAAGTGCAAAAGATTGTAAAACAGTTCAATTCAAATCAAAAGAACTAAAAGAAGTAGAATATATATTTTTTCGTTTAGCAAATCATTTACTTCCAGATTATAAAAAAGAGGACTCAGAAATCCAGCACAGATAACAAAGCTAACCTAAGTTATCATATAAAATAGACAAAATCTCTCAAATTCCCAAAAAACACTAAAAAATCACCTAAAACTTCGTATAATGTATATTGTACGCACCCTAAAAATAGGCCTTTTTTAAGCCCCTAGAGGCATTTTTATTTTCCAGGAACAATAGAGTAGCTCCAATTAAGAATTTCATGTCTTTCATATTGAATGTCTTTATATACGAATTTTTTACTTTCTCCATCTCTCAGGTATTTGGTAATTGATTGAGTGAATTCAAAACCATTTTTATCTTTTAATTTAAAGACTACTGTAAAATATCTCCCAGTATATCCCCTATTTCTAATTTGAACTGAATATTCTTTAATATAATCTCCAAAAATACTCTTTTTTGTTTTTTCACTTTTATAGGAATCGTAGTTTCTAAATCCATAATTATCACTACGCACAATTTCTCTATTTTGATTTCCATAATCCCATTCATAGTTATTATAATTATAACAGTTAGAACATCTTTCAGAATTATAATTATTTTTTAATTTTGAATCTACTCTGTATACTTTTTGGTCATAATTAGGTGCAGCAAGAACAGATCCTGCAAGTAGAAAAAGTAAAACCAATCCAAACAGGAATATCCAATTTTTTTTAAATTCCATATTTATTTAAGAAAGTGTTGCTTTTTTAAGATTTGCTGTTCTTTAGTATCCATTAATTATACCATATACTTTTTTCCTGTCTTTTTCAGGTAATCTTTCATAGATTTTTCTAATATCTTCGTACAATCTAAGAACCTCTTCTTTATTCCATTTTCTTTTTGCTTCTTGATATTCTTTAACTAACCCAAAAATATCTTTTCTATCTATCCTAATCAACATTTCTTTTATTTTTTCATAAAAATAGGGTTTAGTTTTTGAAGGCAATACAGGATATATTTCCTTTATCTTATAATATTTCTCCCTTGCTCTCTCTATGTCCTTTTCTTTAAGTGCTCTTTTTACATCTTCAATTAAATTTAGCACCCTAACAACATTGGGTTCTTTTTTCCAACCAATCATCTTGAATTTTTTAATCACAAAAAATACCATAGAGATTAAAACAACTAACAAAACAAAAATAAGCACAAAATAAATTGTATTATCTATTGAAGCAAATTCAAGAATAAACAGTCCTGTGACCCCCCTTTCAAATTTATTTAAATTATCTTCAAAAAGTATTGTTTCTGTTTTTTCTATATCCTTTATCTTTATTTTTTTAGTTAAGTAATATAAAATTTCTCCTTTTTCCAAGTCATCGTAATCTATTTCAAAAATAGGGTCTTTTTGAATCACTTTGCTATCAACCAAGAAAAAAACATCATCACTATTTTCTAGGACTTCTTTAGGGATTATTTCTAATATTCTTTCATGGGAATCATCATTTAAATCAATTTTTTTCTTTACTAATATTATCTCCTGTGTACCATTATTATACTCTATCTCCACTTTCCTAACTTTTGTAGATATAGATATGTCATTTTGTAATTCTCTATTTATAGTTGCTAATTTTTTAAGAGAAGATTTACTGATTTGAGTATTTGTTGAGTCAAAATAGCTTTTTATAACATCTTCAAAATCTGTTTCTACACTGTTCTTAACATATTCATAGTTTTCTTTAATAGATATTTCTTTAGGTATCTTGTTTTTTATTTCATTTAATTCAGTTAAGTATTCCTCTGTTTTTTTGTTTCTTAATTCTTCACTTGAAACATATTTGTAATTCTCCCTAAAGAAATTTTCAATATCTAAGAGCCTTTTTTTGTAATACTTTGTATCTTCAAGGAGTATAAGGTCTTCTAAAACCTCTTTTTCTTCTAAGCTGAAACTTTTTGTAATAAAGTGATCTGCAATTTCTTTTAGCCTATCTATTTCTGCTTTTTGAGAATAATTTTGAGTAGTTGATGTTTGACTTTCATTTACTTTAATCTTTAAAAAACCCCTTTCCCAAGCATTATTTGAAGAATTATCATAACACTCTACTTCCCATAAATAAATTCCATCATCAAAGTCCTTTAAATCTATTCTAATTTCTTTGTTGTTTTGAACAGAAAAATTATTTGCTAATGATTTTTGCTGAGAGTTTAAAGGGAAAGCCAAATTAGATTCACTTGTAGAACAAGTAGTCATAGAAGCACAATTTTCATATAATTTAAATGTACAATTTTGTATTTTAACATCATCACTAGCTTTATATGAAAAGTTTACATGATTTACTTCAAATATCTCTTTATCTTCAGGATATAATAATTCAATTTCTGGAGATTTCTCGTCTTTTGGATTTGTAGGTGTTGTAGGTTTTGTAACAACTAATCCATTTTTGATAATATTAAATGTATCTTCTCCAGGAATTGTTATAAATAATTTTATATTGTAATTTCCGTTTTTGTTGTATGTTTTAACAAACTCTTTTGAAAAAGAATTTGCATTTATATGGTTATAATCACTAGTTCCATCTCCATAATCAATTATTATAGTAGAAATGGCTTTCTCTTGAGAGTTACCTATAGCAGTTATCTTAACAGGTTTACCTTCTTCAACAGAAGTTGCATTTAAAGTTATATTTGCACTTGCTACATAAAAGTTCTTAAGAATTTCATATTCTGGAGAAGGTTCTTTAAATTTAACACTTAAAGTATAATTTCCAGCAGAACTTAGTATTAATTCATTCATCAGAATGTTTGTATTATTAAACGATTCCTTTGTATAAATTTCTTGTTCATTTCTTTTTATTTTAATAGTGTAGTTAGAAGGGTTTGTCGAATTAATTGTTATTGTTTCAGGGTTTTGTATTTTGTTTTGTATTAAATCCAAAAAATATAATTTTCCTTCAGTTAAGTTAGTATAATAAACACCTTCATTAACAGAAAAGTCACCAAATGTGGCATTGGTAATTGACGAATTTGTTCCATCAACACTATCATAACAGATAACTTCCCAATTATAATCTCCATCTCGAAGGTCTAAACTATAATTTTTGTTAGAAGAAAAAGCAAGAGCTTCTTCATTTCCGATTTTGAGATTACAATTAAAATTTCCAGAATAATTAACTTCTATATTGAAATTTATCGGATTCCTGGTTTGTCCAGAAGGTCCAGTAACATTTAGTAAAAGTTCTTCTGTAGATTCTTTAGGATTTTCAATTTCAACTATTATCTTAAATTTTTGCTCACTTAAGTGTGGGACTATCCAAGAAACCTTATCTATTAATCCATTTTCATTTTTATCATAGTATTCAACAGAAAAAGATTCATCTTGAGTTATCTCTAAGTTGTTTTCGTTTTTCCAGAATATCTTTATTTCTTCTTTATTTGCTTCTTTTGTTAAAATACTATAAACTCTAATTGGTTTATTGAAATCTTCTTTACTTGAGACAATCACCTCTTTTTCAAATTCACTTATCTCAAGCTCTTCTAGTGGTTTAATTTTTTCTATATCTCCCTCCTCACAGTCTTCTATCTTTATCACCTTTTTCCCAAGAGCATCATATCCCCAACAAGGACCAGAATTCTCTTCTTTTGAAGATTCAACAAGCAATGCAGCAGGTTGTTCCTCTTTGGGTTCTTCAGGAGGTGAGATATTATTCGAAGAAATATATACAGAATTTTCTTGTGAAGATAAATTCTCCAATTCTATCTCTGTTGAATTAGATTCATTAGAACCATCTTCCATATCTTGTTTATCAGAATTACTTTCATTATTTTCATTATCGTTTATATCTTGTTTATCAGAATTACTTTCATTATTTTCATCATCGTTTATATTTTGTTTTTGTACTTCATCTATAACTTTGTTTAAATCTTCAGAAGAACTATTTGCATTTGTTGTTTCAGTGTTTTCTTGATTTTTATTATTATTATCTTCATTTAATTCAGAATTTGGATTATCTTCTGGATTGTTAATCTCTCCATCTGCTCCAATAGTAATTGGAGACATAATCAATAAAGAGAATACCAAAAATATCAGAAATATCTTGCCTTTCATTTTGACTCTCCTTTTTTATTTTTATTTGTTAGATACCCTTCATTATATAACCAGAGAGTTATTATTTTTCCAACCACATCTTGTTCATTGCTACCTATGACTCCAATCAATTTTCTTATTGCCTCTTTTTGATTAAATGGGATAGTTCCTTTAACAGTAGCGCTTTTGTATTTAGTATCATTTAGGTCTTTTTTAGGCATTATATAAAAACCATTAGGTACTTTATAAAGGTTTCTTTTTTTAGAGTATTTTTTTAATAAGGTTTAAATAAATAGGTAGATAATAACTAAAATAGAGGGTAAATGAGATTTTCATTTTTTTTAAAAGAGGGGAAAAAATATTTACAGATGATATTTGTAATTTTATTTTGTTTTTTACAATTTGTATCTGCTGATATCTTAACTAGTTTAGATATTCCTAATTCTCCCCCGTTTCTTATAAAGGACATTCCAAACCAAAGCTGGCCAGAGAATCAAAATCATTTAAATGCATTTGATTTAGATGATTATTTCTCAGATGCAGATTCTCCAAATCTTTCATACTATAATTCTTCTGTAGAAGATATTTATGTATTTATAGACCCCTTAACAAATGAAGTTTCTTTTTTTCCAAGAGAAGGATTTACGGGGACTAGGAACGTAACTTTTTATGCTTCAGATTCTATTTATGATACCCTTAGTAATGTAGTTATGTTATATGTGGGATTAGATTCTTCCCCCCCTAACTGGTCTTCCCCAAATATAAGTAAACAAACAGTTTATCAAAATGACATAATAACATTTGTAACAAATTGGACAGATGACAGAGGGTTAGGCAGATATATCTTCTCAATAAACCAAGGAGCAGGATGGGAAAATTATTCTTCTACAAATTTTTCTGGATTAGAAAACGTCTCTTTTCGTAACATTCAAATAAGAGCACCCCCATTAAATACTGTTTATTGGAGATTTTATGCATTCGATACTTCTGAAAATATGAACCTTACGCCCATACAATCATTTGTTGTTTCTACCCAACAAATACCTGGAGGATATTCTGGGGGTGGAGGAAGCAGTGGAGATTCTGGTAAAGATCCATCTCGGCTAGTGGATAGAATTTTAAGTAAAATAGAAATTCAAAAAAGAAAATCTGAAAACTTTCAGCTTAGTATATCAGAATTAAGGGTTTCTTTGAAACAAGGTTCTTCAAAAACAAGAGTTTTAAAGATAACAAATACAGGATTAGAAGAGATTCCAATCCTTCTTTCTTCAAGAAAAATAAACAATTTCACAATTTTTAGCGAAACAAACATAACTATTCTTCCAGGAAAATCAAAAGAAATTACTATTGATTTTTACGCTCCAGAAAGAACTATTCCTGGACAATATTTTGGATATATAGATGTGAAATCTCCCAAAGTAAATAAGTCAATTCCCACAGTATTAGATGTTCAAGCAATAGATTTAGAGTTTGATTTGATTTTAAATTTATCTGAAGGGTATTCTTTAGTTAAACCAGGAAAAAATATCAAATTTAATATAAGCTTATTTAATATTAAGGATTTAAAAGAAGTTAATGCTTCTTTGTACTATGCTATAAAAGATTATGAAGGAAAAGTGTACAACTTTTCAGAAGAAGAAATAGTGTTTTTTTACAATGTTTTTCTTGAAAGAGAATTACAAGTGCCAAGTCTAACTCCTGAAGGAAATTATTTAATATATGCCAGAGCTTCAGATGAAAAGAACATAGCTATAGATTCAGTTCCTTTTGAGGTAGGTACAAGATTCAATTTTGCATCTTTCTTCAAGATAGGTTCTATCTCTTTTTTAATACTTTTAGTGGCAATACTTTTAGCAATATTGATGGTAAAGCACAAAAGAGACAAAAAGAAAGAAAGGCTTTTGGAGTTGTATATAATGTTAAATAGATTAAAGAGTTTAATAAAACAAAATAAAGAGGATGAAGCACTTAAATTATTTATAAAAATAAAAGATATTTATCGCGAACCAATTCCTAAAGAGGTTTTTGATGATAGAGAAAGATTAAAAAAAGAGATAAGTGATTTGTACAATTCCTTCACTAAAGATTCCAAGGAAATACCTAAAGTTAACACCCCAGAAAAAAAAGAGATTAAAGAACCTAAAGAATCTAAAGAATCTAAAGAAGAACAAAATAAACAAAAAAAAGATACAAGCATTCAAAAAGGGAGAACAGAAAAATGAAAATAAAAAAATTTTTACTAATACTCTTTTTTATCTTATTCTTTTCTCAGATGATTATAGCAGAATCTGCATATGGAGACGAGATACAAAGAGAAGGATATGTTGTCTCTAGGAGCAAAGTAGATAGAAGTGTAGAAGTGGGAACACTCTTCCAAGATTTTATTATTGTGAACAATCTTAGGAACGAACCTATCTCTGCAACATTTTCTTCTTCAGGTAATGTGATGGAATTACTTGAATTTGAATCTTCTGGAATTGAAATATTTCCAAAAAACAGTTCTGCAATGTACTTTTATATTAAAGGTGCAAGGATTGGAAATTACTCTGGAGAGATACTTATTTCAGGAGGAGTTAATGAAAGGATACTTGTAAATATTCGAGTAGTGGAATCAGACCTAAATCCGGTTTTTTTTGTTCAAGTAGAACCCTATAAAAAATATTTTAAATTAAATGAAAAACTTAAATTTAAAGTATATTTATATAGGATAAATTCTGGAGAATTTGACGAAATAGTTCTTTCTTATTCTTTGAACAACACAAAAAACGATTCTTATTTCTTAGGCCAGGAGAGTTTTAATTTTACTAATTCTTTTTATCACCTAAAAGAATTTGAAATGCCTCCAGAAATAGAAAAAGGAGAATATATACTTCAATTATCTGCAGTATATAATAATGAATTAATTCCTGCCTTGAGCTATTTTGTAATTAGAAAGCCTTTTTTCAGTAGGCTTTTATTCGGATTCTTACCTCTTTGGCTTTTGTTTTCTGGAATAGGAATGATTTTATTATTTTTACTCATTTATTTCCTAATCAAAAGACGTATAAAACTTTCAAAGAAATATCGTATGGAATTAGATACAAAAAAACTTCCTATGCCCTCTAAAGAAAATTTATCTCTTGGGCTTATAGCAGAAACAAAAATTAAAGCTTGCTTGGAACCAGAAAAATTAAAAACACATAGTATTGTTGCTGGAGCTACAGGAGGAGGAAAGAGTATTGCTGCCCAGGTATTAATAGAAGAGGCTTTAATGAAAAATGTCGCAGTAATTGTATTTGACCCAACAGCTCAGTGGTCAGGTATGCTTAGAAAATGCGAAGATAAAAAAATGCTTTCTTATTATCCAAAATTTGGATTAAAACCCTCTGATGCCAGAGCATTTTTTGGAAACATTAGACAAATCTCCCATGCTAGAGAAGTAATAGACATAGAAAGATTCATACATCCTGGACAAATACAAATATTTGCATTAAATAAACTTGATCCAAATGATATGGATATTTTTGTTGCTAGTGCTATAAGACAAATATTTAAATCAGATCCAAAGGAAACCCCTGATTTAAAAGTTTTATTAGTTTTTGACGAGGTACATAGATTACTTTCAAAGTTTGGAGGTAGTGGAGAAGGATTTTTACAAATCGAAAGAGCATGTAGAGAATTTAGAAAATGGGGAATTGGAGTTATGTTAGTTTCTCAGGTTTTAAGTGACTTTGTAGGAGAAATTAAAGCAAATATTAACACAGAAATACAAATGAGAACAAGAGATGAAGGAGATTTAGGAAGAATAAAAATAAAATATGGAGAGGAATTTTTGCAGTCCTTAGTTAAAGCATCTGTTGGAGTTGGAATGTTTGTTAATACAGCATATAATAAAGGTAAACCCTACTTCATAAATTTTAGACCTATTTTACACAACACAAGAAGACTTTCAGATGAAGAGCTAGAGAAATACAATAAATATAATGAAATAATTGATGACTTTGATAATCAAATAGAACAATTAGAAAAAGAAAAAATAGATACATTTGATTTAAAGATGGAATTGAAATTAATAAAAGACAAATTAATGAGTGGTAATTTTTCTGTAGTTGATATTTATATAGAAGGAATAGGACCTAGGTTACAGAAACAATGGGAAAAACTAGGTAAGAAACCAAAAAAATTAGAAAAGAAACTTATAGACGCTTCAGAAATTCAGAAATCTGTAGAAGAGGCAAGGAAAGCTAGAGCAATATATGAAAAAGAAGAATTAAAGAAAAAGAAAATAGAAGAAAAGAAAGTAGAAGCAGAAAACATATCTACAAAAATACTCAAACCACTTACATTTGATAATGGAATAATGATATCTTCATTAAAAGAATTAGCTGAAACATTGCCGGGTATAGAATTAGCTGTTTTCAAGATACATGTTAATTCTAAACGTCACGATATTGCAAAATGGGCAGAACAAGTTTCACCAGAATTATCCAAGAAAATTTTAGCAGAGGTTGAAAAATCAAAGATAGTAGAAATATTGAATAATTTTATTAAAGAATCCTCTCCAAAAAAAGATTAATTAAGTTCATAATATAGATAAACTTCTTCAATATTCAATTTATTGTATTCTCTTAATTTTGAAGGTATCCTTATCTCATAATCATAAATTCCATATTTCCCAGGAGAATTTTTAATTATTGGTGTAACAAATACTATATCTTCTTTATCTTCACTATCAAATTCTCCATTATAAGAGTCATCTGAACTATCCCAAAGTAAACCAGTTATAAAATCTGAGTTTTCTGTAGAATTAATTATCGGGACATTTTTTATTTCTTTTTGATAAATAATCATATCTCTGGTTTCTTTTGGTTCTTGGTTTTCAGAAAAGACATTAGAAACAGAATCTTCAAAAAAAGTCATCCCGAGTATTTCATCTATTTCTAAAAAATCTTCTGAACTTTTTTGTCCATCTTTTTTTCTTCCTATTGGTTTTAAAGACAACCAGTTGATATCTGACTCAGAATCTGCTACAAAAATACTTCCTTCTAAATAACTTTCATTAAACCATTTTTTTATTTCAACTTGGTCTCCCCCAATAACCTTATCTACTTGTGTGTTCCCATATATTTCTTGCCAAGAATTTATGGAAAATGTATTATTTGCTTTATTGTCTGTTTCATCCTCTTCATCAAAAGAATTGTAATAGTCTCCTATAACAAAAATATTATTTAGCCCAATTTTAGTGCTCCAAGAAATACTAGATACAAGCCCATCATTTTCGCTTATATTTATTACACTCTCTCCTATCTTCTCTCCAGAAATTTCTGGATCTCCATTAAAAAATACAACAACTACATTTTCTGCATTAGAACATCCTTTATTCTCCACAAAAGCAGAAATTTGTATTTCTTCTGTTTCAATAGGATTTGTTTTGCTTAGATTAATTGAACTAGAATTTATGCTTATTTGAGGGAGTTCAGAATAAACATTTATATCATTTAAAAACAAATTGTTGTAATTTCCTGCACTATCATTAGCTATACAATTAAAATTCCATGTTCCAATTTTATCAAGCAGTATTTCATAAGAATAGATGTTATCATAAATATTATTTGCACTGTAATTGTTTATTTCATTCTGTGGAGAAATAGATTGTATTATTACTTTATCTATTCCTGATGTTTCATCGTAAGCAGTACAATTTATTTGTATTGTATTTGTCTTACCACACAAGCTAGAAACATTAGAAGAAATAGATTGGATTAGAGGAATGTTTGTATCTATTGCAAAGCTATTGTTTTGTAGAGAAAAACTAGAGATTAGTAAACTGTCTGTTACTTTACAAGCGTATTTGTAGAAACCATCTGCAATGCTTTTAATAAATGTTTTGAATTTATCCCCCGAACTGATTTCTTGGGTTTCATTTAGTTCCCATGCCCCTGTCCAGTTTCCATATAAACTAATTTCTTTTGCATTATTATCTAAATCTTCTATTGAACAATTAAACATTACTTCAGAATATGGAATCTTTTCAAAATCAGTTGGATAAATCAGAGTAGTATTTGGAGGAGAATTTAATGTTATATTTTCTACAACATCATATCCTAATACACTAACACTAACATTTTTTTCTTGTGAAACATAATTATCCCCGTTATTTATCACCTTTAAACTTAATGTATTTGTCACATTACATCCGCTTGGCAAAAGTTCACAATCAATCGTATACTTATTGTTTGTTCCAGAGTTTCCAAGAGGACCAATTATATCACTTATGTTTTCTTGAATTCCTATAATAGGATTCCAAAGGATTATACTATGTCCATCAGCACTAGTTCCATCTTTTGCATCTTCAACAAATCCCATAATATAATGTGCAGCAGAGCTCAATGGTAAAATAAGCAATACGAGAAATATAAATAAGATTTTTTTATTCATCTTATTCCTCCAAAATTCATCTCATTTATTTTTTCAACCACCAATTCCTTTTCTTTTTTTGAAAGAGTTTTATAATCTTCTTTTATTTTACTATACAATTCCTTAGCTTCTTGTTCCCTCCCTTCCTTTAAGAGAGATTTAACTTTTTTTAGATTCTCCATAGTTATCAATAAGGGTTTAATCGAAGAACCATTTCTTATTCTAAGAAAATAAACTCCCAATATTAATGCAAAAGCAATTAAAACAATTATTCCAAAATATCCTTTTGAGGTATATTCTAAAATAGAATTTCCTGTTATTTTTGACTGGCCTTCTTCTAACGAAGGTATTTTAATAGGCGATAGAGTTATTTCTTTAATAGAATTTAAAGGAATTTCCTTGAAAAAATAATAAGTTACTTTTTTTACATCTGGTTTAAAAAGAATTATGGGACCTTCTTTTATAGTTTCATATTCCAAATTTATTACTTTTATGTCAGAAGCTCTTTCAGCAATTTCTTTTGGAACTATTAAAATATAATTAACTTCTTTTTCATATTCTTCTTTTATGCTTAGTTCTTCTTCAACAAATGTTATTTTCTTTTTTGTACCATCAATATATATTATATCTACACTATAAGCATTACATTTAATTTTTGTTTTGGGGTCTTCAATTAATTTTTGAGTATAAGTTATTTCTTTACCATAACCTCTATCATCATAATTGGAATATTGTAAGAATATTCTATCTATATCTTCTTTTTTTATCTCTCTATAAAATTCTACTTCCTCTATTATAGTTATATCTTCTGGTATCTTTTTCTTTATAATACTCAATTTAATCGAAGAAGAAGATATTTTTTTGTTTAATTCATCTTCACTCAAATCCTGAAGTTTATAATTTTCTACATCTCTTTTTAAAGAGTTTAATTCTAGAATAGCACTTTCCAACTCTTTATTTAACTTAATACTTTCAAATATCTGTTTTTCCTTATTATCTTTTAGTTTTAAAAGTTCTTTTATGTCCTCAATATTCTTAATCAGAGAGTCAATCTCTATAATAAAATTATCTACCTTTCCAATTAATTTTATATTTAATCCAGTATTTTCAGAAGTATTACTTAACAACGCAGTAGCATATACTTCCTTAGATAAATCTCCAATATTTCCAGCTTCATCTACTGCAGCTATTTTATAATAATATGTTTTGCCTTTTTCTACATCTTCATCATAAAAATAATCTTTACTTGACAATTCATAGAAGTCAGTGTAATCTACAGGAGAATATTCAGACCTATAAACATTATAATTATCTATTTTTTCTTCACTAAACCAATTTAATTTTATTTTTCCTTTATATCCTGTGGCACTAATTATGGAAATTGTAGCAGGTTTAATTGTATCTACGAGGAATAGATTGTCTCCAATAATTTTTGTTCCTTCTTCTCCAGTAATATCTTTCGATTTAAATCTAAATGAACATACACTTTCACCAGCATTTTCAGGAATTATCAAGTTACCTTCCCAATTTTTACCAGACCCTCTTAATGGAATTGTTTTGTAAACTAAATCATCAAAACTATACTCTAGAAGAGGGGTATTTAAACTTGTTTTAGAAGTAATTAAATTTATTTTGTACCTTCCAGATTTAAGAGGAGCATTTTCAGATATTTTTATAGTAGCATAGATAGGTGTACTTGTTGCAAAATTTATCTTCATAATTGGATTGGAACTTTCCCCACACCTTATATAATATTCATGGAACCCTTCTTCAATATTTTCCAAATATATTTCATGAGTTAATCCATATTCTCCTTGGAAGGGAGTAGAAGGATAAATTTCTTTACCATAATAACATTCTGTTTCAACAGAGGTCTTTACCCTCAAAACAACAGAGTCTGTTTTGTATACTGTACCATCTATAAACGAATCATTAGAGAAACCATAGAAAGTATTAATTGTCACAGAGTTTGCTGCAATCAATAAAGGTGTCAAAGTCAATAAAATTCCTAGAAATAAAAATGACTTTATCTTTTCCATCTTAAATTATTCCTCCTCTTTTCTTTTTTTATTTTGTAAGCTAGATAAGCTATAACTATAAGCAATATTAAATAAATTAGAATAGTTCTAATAACACCAATATCAAAACCTTTTTTTTCTACATTTATGACAGTACTTTTTTCAAATGTTCTTTTTCCATCATAAAATACCATTCCAGTAACTATATACTTACCTTCTTTCCTTGGAGTAAAATAAAATTTAAATGTCTCTATTTCGCCTATGGAAACACTAGACAACTCACTCTCTAGTATTTGTATTACTCTACTGCCAAGTGTAATTTCTCCTTTAAACCTAGCATTTACATTTTTTTCTCCAGTATTTTCAAATAAAGCTTCAATTATTGTCGTATCGTCTACTTTAATCCAAGTAGGGGAACTGATTCTTAAAAGATTTCCTTGGGCCTTCAAAGCACCTTCTTCTAAAATATCAAAAGTTAATGTTTGAGCAGCATAACATTCAATAGAAGTTATTTCTGCCCAGTATTGTCCCAAGTTCATGTCAGAAGATTCCACCTTTATATTTAATTCCTTTTCAGTTGTTGGAATTATCATATCTTCAGAAAATTCTACTTGTTTGACTAGTTCTGTTCTTTCTTGATCCCACATGTCTATTTTTATCGTAGGATAAAGCCTAACGTTTCCTTCATTTAACACTTTAACTTTAAATAAAATATCATCTCCTTTTTCTACAGATTCTACTTGAAAGTCCCACGCTCTACAAGAAGAGAATTCCACATCTGTTATTTTTACTTCTAAGTATAAATCTAATGCAGCATTAATTACTCCAGTGGCTTGTCCCTCAACTCCTTTATTTTTGCTAGAGGTAGTTACTCTTAAGAAACCAGTGTAATTTCCATTAGGTATATCAACAGGAGGCTGTAAAATTATTTTTAAATAATATGGTTTATTTCTTGAAACTTCAAATTCTTTCTCTTCAAATGAAACCCAATCAACAATCTCTCCTCTTGGTTCAAGAGATATTTTTGTAGGTTCTTCAGAATCAACAGTTATTGTAACTATTCTTTCAGCATAACCTCCTCTTAAAACATCTTTGAAATAAACATTTGCTGGACTAACGCCTATGTTTGCAGAAGAGACATATAATAAATTTACAATTATAATTAACGTAATGATTCCTGTTTTGATACCTATTCTTATTTTGTTATTCATTTAATCTCCTGGTGCTCTTACAGCTCCAAAAACAATATTTCCCTGACAATTTCCAGTTATACCGTCAGGAACATGAATCCTCCAGTATGTTGATTTGGTAGCCTCATTTAGTAAATCATCTTTTCTATATTCTAGATTGAATTTATTTACAGCAGGGTAACTCGTCAAATTTTTATAAGATATCATAAACTCTTCAAATGTTATATCTCCTGAATTGCTATTGGTTAAATTGTATTTTTCATTTTCTACAGGTATATTTCTGATTTCACCTTCACTACAATTCATAGCTAAACCATCATTCTGTTCAAAAGCATATCCGCTTAAAGATAGATTTATTTTAACATTCCCATAGTTTGTAACATCCAATATTGCTTCGTCAGTTATGTCAGATTTTGTTAGATTAAATGTCACAACTGATTCCACTCCTAAAGCTAGAAGAGGATTTATGAAAGATAAATCACTACCTCTAGAGGATATAGATAAATTATCTGTTACTTCTATAGTACAATTCCAGTTTTCAGAATTTGAATAATACCAAATATAAAAACTACAATAAACAGCAGCTTCATTAACTCCTCCATAATTTTTATCTATCAAACAACTATTGTTTCTATAATGCTCATTATTATCTTCTAAGGAATCGTAATTTGATTGAACATTGTCAAAAAATCTTCCAGTTGCATTTATCAATGACTCTTCTCCCTCATATTCATAAATAATAGCAGAACAGATTACTTCTTTAGTTTCAGCAGGTATTAAATCAATTTCATTTTGCGGAGAAGTAATTGAATCATCCACATTTACAAGAGTGATATTTGGAGGAGAATTTAATGTTATATTCTCTACAATATCATATCCAAATCCCCCAACACTAACATTTTTTTCTTGGGAAATATAATTGTCCCCATTATTTATCACCTTTAAACTTAAGGTATTTGTAACATTGCATCCGCTTGGTAGAAGTTCACAATCAATCATATAGATATTATTTGTTCTGGAGTTTCCAGCAGGACCAATTATATCACTTACATTTTCTTGAATTCCTACGGCAGGATTCCAAAGAACTATACTCTGCCCATTAGCACTAGTTCCATCTTTTGCATTTTCAACAATTCCAACAATATAATGCGCTGCAGAGCCCAATGGCAAAATAAACAAGATAATTGCCAGATTTAATGAAATCTTTTTTATCATTTTAATTTTAATGTTACCTCCTTTTCAACAGTTATTTCGTAAGTGTTATTGAACATTACAACAAAATTTTCTCCAACCCCTCCAAACACATTTACATATCCTTTTTCTTCATCTCCCTCATAATAAGTAATAGCATTTATTTCAGGATAAATTTTAACCAAATCACTTGCATATATTGGTTTAATCTCTTCACTAAAATAAACTAAATTTTTTCCCTCTGAAAGTTTAATTCCTTCTTGAAATTCTTCTGCAAAAATAATCCCACTGATTCCAAAAAAGAATGACCCTATAATTACTATCAAGAATACTTTATTCATTTTTCTTCCTCCACAATTATTTTTTTATTTATTGGGTCAAATTTCAAAATTATTTTTGCACCCTCTTTTAGATTAAGTGTATCTACTATTGCCTTTGGAATTTTGATTCTGTGGCCTTTTTGTATCTTATTATCTTTAAATGTTATTTCAACCATGTACTTTTAAAAGGATTTTAATAGTGCCTAATTACCCTCTTTTGATACTAAACAGATACTTTTAAAAGTATTTAAATCTTACCATTATAAGAGATTTTGTATAACAATAATCTATAAAAATATCTAAATTTGCGTAATCAAATGAAAAAAGGGTTAATTAAAATAGGTGTAATTGGCTTTCTGTCTTTGTTCCTTTTTGGAATAATAGCATTCTCTCTTTTTTCTTCAGCATATTCAAATATTCCAGAAGAAAGAGGAAATTCTGTAATTTTTGATTTTAAATCAAATAATACTTATCCCTTAGATACTGTTTTGAGGTTAGATTTCACAAAATTAGGCAATTACAAATTAATTATAAATTCTCCATCTAAAGAAGTTATCTCTAGAGTTTCATCAAACGATAATTTTTTACTTAAACTAGAAGAGGAAGGAGAATACTCTGTAGTTGTTCAGAGAGGAAACGGGAAAAAGGTTTATTATTTCTTTGTTATTTCATCAGGACAAGAATCTCCTGAAGAGCAAAAACTTAATCCAGAAGACCCTGTTCAAGAAAAAGCAGAAATAAATAAGCCAGTAGAATGGACACAAACAATTTCAGAAGAGAATTTAACAAATTTAATAGAGATACCACCAGTAATTAATTTAACTTTAACAGATAAAACAGGTGAAGAAATTTCATATACTTTGACAAACATTGATGGCAAAAATTACATTAATTTAACAGAATCTCTATCTGAAAACATTTCTGGGGAACTTAAAATAGAATATACTACAGAACCTCCAAAAATAGAAGAAACAATAATTTCTAACACAACCAAAGAAGTTGTAGTTTCCTCATTAGAAGGACTCAATTACAAGAATGTTCTCTCTTATACTTACTTACCTAGAGAAATATACTCAAAATCTTCAATTAAAATATATTGGAAAGAAAACAACACCTATTTAGATTTCAATGCTTCAGATACAAATGGTAATGGCTTATTTGATTATGTAGAATGGATAACTCCCCATTTGTCATCTCAAACATTTGAAATAATTGTAATAATCAAAGCAGAACACTTAGATTCAAATAAAAATTTTATTTCAGATATTTATGAGCAAGTAAAAGAAAAAGATAATCTCTGGTCAGAAGAAATAAGAGAAGGAGAATATGTTAGAGTTACTTTTGAAGTACCTTTAGATAGCACACGAGATATAACATTATTTCCAAGAATTATCTCAGGAAATCCAATAGTTGAAGTTTATGAAAAAGATAAAAATGAGTTAATCGCACAATTTGATAATCTTATTTCAAACGAATATAATAAAGTTTATTTAACAAATCTTCAATCTCAACAAGACATATTTGATTTAAAGGTAGTTGGAGGTATTTTGGAATTTGATCATATTATAGACCCGAATTTCTATGCTCGTACTGGAGTGACTTATTATTATGCAGGAACTCCTACTCAAATCACTTTCTCAACTGCTATGCCAGATACAAATTATTCAATTTTATTTTCAGGACAACAAGATACAGATGCTGTTTTTTCTATTCAATATGATAACAAAGCAACAACTGGCTTTAGAATAAACAGGGTTCATGATGATGGTGGAGCAAACGAATCTGCAGGGATTGAGTGGGCAGCATTATCTTTTGGTGAATTTGATTTTCAGAATATTTCAGTTAAATGTAATTCAGGTTCAGGTTCAAGCACATCTGTAATAAATTTTGAATCAAGTTTCCCAGATACAAATTATGCTGTTGTAGCTTATACACCTTGGGATTCTGATTCTCCAAGAGTAAGTTATTCTTCAAAATCCACAGGAAGCTGGAATTCAGTTATTTTAGATGATGGTGGAGCATTAGAAGATGTTAGCAGTATAGATTGGTGTGCTGTTTCTTATGGTACAGAAACAGTAGGTGGAATAACAATTAAAGCAGGTAGCAATACTGCTTCTGGAGCAACTTCAAAAGTTATTCCGTTGGGAAGTTCTTTTCCAGATACAAATTACGTGGTTGTAACAACAGCATCAAGAACAGGCACAGCAGACCCTTGTGAAATAGAAGTCTCTGGAAAAACAACAACCTCTTTCACTGTAACAGCAGAAGATGATGACACCACAAATAATTGTAATGGAAGAGAATTCAATTGGATAGCAATTTCAGCAGGAGAGTTTTTCCTTGACTTAACTAATCCTACATTTATTAGCATACCTGAAAACACTTCTATCTTCTATGAAAATGAATCTTTAGGAGTTGATTTTGATGCAATAGATGAAACAGGTTTTGGATATTATTCTGTCAATGACACTAGATTTTCAATAAATCAATCAGGATTTTTAACCAATTCCACAAGTTTATCAGGAGGAAATTATTTATTGAACATTTCTATTAACGACACATCAAACAATCTCAACTGGACTCTTTATTCGCTTGAAGTAAAAAAGTTTTCTTTACCTTGTTTTGTTTATTTTAATACATCTTCTCCAGTAACTTATCCGGAAACATTTAGAGTATATACAAATTGTAGTTCAAATCATAACTTATTTATGAATGGAACACAAATACTAAATAATTCAATAATAGATTCAGGAGCAGGATATTATAATTTTACTTCTGAAAGACAAGAGAATGAAAATTATACTTATTATTCAGACACAAAATTTTTCAGAATAGATAAAAATACAGAAGTGTATAATGTTTTATTTAATACCTCTTCCCCGATTTATTATCCAGAAACATTTAGGGTTTATTCTAATCCTTCATCTGCATTTACATTATATAGGAACGAGACTATTATAGAAAATAATTCAGAGCAATCCAATGGGGCAGGTTATTTTGTATATCTTTCACAAAGAACAGATGAACAAAATTATTCTTTGATAAATGTTCAGGATTCTTTTACTGTATTAAAGAGTCAAGAATTTTGTTCAATCCTTTTCAATGAAACATTTCCACTTAGCGATAAAAATTCCTTCTTAGTTTGGACTAACTGTTCAGGACAAGTTAGGTTATATAGAGATAGTACTTTAATTGAAAATAATTCTGAACAGTTTTTATCTGGAGGAGTATATAATTTTTCATTTTCAAGATTAGATACAGAAAACTATTCTCAAATATATGACGAAAAACAAGTAATAATTCAAGATACAATAATTCCTTTAATTAATTTTGGAACAGGCTCCACAAAAAACAATTCAAAGTTTGCAAGAGATTGGATATATGTTGATGTAGAAGTAATAGAAGAAAATGAAGAAAACATAACATTCAATCTTTATAATTCAAACAGAGTTTTGGTTAATTCTTCAACATACACAGATTTAAGAAGAGAAATAAATTGGACAAATCTTCCAGAAGGAATATACTATTTTAATGTAACAGTATTTGATAAATACAACCACTTCAACTCCACTTCAACCAGAAAAACAACTTTAAATTTTACACTTCCAACTATTAATTTTGTTTCTTCAACAGAGGAAAATGGAGTATCTCTAAATAGAAATTGGATTTATGCAAATGTAAGTGCCGCTAATGTAAACGAGGAGATAAATGTCACATTTGGATTGTATAATGATTTAGGATTATTTAATCAATCTATTTATACAGATTCAAGAAGAGAAATAAATTGGACAAATCTTCCAGAAGGGATGTATTATTACAATGTAACTTTGTTTGACAATCAAGACGGTAGAGTTTCAACACTAACTCGTTCAATTACTTTAGATTCATCCCCTCCAAACATAATTAATTCTCTTCCTGAAGATAATTCTATTGTTTCGCATTCATCTCAGATAATGATTGCAGATATTTCAGATAACCTTGGACTATCTAATTTTACTTTTTCTATTTACAATGAAACTCATCTAATTAATCAAACTTATCAAGATATTTCTGGATTATCTGCCTTAACGAATATCTTTTATGATTTACCTCATGAAGGGGTTTTCAAATGGAATTATAATTCTATGGACCTAGCAGGAAATTATTTTTTAACACCTAATTTATCATTAATATATGATTTAACTTCTCCTTTGGTGGATTATACATTTCCAACTCCAGATGAAAATGTAACTCTTCCGTTAAATTTTTTATACGTGAATGTTTCAGTTATTGAAGGAAATTTAGCAAATATTACTTTTAATTTGTATGATTTTAATCAAAATTTATTGAATTCTTCAACATACACAGATTCAAGAAGAGAAATAAATTGGACAAATTTACCAGAGGGTGTTTATTATTATAATGTAATTGTATTTGATTTGGCAAATAATTATAATTACACCTCCACAAGGCAAATTAGTTTGGATTTAACTGCTCCTAATGCAACTCTATTGTTTCCCGAAAATAATTCTCTTTTATCAGATTCAACTCAAAATTTGACTGTCAATATTTCTGATAATTTGGGATTATCCAATATGACTCTATTTATATACGATAAAACAAACTTGATAAATGAGACAACTCAAGAGATTTCTGGAACAGAGATAATCACAGGAATTGTTTACAATTTTGTATACGACGGAATATTTAAATGGTTTTATAAAATATTTGACTTAGCAGGAAATTCTTTTGAAACAGAAAAAAACACAATCACAATCGACACTACTGCACCAATTATGGTTTATGGTTCAGGAACCCCTCCAGATTTTTCTAGAATTTCTCGCAATTGGATATACATAAGCGCATCAATAAATGAAGCTAATTTCGCAAATATAACTTTTAATTTGTATTTTTCAAATTACACTTTATTAAATTCTTCAACATATACCGATTCAAGAAGAGAAATAAACTGGACAAATCTCCAAGAGGGTACTTATTATTATAACATTACTTCTTTTGATTTGTTGAACCATTCAAATACTCTTGCAACCAGAAGAATAAAAATAGATATGTCAGACCCTAATTTATACACTCGTGCAGGCACCACCACTTATACTGCAAGAACTCCTAGACAAATCACTTTCTCAACTGCTATGCCAACTACAGATTATTCAATTTTATTTTCAGGACAACAAGATACAGATGCTGTTTTTTCTATCCAATATGATAACAAAGCAACAACTGGCTTTAGAATAAACAGGGTTCATGATGATGGTGGAGCAAACGAATCTGCAGGGATTGAGTGGGCAGCATTATCTTTTGGTGAATTTGATTTTCAGAATATTTCAGTTAAATGTAATTCAGGTTCAGGTTCAAGCACATCTGTAATAAATTTTGAATCAAGTTTCCCAGATACAAATTATGCTGTTGTAGCTTATACACCTTGGGATTCTGATTCTCCAAGAGTAAGTTATTCTTCAAAATCCACAGGAAGCTGGAATTCAGTTATTTTAGATGATGGTGGAGCATTAGAAGATGTTAGCAGTATAGATTGGTGTGCTGTTTCTTATGGTACAGAAACAGTAGGTGGAATAACAATTAAAGCAGGTAGCAATACTGCTTCTGGAGCAACTTCAAAAGTTATTCCGTTGGGAAGTTCTTTTCCAGATACAAATTACGTGGTTGTAACAACAGCATCAAGAACAGGCACAGCAGACCCTTGTGAAATAGAAGTCTCTGGAAAAACAACAACCTCTTTCACTGTAACAGCAGAAGATGATGACACCACAAATAATTGTAATGGAAGAGAATTCAATTGGATAGCAATTTCAGCAGGAGAGTTTTTCCTTGACTTAACTAATCCTACATTTATTAGCATACCTGAAAACACTTCTATCTTCTATGAAAATGAATCTTTAGGAGTTGATTTTGATGCAATAGATGAAACAGGTTTTGGATATTATTCTGTCAATGACACTAGATTTTCAATAAATCAATCAGGATTTTTAACCAATTCCACAAGTTTATCAGGAGGAAATTATTTATTGAACATTTCTATTAACGACACATCAAACAATCTCAACTGGACTCTTTATTCGCTTGAAGTAAAAAAGTTTTCTTTACCTTGTTTTGTTTATTTTAATACATCTTCTCCAGTAACTTATCCGGAAACATTTAGAGTATATACAAATTGTAGTTCAAATCATAACTTATTTATGAATGGAACACAAATACTAAATAATTCAATAATAGATTCAGGAGCAGGATATTATAATTTTACTTCTGAAAGACAAGAGAATGAAAATTATACTTATATATTTCATCAAAGAGAATTTATTGTTTTAAAAAATCCAGAGATTTGCGAGATATTTTTCAATGAAACTTCTCCAATAAATTATCCAGCAACATTTCAAGTTTGGGCAAACTGTACCTCTCCATTTACATTGTATAGGAATGGTACAGAGATTTTAAACAATTCTGAACAAAAATTGGCTGCAGGAACTTACAATTTTTCAATGTTTAGATTAGATTCACAGAATTTTTCATATACTTACGATTATAGCTATTTTACAATCGATGAATTGTTAGATGTAACTCCCCCTTATTTTACACAAATTCCAAACAATGCCTCTTTGTTTTATAAAAATCAATCTTTAGGAGTTAACTTTGATGCAACAGATAATATCAATTTTGGATTTTACAAAATTAACGATACCAGGTTTTCAATAAATCAAACAGGATATCTTTCAAACTCAACCTCGCTCGCAGCAGGAAATTATGCGATTAATGTTTCAATAAATGATTCTTCAAACAACATTAATTGGACAATCTACACAGTTCAAGTAAACAAATCAACTTTTTATGATTGCGGAGTTTATTTCAATACTTTAAGCCCAATAACATATCCAGAAACTTTCATTGTTTATACAAACTGTTCTTCAGCTTACACAATTTATAGAAATGGAACTTCAATCCCAAATAATTCAATAATAAATTCTGGAGCTGGATATTACAACATAACTGTACAAAGAACAGATACACAAAACTATACAAATTTCTTTTCCTCAGAATTTTTCATAGTAAATAAGGGAACTCCTACAGCAACTCTTTCAAGTTCTGCAGGATGGGAATTAACTTATCCTACAAGCACAACAATTTCTTCAACAAATCATCTCCAAGGAGATTCTGATTTAATTTATAGAATATATAGAAATAATACAAATATTAATACTGGAGAAACAATTACATTGGGAGCAGGATTTTATAATTATATTCTTAACACAACAGGAGGTGCAAATTACACTTCTCATTCAAATTTAGATACAGAGAATTTAATAATTCAAAAAAATACAGAACAATTTAAAGTACAATTTAATACATCTTCTCCAATAACTTACCCAGAGACATTTAGAGTTTATACTAATTCAACATCTCCTTTTAGATTATATAGAGACGGAATAATAATTTCAAACAATTCAGAACAAAAGTTAGGTGTTGGATCTTATAACTTTTCTGCATACAGAACAGATACACTGAATTATTCTTTTTCTTATACAGATTCCTTTTTTACAATAAATAAAAATCCAGAAATTTGTCAAGTTTTGTTTAATGTAAGTTCTCCTATAGATTCTACAGAAACATTTAGAGTATGGGCTAATTGTACTTCTTCTTTTAATTTATACAGAAACGGAACCCTAATTCCAAATAATTCAGAACAATCCTTAGTTTATGGAGTTTATAATTTTTCAATGCTGAGAACAGATACACAAAACTACACTGCTTATTATAATGAAACAGAGATGGTTATAACAGATTCTGTATCTCCCTTAATAGATTATGTTTTTCCAACTCCAGAAAATAATTCAAATAGTTCTCAAAATTGGATTTATCTAAATGTCTCAGTAGTTGAAAAGAATCTTAAAAATATTACATTTAATCTATATTACATAAATAACACTCTAAAAAATTCAACAACCTTTACAGATTCTAGCAGAAGTATTAATTTAACTTCTTTAGAGGATAACTCTTATCTTTTCAATGTAACTATTTTTGATATTGTAGGAAACTATAATTTTACAGAAACAAGAAGAATAAATTTAGATACAATTCCTCCAGAAGTAAATTTATTATCAGGTAATTACTTAAATTTTTCAGGGACACTAATACCTTTTTTAAATTTCTCTGTAGATGATTTAAACGAAATATCTAATTGCACATTATATGGAGATTGGGCAGGGGGTTGGCATATTAATGAGACATTTTTAAATCCTCAAAAGAAAACTTCATTAAGCTTTTACAATAAAGAGATGGTTGGAGAAGGGCATTATCTTTGGAATGTTTTATGCTATGATAATTCTGGAAATTTTGCATTTAATTCTACTAACTTTACTTTTGCAGCATTTTTCTTTCCAGAATCTCCAAATTCCTCTTTAATAACCATCTCCCAAACTAATGACGATGGAACAGGAGAAGTAATTATAGATTGGGAACCTGCAAATCATTCAGACTATTATAAAATATATTATACAGATGATTTGAAAGAAGAATTCTCTTTTTTAGCACAAACAAACAAAACTAATTATGTTGATAATTTTGCTAATTCTACAAGAAGAAGATTTTATAAATTATCTAATTGGAATCCAACAGGAGAAAATTTCAGTAATATCGCTCTGGGTAAAACAGTTTACTATTTAAAGAGAAAAGATGAAATAAATAATAAAAATTGGCTTGGGTTTTATTTGAATAATAGTAATTTAGATGATGCAAATAATTCTCTTAATTTCATAAATAATATTACAGCATTTACAATGTGGAATAGTACTCTACAAAGAAAAGTTACTTGCAACGAATTTTCTTGTCCAAATTTTCCAAGCTGTACCGAAACAAATTGTAATTTTAATCTACAAGAAGGGGCAGGTTATGAAGTTAATCTTAACCCTCATTCTTCAGAATTCACTAATTGGAGCCTAGTTGGAACAGTAAAAGATAAAGTAAATATTATGCTTTTTACAAACTTATCTTCAAGTACTTTTTATGGTAAAAATTGGATTTCATTATATGCAAATTCTTCATTAGAAGATGCATTTGATTTAATTAATAACATTTCTTATGCAGACTCGGTAACTAATTGGAACGAATTTAGTCAAATTTCTGAAGGATATATAAAAAATAATTATTCTTCAATGCCCCCATATTTTGGATTAAATTTTGTACTTGAACCAGAAAAAGGGTACGAAGTTTCAGTTACACAAGATTCATTATATACTCAATCCTAGAAAGTTTTAAATATATTCTTTTAAAACTACTAATATGAAAAAGAGATTATCTATTGCAGTTGTTTTTTGCTTTTTTTTAGTACCTTTTGTTTTTGCTGCTCCAAATTATGTTATTTCTAATTCTGAAAATTGGCAAGATGTTTATTCAAGCATAATGTACGCAAATCTTAAAGGAATAGAATCAGACTTTTTAGTAAGTACTGCTCATGGACCTATCTTACTTAATGGGATAAACAAAGATTATAACTTGTTGATAGTATCTTCAAAAAATAATCCTTTAGTATTTAATTACCCTAGTTTGGCAAAATCCAAAGGATTTGACCCTGTAGAAGAAATTGAGGTTTCTTCAGCTAATTTGGAACTAATAGATAAATTACCAGAAATAAAAAATTTTATAGTTGTTGGAGATTCTTTTGGATATAATTCTATGGCTGTTGTAGCTTATGCCCTTGCAACTGATTCATGGGTGTTTTTGGCAAATAGAGTAAATATAGATGATATAGACGCAATACTTGAAATTAGAGGTGTCAATAATTTGGTTTTATATGGATATGTTGATTCAGAAGTTACAGAAACATTAGCTAAATACAATCCAGAAATAATAAACAGTGGAGACAGATTCCAAGATAATATAAATATGGTAAAAAAATATTCTGAAGTAGGTTCAATATCTCAAATTATTTTAAGTAACGGAGAATTTATTGAAAAGGAGATAATGCAGGGAAAAAACACTTTGCTTTTTACAGGAAGTGAAAATGTTCCAACCAAAATTGCAGATTACATCAAATCTTCAGATATAGAAATAGGAGTTTTAATCGGAAATGAACTGATAGGGGCTGCTACAAATATAAGACAATCTACAGGTATTAATGTTATGGTTAAATTTGCCAGAAGCGCGCGTGAAAAGACATCTGGAGTATCCCCTGTTGAAGGCCTTGATTTATTTTACATACCTGTTCCAAATCTAAATCTTTCTATTCATTCTATAAAATATAATAAAGCTACTTCAACTTTAGAAGTAACATATATAAGTAACTCAAACATGCCTGCTTATTTCAAAGGAACAATAACTCTTATCACTTCTTCTGGAAATATTCGTGTAGGAGACTTAGAAGAAATATTTATAGCCCCAGGAGATTTTAAAACAGTTATTTACGAAGGTGTAAATGTTCCAGATGAGAATCTTTCAGCTCAGGTTTATGTGTTATATGGAGAAACCCCTACTTCTTTAGATAGGGTTTTTCAAGGAACTTATGATGTTCAAATAGTTAATATTTTAGACAGGTGCGAATTAGACATAAAAAAGTTAAGGTACAATCTACAGGATAAAGCATTTATAGTTAAGGTAAAAAACATAGGAGATGTTGAGTGCTGGGTAAGTATCGAATTAAAAGATATAAAAATAAATAGATTAAAACAAACCCTAGGAAGCGATGCTCCAGAAAAGATATTCCCAAAACGCTCTAAAAAGATATTTGTATATGAAAGACTTACAGAATCAGATTTAGAAAATAACCCCTTTGTTAATGTTATTGCATATTATGGAGAAAGAAAAGATTCATTGGTTAATATATTTAGTAAGACCTTCGAATTAAAGTATCAAAGATTTAAGCTATTAACTTATATAATCTTTATGTTGATTTTCATAATAATATTCTTCATAATATTATTTATTATAGCTAGAAGAAGAGAAAAAGAAGATGATTGAGTTTATTTGTATTTTTTTATTTCTTTATCAATTTCATCTATTCTCTTTAAAATATTTTCTAAATCTTTTTTTTCATAAGTAGCTAAAAAAACTTTTAACTTTAGTGGCAAAATAACTAATTTGAAATTGAATATGCTTAGGTCAATTCCTCTTTTTCTTAATTCAGAAAATGTCTCATTGAGGTCTTGTATTTTATTTTGTAGAGAATCTTTCATCTCTTGTTTTATAATTTCTTCTGCATCAGCTTCTGAATTTATTTTTTTCACCTTCATTATCCCTTTAGATTCTAGGATTAATGCCATTTCTTTTAATTTTGGATTTTTTACTTTATCCAGATAATCCTCTTTATTCGCCTTTGTCTTTATTTTCTGCATTTTTTGTTCCATTTTCATTTGTTTTAGTGGATTGTTTACTTTTTTTACTAAATTTAAACACTCCCATAATCTTTTTTAAATTATTCTTTATTGATGATCCTCCTTTTTTGATGTGGGTTAATAATTTAGTAACAAAGTCAGATATTTTTTCCTTTCTTCTTCTAAAAAAACCTTTAACCTCTTTTTTAAAATCAGAAATTACTCTTTTGTTCCTATAATATCTATAAATTATAAATTTTGGAGTTATCTTATAAATAAAATTTACTAAATTTCTTTTAATCTTGTAAGTTGTTAGTTTTAGCTTAAGGTGCTTTTTTTCTAACCAATTCTTTTCAAGTTCTACACCTTCAACTTCAAATACTTCTTCTTTCTTTTTACTCTCCTCTTTCTTTTCACTCTTCTGAAATACTTCTTTTTTTAACATCTCCTTTTTTACTGATTTTTCATATACTCTCCTTATTTCCTTTACACGTTTAGAATACTCTTTTTCTAATTCAGCAAGACTTTTCTGATTTCTTAACCCCTCTAATAATATTTCTCCTTCTTCTTCAATTCTCTCAGCATATTCCTCTTCTAAGTCTCTCATTTTATTTACAATAACACTTACAACTATTACATGTTTCTAGATTAAGCACAAATTCTGATTTATAGAGATTCATATCTCTCATAACACACTCTGCCCTACAAGAATTCTCACAGATTGATTCGTCTTTTATAGTATGAATTAAATTATTTAAAAAAGGAGTACATTTGTCTTGGATATCTATTACTTTCACTTCTTTTTTTTCTAAGTATTTCCAGACTTTAAAATCAATAATTAATAGAATTACTAAAATAGCAACTAAAATATAGATTATAGTTAAAAGTTTATTCGCCTTTCTTTTTTTCTTCATTAACTATTTAGATTTACGCTCTTTTTTAAGATTTCCTTTTTTCTCTGAACCTTTACTAGTGTTTTTTGGTCTTTTTTTATTTTCTTTTTTGACATTAACCTTTTCCTTTGATATTTTTGAAAATTCCCTTATTGTTAATTTTATTTTTTCTTCCTCTTTTTTAATCTCTTCCTCTTTTTTAGTTAAATTTAATTGAATTTCTTGCCTTTTTGTTTCTAAAACTTGCCATTCTGATTCTAATTTTTGAAGATGTTCCATACTCTTATAAATCCTGTTTTTGAACTCTTTTTTTACACTCTCTGTAATAAAATTATCTTTTTGCTTTTCCCAATATTCTCTCATACCATCTATCGTATTCTTTTCTGAAGACTTTTTCTCATACCAACTATTAATTTTTTCTGGGTCAAAATTCTCTTTTTTTAACTCAATTAAAAGAGGAGCAAAAAAACTTTTTTCTAGTTTAATTTCTCTCTCTGGTTCTTCAGATTCTTCCTCTTCTATCTCTTTTTCTACTTCACTCTCTTCAGATTCTTCCTCTTCTATCTCTTTTTCTACTTCACTCTCTTCAGATTCTTCATCCTGCTGAACATCTTCTTGACTTTCTTCAGATTCTTCTACTTCATTTTCACTCTCTTCTTGACTATCTTTTTCTTCAACTTGTTGAATTTCTTCTTTTTCTTCCTGTTGTGTTTCTTCCTTCTTTTCAGGAACTTCCTCTAATTTTTCTTCTTTTTCAGAATAATCTTTTTTTAATTCTTTTTTTAATTCATCTATTGCAAGGTCTGGCAATTCATCTGGCACTTTACCTTTTTTAAAAATTTTTGTTATGGCCATTTTTCACTTCTTTTATTTCATGAAAAACCGGAAATTCTTTAAATACTTTTTGGTAAACTTATGTTTGTTTTTGTATAGGAAACTTTATTAATTTTCTTTACACGATTATTAAATGAGTAAGAGAGGTAATATATCTTCTAATAGTGCTTTAAAAATAGTAAAGAAAGAATTAAAAAACAGGAAAAATGAGGAGGTTTTAGAATTTTTCTTGTTACTGTTTGCACTTTTTTCTACTTTAGTTGTAATAATTTTATTTGCAACAAATTTAATCTCGACAGGTTTTTCAACATATATTCCTTCAGAAGCAGGATATATAAGCGAATTGAATGTTACCTTAAAATTTCAAACACGATTTTGGCATGGTTTGTATGGGTTAGCTATAAGAGTTCCAGGTTATTCTGAAGCTCCTTCCAAAGAATTAAAGGGGGGAGAGATTTCAGATATAGCATTATTTTTTGATTGTATGCAACAAGATGCAGTAGGAGGAAGAGAAATTTATGCTTCAACTTCTCCAACAATAGATTTTGATTCTTTAATGCCAGCCACAATATCTCAAATAGACGCTTGGACAGGATGTGATGATGGTACCTATGCATCCAAAACATTTACAGACAATATGTGGGTAATGGTAGGATCAAGAAATATAACGAATATACCTTCTACACATACTTATAGGTGGGATGGTCAAAAGGGAATATTTGATATAGGAGTATTAAATGACTCAGAAAACTTAGTTTATGTAACACATGTAGAAGATTTACAAAAAGGATATAAGGAAGAGAGTATAGTTAATTTTCAGATGCTTCTCCCAACAAGAGAACTTTCAACAGAAAGATATTATTTTTTTACAGACCCATATGACATATGTCCTGAGGGTGGAATGGGAGAGGTAATTTCTACTAATATTTATGGCCATGTGACTAATCTTAGTGGAATGCCTATCGAGAATATAACTGTTGTTATAGCAGGGATTAGTGTAGTTACAGATTCAACAGGATTTTATAATCTTTCAGTTGATCTTCTAAAAGGAACTCACAATCTTATTGCTTATGGAGAGGGGTATGACGAATACTTTTCAAATATAACAGTTAATTTCACAGATTATATCTTCAATAAAAATATAACTATGAATCCACACACACCAAGCATTAGCATCACAATTTATCCAACTGTTTGGGGTTATGTTTTAGATGAAGCAGGTAATCCAATAGATTCTGCAACAGTTTACCTTGGAGGAGAAACTACTCATACAGATGCTAATGGTTTTTATTCTTTAGTATCTGAGATAACTCCGCAACAGCATCCAATTATCTCAACAAGTCCTGGATTTAATAATTATTATAGCATATTAAACTTTTCTTCAAATACTACTTCTTTAAATCATAATATAACAATGACTTTGGTTAATCTAGGTACAACAAATAATCAATTTCCAACTGGACCATATGATGAAGAGCCAGGAGAAGATATGCAACAGATTATAGAAGAGGTACAAAGGACAGGAGAAGATTATTGGGTTAGCACAAAAGAGATATTCAAAGAGATAAGACAAAATACATTTGTAGAAGACACAATAGGTGTTTATAACTTCAAACTAGAAAATATGAATATGTTGTTTACTCTATCACCAGAACTATCGGATTTTGTAAAATTAAATAGAGATGCTATGCTTATTGAACCTGGAAAAGGAGATGAATTGATTTTGACTTTTTATGGTACTAAACCTATTGGAACTTATGAGGGTTCTTTAAAAATATCTGGAGATATTGAAAAAGAAATACCTATTACAGTTAAGGTCATAGAAAAAAAGGTTCCTATAGAAACATTGTTGATAACCTTAGATTTATTTAGAGAAGTAGTTAATCCTGGAGAAAATTTAAACTACAAATTGACCCTTCAAAATTTGTTGGTGAATCAAGAATACAAGGTTACTTTAGAAAAATTAATTATGGGGGAAAAAGATTCCACAATATATTTTAGTGAAACCCAAGAAGTAGAAATAAAAAAATCTCTGTCAATAGTTGATCAAATAAAAATACCCTCTAATTTTTCTGAAGGAGATTATCTATTTATTGTTAGAGCAAAGTATTTAGGATTCTCTTCTAGTGTTACAGCTCCCTTTTCTGTCCGTAAGCCAATTTATTTATATTCTTTTTTAGGAATTCCTCTTTGGATTTTCTTTGCAGCACTCTTCTTTATTAGTTTCATTTTTTTGAATTTATTTTTGTACAAAAGATACAAAGAAAAAAGAAAGAGGTACAGAATTTCCTTAGATTTATCTACTCTTCCAAAAGCAGATAAAAAATTCTTTAAATTGGGATTAATTGCAGAATCAAAAACTTTTGTGTACTTAGAACCAGAAAAATTAAAAACACACGCAATAGTTGCAGGAGCTACAGGTATGGGTAAGAGTATTTCTGCACAAGTTTTAGTTGAAGAAGCTTTAATGAAAAATGTTGCAGTAATTGTATTTGACCCAACAGCTCAGTGGTCAGGTATGCTTAGAAAATGTGAAGATAAAAGAATGATGTCATTCTACCCTAAGTTCGGACTAAAACCTAGTGATGCTAGAGGTTTTCCAGGAAATATACGACAAATAAATCACGCAAGAGAAATAATAGAGGTAGAAAAATACATTAATCCAGGACAAATACAGATACTCGCATTAAATAAATTAGATCCTAAAGATATTGATATATTTATTGCAAGTGTTATAAGACAAATATTTAAGTCAGATCCTAAAGAAGCACAGGAGCTTAAGGTTTTATTGGTATTTGACGAAGTACACAGATTACTTTCAAAATTTGGAGGTAGTGGAGAAGGATTTTTACAAATAGAAAGAGCATGTAGAGAATTTAGAAAATGGGGGATGGGCGTTATTCTAATCTCTCAGGTTTTAAGCGACTTTGTAGGAGAAGTTAAAGCAAACATAAACACAGAAATCCAAACAAGAACAATTGAAGAATCTGATTTAGAAAGAATTAAAACAAAATATGGAGAAGAATTTTTGAAATCTCTTGTTAGAGCAGAAGTTGGAGTAGCTATGTTTCAAAATGCAGAATATAATAAAGGTAAGCCCTACTTTGTTAATTTTAGACCTATTTTACACAACACAAGAAGACTTTCAGATGAAGAACTTGGAAAGTATAATAAATATAACGAGATAATAGATGATTTTGAGAATCAAATAAATCAGTTGGAAAAAGAAAAGGTGGATATTTTTGATTTAAAGATGGAATTAAAGTTAATTAAAGATAAACTTATGACAGGTAATTTTTCAGTAGTAGATATATATGTAGAAGGTTTAGGCCCAAGATTACAAAAACAGTGGGAAAAAATAGGAAAGAAACCTAAGAAAGCAGAAAAGAAACTTTTAGATGCTTCAGAAATTCAGAAATCTGTAGAAGAAGCAAAGAAAGCTAGGGAGATATATGAAAAAGAAGAATTAAAGAAAAAGAAAATAGAAGAAAAGAAAGTAGAAACAGAAAACAGTAGTAGTCCTTCTTCTTAAACATTTTAAGATATCAAAAGAGATAAAAACCAGATTGTATTTAAAGAAACATGAAAGAGTTGAAGATGGTTGAAAAAATTTCTAAATCCTTTTTACCTAAAGACAAATATAAAAAGATACACAAAATAAAGAACAAACGTGAGAGATTAGAGATAATTAAAAACTCTTTAATCTCAGAACTAAGATTAAAGCATATTGAGTTGGATATTAAGATAAAAAACATCAAAGATAAGAAAAAAAGAAACTTTTTTGACTTGAAATCTGGTCTAATCTCTCCAAAAATAAGGTTATTGAGTTTAGACTTTAATGAGAAAGATTTTAAAAAAATAAATTCTTTAATACTTATATTAGAAAAGGAGGTGAATGATGTTTAAGTTTTTAAAATCAAAGAAAAAAGAGGAAGAAAATCAAGAAGAGGAGTTTGAAGAAAACGAAGTAGAAAAAGAGGAAACAAATCAAAAAGATTCTAATCTGTCTTCTGATTCTTCATCAGAAGCACCTTCATTACTAAAACTTTCTACAGAAGTAGACAGATTAAAGGCAAGTCAAGAAGCATTCCAAGAAGTTAGAAAATCCTTTACAGAAAGATTTACTCACATAAGCGAGCAAATAGGAGAATTAAGGTCTATGATTTTAGAGAGAGATAGAACAATCCAGACCTTAGAGTTAAAATCTGTAAAGGCAATAGATTTGGTTGAATCAATAAAGCCAGATAAATTTATGATGGATTTAGAAAGACAAAATGTAAAGATTGAAGCACTTAAAGCAAATTTAGAAGGGAACGAAGCAATTTTAGACCAAGTTATGGAAGAACTAAAAGAAACAAGGCGTAAAATAAGTTTTTTTAGAGGTATAGAGGAGATAATCAAATTAAGCGAGGAGATAAAAAAAGGACTAATTGGAATAAAGAAAATTGAAGGGACAATAAATATACAAACAGATAAAGTTCAAACAATTTACAGTGAAATGAGAAAAAAGATACAAGATTTAGATACATTTAATTCTCAACTTCAAGAATCAAAAGCAAATATAGAACAAAACTCAAAGGAACTAGATATCTTAAAAACAAAGATAATCAACTTTGCTGAGAAAGAAGAAGTAGATAAGATTTTGGAAAAAGTTCAAAAATACTCAGATTCTTTAAAAGAATTACAAAAAAAGACTCCTCTTTCAAGAGATATCGAGAGACTTAAAACTCTTTTAAATGAGATTAATTAAAAAGAAAGAATTATAAACTTATTTTAACTTAATTCATCGAGGAAGAAGAGGATGAGGCTCAAGCTTTTACCGATAATATTTTTTGGTCTTTTAATGAACATTTCTTTGGCTTTAGCTGTAGAACCTTTTGGAGCAAATGTAACTAATTTATCATCCACAAGAGCTATACCCGACGATCCTATGGGAATTCCTGCTATTGCAGGAAATGTAACTGAATTGAGTATATTTGGTTATTCACTAACCCAATCTTGGCAAGGTTATTTTGGTAATGTTTCAGGTACAATTATGCTGGCAGATAATAATGACAATGTGATGTACAATTGGTCTCTGGCTTCTCCAGAAGGTGAAATCTATGCATCTACAAATAATTCAATTGCATGGAACTATGTTCAATGTTTTAATTTTGATGCAGATGGAACTTATGCAGATGATACTCTAAATGCAGGTGGAACAAGCATGTATGGTACTAATTTATCTATACTTGAATCTATGTTTGGAATAGATTGGGATGATGTTGACGGAGTTAATGAGACATTTACCTTACTTGGAGCAGGAGGGCACAATACTTTTTATACAAATAATTTAGAATTTTCAGAGGGAGAATGTAGGAGTACACAGGTGTTTAGTAATGCAGGACAAGGAGAAGACAACAAATTTGAAGAAGTTCTTTTATATGAACCTACAACACGTAGTGTAATTTTTGCTTCTTTATTGAATGAAGATGTACTTGGTTTTGATAACAATCCCCATGATTTTGAAATGCTTGTTCTTGAAAATGGCCATTTAACAGATACTTCAACAACCACTTATTATTTCTGGGTAGAGTTAGAATAAATCAGCTTTTCTGTTTTTACATCTGTTTTTCTGTTTTTTATTCATATTTTTCTACTTTTACACATACTATTTAAGTATTAAATTAATTAAAGTAATAACACTATGTTATTTATAAGCTTTATAAGTAATAAATTTAAGTTAATTAATTAAACAAAACATTTAAATAGCTTTTTATATATTTATCATCTAATGGAACTCGATTCATTTCTGGCCTCGCCTAGATGGGAAATTTTAAAAATAATCTCAGAAAAGCCCTCTTCCCCAATTGAGATAGCAGAGAAAACTAAAACTACTGTTTCTTTCATAAGCCAACAATTGAAATTATTAGAGGCAGCACGAATAGTTTCAAAAGAGAAAACAGGGGCATTTGAAAAAGGAAAACCCAGAAATTTGTTTTCAATTTCAAAAGATGTAGTATATTTGACTATGCTTACTAAAGGATTTGGAGAGAAAAAATCTTTAGCATTAGAATCATATCAGAAATCTATTCTAAGAACATGGTTTTTAGAAGATAAACACTTACAAACTTTTTTAGAAGAATTTCTCATTAAAATAAAAGATAATCTAAAAGATGTTGAAGCTATTTTTGTTGATTCCAGAAAACAAAATCCTTCAATTATCTTATTTTCAGAAGATAAAAAATTACAGCAAATTTTTGATTCTGCTATTAAAAAATATGATAACAAAATAAAATTAGAGGTTTATAATTTAGACGATATAGCTAATCTTAATTTGTCTGTTTTTTGTCCTATTTACCAAAGTTCTGTTTTTTTTAAAAAAAATATAGAAATGAAAGGAGGTAGAAAATATGAAGAAGATAGGTAATATTATTGTATTGCTATTAATGGTGTTCGTTTTTTCATCATTTGTATCAGCATTACCAACAGGGGCAAATGTGACTAATTTATCATCTACTAGAGCGCCTGCAGATGATCCTACAAGTGCAGAAGCTATTGCAGGAAATGTAACCGAATTGAGTATCTTTGGTTATTCACTAACTCAATCTTGGCAAGGTTATTTTGGTAATGTTTCAGGTACAATCATGTTAGCAGATGGTAATGATAATGTGATGTATAATTGGTCTCTGGCTTCTCCAGAAGGTGAAATCTATGCTACAAATTCTTCAAGTGTAGAATGGCAGGGAATTCAGTGTTATGATGAAGCAAATAACATGACCTTTTTTGAAAATATGTTTGGAATTAAACCTGACGATGTGGACGGTATCAACGAAACATTTAATTTAAACGATCATCCAGAATTTGTTACAAATAGTATTTTGTTTACAGCTGGATCTTGTGATAACACTAAATTGTTTGACAGTAATGGCGTTGGAACATTCGACGAGGTTTTGTTAACAGATGGTTCAAATCTGATATTCACATCTCTTTTATTAGAAGATGCTAATGGGTTTGATAATGTCCCTCATGATTTTGAAATGATAGTGTTAGAAAATGGACATGGTACAGACATAGCAACTACTACCTATTACTTTTGGGTAGAACTAGAATAAGGGCATTTTATTGTTTTTTACGCCCTTATATTTTAGTTAAAAAGGAGAAATGATAAAGATGAAACAAGAAATAAATTTAAAAAGAAGTAGAGAAAAAAGTTTATTGAAAACCATTTTTGTATTTTCAATAATAATTTTTTCTATTTGTATTCTCCAGATTATTTTAATATCTGCAGATCCATCTGGTCCAACAAACATAGAGTCTGTTTGGAATGAAACAATGACATCTACCACAGCAGGTATGTTTAATATATCTGGAGGGTATATAGGAGCAATTAATTTATCTGCAAACGCACAAAACACCCACTGGAAAGCTTTTGTAGGTTGGGTTAATGGAGGATTTACTTTGGATGATGCATCAGGTTCTACAATCTATGATTGGAGTGGAGCAGTTAGTTCTGGAAGAGTTTATGCAACAAGAGATTCTTCTACAATAGAATGGAATTTAATTCAATGTGCTAACCTTGCTACATCTCTTTCAGCAGAAGATGCTGCCTTATTCCATAATTTCTCAGCAAGACCAGATACTATTAATAAGACCTTTCAATTTCCTGGCACTCATTCTGGATTTAATGTTGCTGGAAGACCTATTGGTCCTAATACTTGCCCTACTCTTAATACATTTGTAAATGATGCTGCTCAAGATGTATACTTTCAAGAAGTAGCTTTATATGACAGTACAAGTATAATTTATGCAACAATCTTAGAAGATAACCGTGTAGGTTATGATGGACAATCTTATGATTTCCAGATGTTAGTTCCAGAAAATGGTTCAGCTGGATTTACAGGAGCAACAGCATATTATTTATATGTGGAGTTAGAATAATTTTATTTTATTAAAAAACATTTAAATAACTCCATATATAAAATTTTATATGGCGTCGCTTAATTTTTATCAGGAGGATATTTTTAAAAAATGTTAAATATCCTAATTCTTCTAAATATTATTATATCTCTAGCAATATCAATACTTTTAGTGTATGTAGCATTTAAATTCAATCGCAAAGATACATACAAAAAAATATCTCTTTTTATTTTCTTAATTGGATTAGAATTTTTTATCTTTTTTCTAATTCTTCTCCTTTGGTCTCTGAACTTTATAGAGTATGCTCCATTTGACCTTCTTTTTATTTATTCACTAATTATATTTTTTCAAACTATTCTATTATTGATTATCGTCTTTTATATAAGAAAAAGCAAGAAGTTATTTTACCTTTTGAGCATATATCTCATACCAGCATTATCTTTATTTTTAGAATTAAGTTTTTCTAATCTTTTATTGATTTCGTCTTTTTTGCTAATAATTATTTTATTTATACTTCTTATATCTTCTCCAGCTTTTTCCAATTCTTCTAGATTTGCTATCTTTTACGCTTCAATCTCTTTGTTTCTACATTCTATATTGCTTTTTCAAGGTGAATTTTCTCCAGTCATATGTGTAATCTCTAATTCATTTTTTCTTGCATTTTTCTTCTTCTTTTTAATAGACTTAAACAAGCTTCCTCTCGACTTTTTTGAAAAAAAGAATTTAAAATTAAAACACAACAATTATGTTTTTGATTTCTTAAGATATTTTGTGTTTATAATTATTTTAACTAATTTTATTTTTGTTGGAGTTCTTTCTATTCATGAGGGAGGCCATTTTATTGCCTCTAAACTAAGCCCAAATTGTGGTTTAGAAAGAATAGTGTATGAAGGAGGGTTACCTCATACAGAGATATTATGTGCTAATTCAGATGTTTCAACAAATTTAGTTATTTTTGGTGGAATTCTTTTACCTTTATTGGTTGCATTGTTGATGTTTTTTGGAGGGGGGACCTTTATGAAAGAGATTTCTCTTTTAATCATAGGTTTTGATATATTAATTTCATACAAAGATTTTATAGATTTAGGATTTTCTCAAAATGTATCTACTTTCTTTTCTATATTTGGAGGAGCTATAGTACTTTTAGCAATAGGGATACTCGCAAAATCAAGAACAACTGAAGAAGAGTTTATTCATTTATAATTACCTTAGAAAATCTTTTATAGTTTGTTGGAATTCTTGTTTTATGAAGATATTTTACTTAGCCTTTATACCTTTTTTTATTATCTTATTTAGTTTATCCTTTGTATCTCCTAGTTTTGTATGTGGAGTAGTGGATGATTCAAAGGATATTTCTTCTGATTGGTCAAGAGTGGTTGTTTATTTTGAAGAAAATAAATCTGATTTAACAGAATGTAGAGTAAATCCAGAAAAAAAGTTTTGTTGTGATTTAGAGAATATCTCTTCAGTAAATTTTTCAGTTGGTAAAAAGGTTTTTGCAGAAGTATTTGACTTAGAAAAAGGGATAATAGGTGGACCAGTTTATTTATTTCTTACAGATAAAGGATATGATATATTTCCAGATATGGTAATAAAAAAAATGGTTAATTCCTCGCTTCAAAAAGAAAGAATATTTTTAGATAAATCGTATATAAATCTAAATATAGATAATCCTCAATCCCCCAAAGAATTAAATTATATTTTATCTTCTTCAGAAGGAGAATTTAAAGGAAAACTTCAAGACAACTCAAATATATCTGATTTTAAAATTCCAATACAAAAAGGAAAAAATCAACTAATAATTTATTCAGAAAAAACAAATGAAGTATATAATCAATTCTCTTTTTATAACCTGGATTATTTTAATTTTAATATTGAACCTTTTTGTAAAAATTGCAAGAAAAAGAAAAACTTTTTTTATATTGATTCTAAACAGATTGTCACACTTATGTTTGGTTTTAACTCTTCTCACAATGTTTCTGGAGATTTTTTAATTTCTTTTCCAAGAGATTGGGAATTGATAAATTATTCAGATATATTTGATATTAGTTTATCACATAAAGCTATAAAAAATATTATTTCTGATAAAAAAGAATTTTATGTGAATTACTCATTTAAACTTCCTAAACATACACTTAAACAAGATTATTTTCTTTATCAACAACTAGGAGATTATAATTCTTCAAATAAATTAAGGTCTTTTAAGTACAGTTGGATACCCTTTCACAAAAGTAATAAAATGCAAGAAAATTATCAAAATAATGTATTAAGAAAAAGCATCTCTCCCAAATATCCTGCAGTTTTAAATTTAGAATACGATTTCATAAAAACTATTGCACTATTTCCAAATAAAGACATTCCAGAATCATATTCTACTTTAAAGTATAGTGAAAAAATAAAGAAAGGTAGAAAGACAATATTTTTTGAGATTTTTACAACAATACAAGAGAAAGATTTAGAAAATATTTTTATTGTTTTCAAAGTGGAAAAAGGTAAAAATATTACCCTATCCGACCCAGAAAAAGAGTTGGAATTAGATTTTATGAATGAAGACGCAAATTATGAATATTATTCAGTTTACACAACAAATAAAGGCCCGTTTAATATCCTAATATACTAATATAGTTTTAATTAATAAGTATACAAAAGGTATTTAAACAGATAATTCTTGCGTTATATAGTATGATTAAAAGTAAGATTAACCGTACGGTTAATCGCAAAAAAGAGGACAAACTTGAGGGAGAAATTATAAAAAATTTAGCTAGTTCTATCAATCCAAAGTCAACACAGGAACTAGCAGATGAGGTTAATCGCCCTTGGCATTCTATTCAAACACGTTGTTTGAGGTTACAATTAAATAACAAAATTACAGGGTTCAGGGTTGGAAGAATAAATCTCTGGCAAATAAAGAAATAAAATGGATAAAAGAGGAGTAATTAGAATTGGAGCAGTATCTTTAGTAATTGCTTTAATTTTAATTTTAATTTTTTCAACTTTATTTAGCTCTGCTTCCTCTGAAATTCATTATTTTGTTGGAGAAGAATTAAGATTAGATTTAACAGATTATGGTTCATGTACTATTGACATAAAAACTCCCTCAGAAAAGATTCAAACCCCATGTACTGAAAAATTCTCTTTTATCTTTAGTGAAGTAGGAACATATACAGTTGATATCAAATCACAAGAATATTTTGAAAGAATAAAAATAGTAGTTTCAGATAAAAATACTAATGAAAATCTAGAAGAAGTAATTTACGAATCTCCATCTGATTCTATCCCTATGGAAGAAGAACTGACTACAGAAATAAGAAAAGATTCTGTATTTGATTTTCAAGATAATAATATGTATTTCATTGAAACCAAATTAAAATTTGATTTTACCAGATTAGGGAATTACGAATTAATTATTTTTTCTCCTTCAGGTAAAAGAACATCTAGACTTGGTTCTAATGACATATTCTTCTTTGAGCTATTAGAAGAAGGAGAGTATTCTCTTGAACTAATAAGAGGAAATGGTAAAACAAAGTATAATTTAAAATCAATTTTTAATAATCCTTTAAACCCAATTCAAGGAAAAGCAGAGATAGGTAAACCTGTTTCTTGGAGTAAGAAAATAGATATTATTCAAGAAGGAAATTTAATAAAATTACCTTCTCTATTAGATTTTAATATTAAAAAAGAAAGTGGGGAGATTTTTAGCGATTATAATTTGTTGGAGATAGATAACCAAAATTACCTTCTATTTAATGAAAATCTCTCAGAAACAATTTATCTTGATTATTTTACAGAATCTCCTTCAATAACAGAAAAAACTATTTCTGAAAACAAAAAACAAGTTACCATTTCTTCAGAGGAGGATTTACATTATACAAATGTTCTTTCACACATTTCTATACCAGAAAAACTTTCTTTAGGTCAAGAGTATCTAATTAAAGTGTATTGGAGAGAAAATGATACTTATTTAGATTTCCAGGCAAAGGACACAAATAATAATGGTTTTTTAGATTATGTGGAGTGGACTATACCTCATTTGTCTACACAAACCTTTGATATAATTCTTATTACAAAAGCAGAGCATTTATCTTCAGATAGAGCATTTATTTCTAATATCTATGAAGAAGTCAAGTCATTGGATGACATTTGGTCAGAAACAATAAACGATGAAGAATATGTAAGAGTTACATTTGAAACTCCTTTAGATAATACAAGAGATATAACCCTCTTTCCAAGAATTATCTCAGGAAATCCAATAGTTGAAGTTTATGAATTTAATTCATCCGAAAAAATAGCAGAATTTCCTTCTTTAATCTCAAACGAATATAATAAAGTATTATTGACAAATTTACAAGGAACTCAAGATACATTTGATTTAAAAATTACTGGAGGAAGCTTACAGTTTGATTATATTGTTGACCCTCGAGTAGTTTATAATGTTAATTCAACTATGGATTCTGTTTATGCTGTGCCAACCTCTTCAAATAGATGGGATTCTGGTACAAACGCTTCTTTATCTGATTATGGTGCTCTTTCAAGAGAAGATGGAATTTATGCAAGGGTTGGGCCAACAACCGGTAATGGAAATGATTATCCTTTTTATAGATTTAATTTTACAATAAACGAAAATCCTGATTTTATTTCTTCTATTTTTATCAGATTTGTGGGTTATGATAATGCCCGGGAAACAGCAACAGTTTATGTCTGGAGATTTGCAGATTCAACTTGGGTCTCAATAGGTACAACATCTTATTGGAATTCAAATATAACTAGAAATATAACAAGTGATATTGGTAGTTATATAGACAGTAATAATCAATTAGTTGTAGTTGTTGAAGGTGATAGGTTTGATAGAACACCCTCTATTGATTATATCTATATTGATTATGTTGAAGTTGTTGTACAATATACAGAAGAAATAACTCCTCCGATTTACAACAGAGTTTCTGTAAATAATACCACTCCAGGTAAACTCACAAGATTTTCAATAAATGTTTCAGATAATTATGCTCTTAATCCAAAAGGAGGATACATATTTTCAACAAACAATTCTGGAAGCTGGGTAAATGATTCTTTTGTTTCTTTTTCTTCAACTCCTTCTTGGGCAAATGTAACTAAAGTTCTTTCTTCAACAGCTCGTATCCCTGTTGGATATAGATGGTTTTTTAATGACACTGCAGGAAATAGAGTTTCAACTCCAGTTTATGTTTTAACAACTTCAGATTATCCTCCCTCTACATCTCAAATTCAGTGTGAAGAATCAGGTTCCTGGAAAGATTGTGATGAATTAGGTTTTTCAAATATATTAACCAGAGTTAGGGTTAATTGTACAGGAGTTGTATCTAATGCTAGTTTTAATTTAACAAACATCCCAGATTCTTACACCTTTTTTAATTCAAATGCATCTTCAAATGAAGCAAGTTGGTGGATATATGATAACCCTGATTTAACTATAACTGATTCAGGAGAATTTAATTTAACAGGAATATGTTATGGCCCCGCTTCCAAAACATCAGGTTTTGTAAATTGGACTGTTCCTTGGGGAAATTTAGAGGTTAACTTAGTTAATCCTAATTCAAACATAAATGTAAATCCCAATGAATTTTTTAATTTTACTGCAAGTGTAACTTGTAGAGAAGGAGAATGTGGTAATGTAAATGCAACATTAGATCCTACTGATTCTTGGTGGGATATGAATTATGAAAATAGGAGATTGATTAACATATCAAATCCAAGTTCTTCTATTCTTGTTGAAAATTACAGTATGCTTTTAGTTGTTGACACAACAGGAATAGATTTTCAAGATGATGGAGATGATTTAAGAATTGTTTATTGGAACGGCTCTAAGAATATTGAACTTGATAGATTTAATGATAGTTTTTTCAATATTACAACAACAAATCTTTGGTTTAGAATTCAATCAGATATTTCTCCAGGAGGTTATGATGATAATTACTATATGTATTATAATAATCCAGATGCAACTAATCCTCCAAATAATGGAAGTAAAGTCTTTGAGTTCTTTGATGATTTTAATAGGCCAAATAGTGGAACAGTTGGAAATGGTTGGACAGAAAGAACAGGAACCTGGGAGATAATTAATGGATGGGTGAGAAATACTCTGGATGGAGATAGTGATTTAACAAGGACAACTCAAACAAATAACCATTCTTTAAGAGCATTAGCAAATCAAGTTGTAATTAATGCAGATTTAAAAGTTTCAATACGTTCTTCTTTCTATCCAACAAGAGGATATACTTTCGGTTACCAAAATGGAGAATTAGAATTAACAACAGGAAATCATAATACTGCTAATCTTGGAACAACGCCCATTTCAACAATGGCCGGAGTCCCATATGAACTAGAGATAAATGCTGTTGGAGATAGAATAGTTGCATACAAAGATGGAGCAGTAATATTTAATGTAACTAGTACAGCAGTTTCTTCAGGTACAATGCTCCTTCATTCATGGGATGTTTCTGAGTTTGACGATGTTTGGTTAAGAAAATTAATTGATGTTGAACCAACATACTCTTTAGGAAACCCAGAAAAACCTTCAAAAGGATTACTTTCAACAATAGTAGGAGATATCCCTTTTTATACAATATCCAGAAATCCTATGGATTATTTAGGTACAAGCTGTTTATCAAACATGAAGGGAGGAACAACTTGTAATGTAACTTGGCAAGTAAATTCAACAGGAAGAATTGGTTCGGTCTGGGAATTTTTTGTCTATGCAAATAATACAAATTATTTAAATTATTTTAATTCAAGTGATGTTTCCTCTTCAATAAATATAACAATTGGAAATCTTCCACCAGAAGTTCCAGAATTAAATTTCCCTGCAAATAATAGCGCATTAACATCAATAGGTGAATTTAATTGGAGTAATTCTAGAGACCCAACAGGAGATACAGTTTATTATGCTATTCAAATAAGTAATTCATCTGATTTTAATTTTCTAGTTTATGCTAATTATCATGTATCTGAACAAGAAACAATAACAGGAGTAACACCCACAGGAATAACCCAAGAAGGAAGATATTATTGGAGAGTTCTTGCAACAGATTTAAAATCAAACTCTTCTTGGAGTGAAACAAGATTATTTTATTATGATTCTTCTCCCCCTATAGTTGCCTTAGTTTCTCCACAAAATTCTACTACTATAACTTATTCAAATGCAATTGATTTTATATTTAATGTTTATGATTTATCAGATATACAGAGTTGTAATCTTGTAATCAATAATTCAATAGAAGATACTGCCTTTAATTTACATAAAGGTGTTAATATGACATTTTCCTTTATTCTTCCTAATTCATTTTATTCTTGGAAAGTAAACTGTACTGATTCTGCAGGGAGAGTAGGAGATTCTGAAATTAGATTTTTGAATGTAAGTGTTTCTAATAATCCTCCTAGTGCAAGGCAAATAAATTGTGAAAAGAATGGAGAGTGGCATAATTGCAGTTCAATAGCCTTTGGAGATACCATTACAAGAGTCAGGGTTCTTTGTACAGACCCAGAAGAAGGAGTAACTAACGCATCTATCAATTTAACTAATATCCCAGATTCTTATACATTTTTCAATAATTTCACTTTTGACCAAGATTCAGATGGTTATTGGATATTTGATAATCCAGATTTAGTGATTAATGATTCAGGACAATTTATAATAATGGCTACTTGCTATGATGATGAATCTCTTTCAAGAACAAATTATTCCGCATGGGAAGTTCCTTGGGGTTCTTTCTTAATAGATTTACTTAATCCAAATTCAGATACAAGTGTAATGAAAAATTCTTTTTTCACATTTAGCTCAAGAATAAGTTGTGTAGGAGGAGAATGTGGAAACGCAAATGTTACTTTAGACCCTCCAAACTGGTGGAATGAATCTTGGAATTACAGGAAGACAATAAATATAACTAATCCTAGTTCTACTTTACTATCTAATTTTCCAATTTATCTTAATTTACCTAAAGAAGTTGAAATGCAAGATGATTTCAAGGATATAAGATTCATTAATGGTTCCTGTGGTTCAACTGGAATATATTTACCATTAAATTATGAAATTGAAAATTACACTTCTTCTAAGGCAGATGTCTGGATAAATATTCCTTCATTTGTTCCAGGAGTAAACCAGATTTGTATTTATTATGACAATCCATCTTCTTCTTCAGGACAAAATTCAATTAATGTATGGGATAATAATTATTTGACTGTCCAACATTTAGAAGAAGCAGGAACAGGAACAAGATATGATAGTAAATACAGAAGAAACTTTACCACAAGCGGATATGATAATGATGAAAAAACTATGGGTAAAATAGATGGAGCAGATTTGTTCGATGGTAATAATGATGCTCTTAATTCAACAGCAAATTTTTTGAGTAATTTAGGCTCATTTACCATTGAAGGTTGGATTAAACCTCGTGCATGGGGGTCAAGAATCAGTTTAATAGGACAGAACGATGTAGTGGAATTTTTTATGGATGGTTCAAATACAATAATGATTTGGACTGATAGAGGAGGAAGCATATCTGTTGCTTATCCTTATAGTTTAGATACCTGGCATTATATTACTGCAGTTGGAACAGGTTCAAATCTTTTACTTTATTTTGATGGAGTTCAGGTAGCTTCTGGAGGAACATCAACTAATAATTATGGTGTTTCAACTTATCCTGTAAAAATAGGTGAAGGAGTAGTGGACGCTACAGGCGGATTTTTCAATGGTTCTATGGATGAAATTCGTATCTCTAATATTTCGAGAAGCGCTAATTGGATAAATCAATCTTATCAAATAGTAAACAATCAGGATAATCTTGTTTCATTTGGAATTAAAGAAGAAAAAACAAAGGGAATTATCTCTACAGTAATTGGAGCAACTCCTTTTTACACAACAACTCCAAATCCTCTTAATTCCACAACTTTTAGTTGCTTAGATAATATGAAATCTTCAGGAGGTTCTTGTGAGGTGAGTTGGAATGTTAATGCAACAGGAGAATTAAATTCAATTTGGGAGTTTTTTGTATTAGCAAACAACCTAAATCACCAGACATACCATAACGCTAGTTCAGAATCTCAAAGAATAGATATTACAATTGCAAGTCAGGTTCCTCCTTCTGTTCCTCAACTCTATCGTCCATTAAACGCAACAGCTTATTCGTCTATACCCCGTTTAAATTGGACAAATTCAACAGATCAAAATGGAGATAATATTTATTACATTTTACAAGTAAGCAATGTATCTGATTTTTCTTCATTGGTTTTTGCAAATTACAATATTCCAGAAACCTCTTCACCAACAGGAATAACTCCAACAGGAATAACTCAAGAAGGAACTTATTATTGGAGAGTTCTTGCAACAGATTTAATTGGAAATTCTTCTTGGAGTGAAACAAGAGTATTTTATTATGATTTATCTGCTCCAGAAATTACATTCATTAATCAAACAGGAGAAGATAATAGAAGAATAAACAATACTAACTGGTTAAACAGAGGAGAAATCCTATCAATTTTTGTTAATGTCTCTGATATAAATACAGATAAAGTTTGGGCAGTAGTCTGGCAATCAGTTGTTGGAGGAGTAGAAAAAGTAAAGGTGTTTTTTACCAACCTAGGAAATTTTTTATGGAAAGCAGAGATTCCTACAAATCAATCTTGGGGAGGATTTTATAATTACACTATCTATGCAAATGACACATTAGGTTCTCAAAGAAATTATTCTTCTAATTTCACTGTTTTGGGAGGTAATGCTACAATAAACATTAGCAAGATTTATGTTGAACCTCCAGCAAATATATCAGTTTATGGGAATATTACTTTGTCTAATTCCACTCTTCTTTCAAATTATCCAATAAATCTTTGGTTAGATGGACAGCTATTATTTTTACAAAACTTAACTCCTGAAGGAAGTTATGATTTTTATAAAGAGTTTATAGAAACATCTAATAATGAATTTTCTAAAGGAACATTTTATCAAGTAGAAATTGAAAATAATCAAAATCTAACTTTATCTGATGGAGCAACTTATGGGAATTTCACAAAGATTTTAGATGCTGGAGCAATGGTTTCTTGGAATAATTTATATTGGAATTTCCAAGGAGCTTCTTGTTCAGGAATATCTTCTTATCAAAATGGAGATTCCAACTCATATATTGGAGGAGAAGATAGCTATATTAGTAGTGGACACACAACAGTCAATTATGGGTCAGAAACTCAAATAATAATTGATGGTTCTCCAACATCAGAAAGAGGGTTAATCTTATTTAAAGACATTATAGGAAGAGGATTCAATCAAGTTCCAGAGAATTCAATAATAAAGAACGCAAATCTAACTTTTTATGTTTCAGATACAGGAGATCAGGTAGATGTTTATCAAATCTTAGAAAATTGGACAGAAAATCAAGTAACATATAATAACAGATTATCTGGAACTCCTTGGAGTTCTACAGGGTGTAGTGGCAGTCCTTCACGTTCTATAATTATATCTGATTCCTTTACAGCTTCTTCAATTGGAAAATATACAATAAATGTTACAAACTCTTTGAAAGATTGGGTTTCTGGTTCTGGAAATTACGGGTGGATATTTAACATGCCTACAAGTAATGGGATTAATATCCTAAGCAACGAACATAGTGTAATTTCAGAAAGACCTATTTTAACAGTAGATTATCAATCAAGTGAATGTACAAATATTAGAGTTTACATAAGAACATCTAATGATAAATTAACTTGGACTAATTGGAAAGAAATGTCTAATGGGGGAACAATTAATGATTCAAATATTTATAGTAGATATTTAGAGTATAGAATAGAGTTTACATCAACCACTCCTTCACTATCTCCAGTATTAAAAGATTTGACAGTTAATTACACTGGATTAACTACTGATTCAAATGGAAATTATAGATATAATTTCACTTCTCCTTCTGAATTTGGTAATCATAATATTTCTGTTAATACCAGTTTCAATACAATTCTAATTGAGAATTCATCTCAATTTTTTGTTCAAGCAGGTATCCCTCCAAATGTATTTTTAATCTCTCCTTCTAATAATCAATGGTTCTCACAGGGAGAAATAAATCTTATTTATAATGTTTCTGACTTAAATAATGATATAATCTTTTCAGAATTGATTATAAACGGTTTATCTAATTTAACAAATTCATCCCCTATAATTAATAATGCTTATAATAATTTTACAATAAATTTTACAAGTGGAGAATATAATTGGACAGTTAATGTAACAGATAAGTCAGGATACAAAGCTACAGATTCTCAAAGAAGATTTTATATTGATTTAATTAATCCAAACATATCTTTAATTTATCCAGAAGAAGGAGATTCTTTTGAAGCCAGTGAATTAAATCTAAGCTTCAATGCTACAGATAATATGAGCCCTAATTTAACTTGTAGTGTTGTTTTAGATGGAAACACCATTCACTCTGGGATAAACGTAATTAATCACGCCATAACAAATGTTTCTTCAGGATTATTGACTGGAGGGATTCACTATTGGAATGTCACATGTACAGATAATGCTCTTAGATATTCTACTAGTCCAACTTTTAGTTTTAACATCTCTGATACTCCCCCTAATGTAACTTTAGTTTATCCTAATGAAAATCATTTAGATAATGATGGAGTTATATCTTTCATTTATAATGTAACAGATAACACAGGATTAACTGGTTGTTATTTATATTTAAATGGAGTCATAAATCAAAGCAATAGTTCTCCTATATTGAATTATCAGAATAATGCATTTGATGTGGAAGGAATAAGTGAAGGAAATTATAATTGGACAGTGGAATGTTTTGATTTAAGTATGAGCTCAAGTAAACCTCTACCTAGAAATTTCAGTGTAGATTTATATAAACCTTCAATAGTCTTACAAGCTCCATCTAATTCAGGAACTTCTCTTTTCTCAGATGTTCTATTTAACTTCACAGTTACTGATACTTTTGATTCTTCATTAAATTGTAATCTAACTATCAATGGAGTTGTAATGGATATGTTTGTAGCTAATTCAGGAAATTTAACTTCAAGATTAATTTCTAATCTTACAGATGGTTTAAAATATTGGAATGTTACTTGTGTAGACGATACCCTTAATTCAAATACAAGTTCAACTTGGACAGTTAATATAACAGAATATCCTTCAGTTATTTTAAACACTGCAAACAATTCTCGTTTTAATCAATCTTTAATTAATTTATCTTATACTCCGTCAGACAATACTAATTTAAGTTCTTGTAGCCTTTACTTAAATGGAGCATTAAATCAAACAAATTCAACCCCTGTCTTAAACAATAAAATTAATTATTTCTTGATTAATAATCCAATAGAGGGTGTTTATAGTTGGCATGTTTCTTGTGTAGATTATATTGGATTAGTTAACTCTTCTGAGACCAGAATATTTTATGTTGACAGGACAGCTCCCCAAATAAATGTAATTTATCCAAGAGGAGAGGACGTATATGCTTCAAATATTACCTTTAACTTTACTACCATAGATTATACTGATTCAAATATACGATGTAATCTAACTGTAAATTCTTCTGTTATGGATATTAATTTCTCAGCAAGTAATGGAACTATTACTAGTAGAACAATCTCTGGAATAGGAGATGGATATAATTTATGGAATTTAACTTGTTGGGATAGTGCAGGAAATATAAATACAAGCGAAACCTTTGATTTTATAAGATATACCAATCCTACAGTAACTTTAATCTCTCCAGAAAACAATACTTGGTTCAATTCAGGATCTTTTATTTTAGAATATTTGCCTGAAGATGATAGTGGAATTGTTAATGCTTCGTTGTATATAAATGGTGTTTATAATAGGAGTAATTCATCTCCTGTAATTAATAGGGCATATAACACCTTTTCAATAAACGGATTTTCAGATGGAATATATTTTTGGAACATAAATGTTACAGACCCAACAGGATTAACCGGAATTGATGAGCCTAGGAAATTATATGTAGATTCTAGTCCTCCACAAATAACTCTTAATTCTCCAGCCCAGTCTTCTATAATATCTACAAATAATGTAACCTTTAATTTTTCAGTATGGGATAATTTAGATTTATATCCCACTTGTAATTTTACATTAGACGGAGAATTAGAATTTTCTGGAGATTACTTAAATAACTCAAATATCTTAAGATATTCTGTTATTAGAGATGGAAATCATTCTTGGAAAATTGACTGTGTAGATAATGCTTCAAACATTAATTCAAGTAGCACAGTTTATTTTACAGTAGAGGCTCCCCCAATAGTAGAATTGGTTTCACCCGTAAATAATTTCTTTACAAGAAATTCAACAATGACTTTCTCATATATACCATATGACTTAATTGATATCCCTGTTTGTAACTTTTATTTAGATGGAGTTTACAATTCAAGTAATAATTTAATTGCAGAGAATGTGCTTAACAATTTCACAATACAAGGAATATCAGAAGGGGTTCATAATTGGACAGTTAATTGTAGTGATTCAGATGATAATTGGAATTGGTCTTTAGAAAGAATTTTTTACAGAGATATTTCCCCTCCTTCAATAATTTTAAACTCCCCTGAGAATAATTTAGCTATAGACTATAATGAAGACAGAGTTTATTTTAATTGGACAGCAATTGATGCTTTAGATAGTGCTTTACAGTGTAATCTAACTGTTGATGGTATTGTAAGGAGACCAAATGTTTTAGTTACAAGTAATCTTTCTAAAAGAGAATATGTCTTAACTTCTGTTTTAGGACAAGGAGAACACATTTGGAATATAACTTGTTGGGATAGGGTGAGAAATGTTAATACATCAGAATCAAGAAAATTTAATTTAACTTATCCAGATTTGGCTGTAAATTCCTCTGAAATATTTTTAAATGAAACTTCTCCTAAAGAAAATCAATCTCTAGAAATAACAGCAACTGTTACTAATCTTGGAGGAGTCAGTATCTCTAACGTTACTGTAAGTTTTTATAAAGGAGATCCAGATTCAGGAGGGGTTAAAATAGGAGGAGATATATATCTCAGTATTTCTGGATTTGAAAAAGTAAATGTTACAAGAGAATTTTTCACTGAAATGGGTTCTTCAGACATTTTTGTAATCGTGGACCCTCCTCTTTCAACTAATGGTAGTTATATTGAGTTAAATGAATCAAACAACAAAGCATACAAAACAATTAATGTAGGTTCTTGGCATTACTTTTATGGAGATGTTCTTTCTTTTAGTAATCTTGTTTTAGCAAACCAAAATTCTACTAAACTTGTGAACTGGAGTGCAAGTGGATTTGAAAACGGGAATATTTATGTAACAGATTATGATTCTTCTGTTTCTTGGACAAGTTTACAATCTCTTGGAAAAACAATTTCTAATTCTATTAGTTCTTCAGATTTTTCAGAATTGGATTTTGCATTAAATTCAAGTGGCTATAGTGATTCTATTTATTCAGTTTACACAAATTTAGGTATTCCCAAATATAAATCAGATATTTATTCATTTGGAAAGTTGATTCAAGAAGTTCCAGTCATTAATTCTACAAATAATTCCAATTTTATTACTGGAATACTTTGGGATATGTCTGATGATAATCTAAATGGAGAATTCGATTCTTTAGATAAGGAAGATGTTGTATTTGTTGCTCCAATAAGAAAACAAACAGAGGGTACTTATGGAGTATATGATTATGAAATTAGGGTACCTGCAAAATTAAGAGAATATTATACAACAGATTCTAAAACAGCTGTGTTTTATGTTGAACTTTCTTAAAAATAATGCTTTTTAGGATTACATATAAATTAATTTAATAATTTATTATTTATTACTACTCTAGAAAGATTTATAAATTTAAAAGACAACTTTAGTTTGTAAAAATTGAAAGGAGGAATAAAAAAAGAGGATGAGTAAATTTAACAAGTTGTTCTTGTTGTCAACTTTGTTAGTTGTATTTTTGTCTGCAACAGTTTTAGCAGTTGAACCTTTTGGTGCGAATGTAACTAATATATCATCTACCAGAGCACCTGCAGATGCTCCTACAAGTGCAGAAGCTATTGCAGGAAATGTGACTGAGCTGAATGTAACAGGGTTTACAATAACACAGTCTTGGCAAGGTTATTTTGGTAATGTTTCAGGTACAATTATGCTAGCAGATAATAATGACAATGTGATGTACAATTGGTCTCTGGCTTCTCCAGAGGGTGAAATTTATGCATCTACAAACAATTCCATTAGTTGGAGTACAATTAAGTGCTTAGAGAATGAATTTGGCGATCATTTCGAAGGTTTAGAAGCTATGTTTGGAATAGAATGGGATGATGTTGATGGTGTAAATGAAACTTTCTCTGTAGATGGATCTCATGAAAATGGAGGAGGACTCATACATGATTTATTTTATACAAATAACATAGAGTTCACTGCAGGACAATGCGCAAGTACACACGTATTTACAGCTAATCAAAGAGCTGAAGCTAGCACATTCCAAGAGGTTTTATTATATGATACAACCACATACAGTGTTATTTTTACATCAATACTTGATGAAGAAAGCCCATTAGGTTTTGATGGAAGAGCTCATGACTTCGAGATGCTTGTACTAGAAAACGGACATTTGACAGATACTTCAACTACTACTTATTACTTCTGGGTAGAGTTAGAGTAAAAAATAATTTATTTTTTTGTTTTAAATTAATAAAAGAAGTTTGAAGGTAAATTATGAACACAGAAAAAAATAGAGTTCAAATCAAAGGTAAAAATAGAGTAAAATTAGTGTTAGCTTTATTTGGGAGTTTGTTGCTTTCTATTCTTTTTTTATACACTATGTTTTTATCTGCAACACCCACTGGTCCAATTATGGATTCTGTTTGGAATGAAACAATGAACTCAACTTCTGCTGCTTTTTTTAATATCTCTGGAGGATATATAGCAGCATTGAATTTATCTGCAAATGTTCAAAATACTCACTGGAAAGCATTTGTAGGTTGGGTTAATGGAGGATTTACGTTAGATGATTCAGCCGGTTCTACAATTTATGATTGGAGTGGAACATTTAATACAGGAAGAGTTTATGCAACAAGAGATTCTTCTACAATTGAATGGGATTCAATTCAATGTGCCGATCTTGCTACAACTCTTTCAGCAGAAGATACTGCCATGTTCCATAATTTCTTATCAAGACCAGATACTATTAATAAGACCTTTCAATCAGGTGACCACGATGGATTTTATGTTGCTGGGAATCTTATTAGTCCAAATTCTTGTCCTACATTAAACACTTATATAAACGACGCTGCTCAAAACGATGATTTTGAAGAAATGGCATTATACGATGGTACAAGTATAATTTATGCAACAATCTTAGAAGATAATCTTGTAGGTTACGATGGACAATCTTATGATTTTCAAATGTTAGTTCCAGAAAACGGTTCAGTTGGATTTACAGGAGCAACAGCATATTATTTATATGTGGAGTTAGATTAAAATGAAATTAAATACAAAAAGAAAAACATTCTTTATAATTTTTCTATTGGAAATTACCTTCATAATTATCCTATTCTCATTTTTTCCACAATTTGTTTTTGCAGGAGTTGGTTCTCCAAATGTTATAGTTAAAACTAATCTTACTGTTGGAAACGTTTTTCCAGAATTATCTAACGTGACAATTGAAAATAATGCTTCTACATTAGATTTAACACCAAGCTTGACTCGTAGAATCTATTGTTCTGGCATTGCTACAGATTATAATTCATGGGAAGATGTGGTAAATGCAACTGCTACTTTCTTTGATGCTGCTAATTCTTCTTATTCTGATTCAAATGATAATAATCTGCATTATACAAATTATTCTTGTAGCATAACTCAATACAATGGTGACCCATACAGAGCTTTAATTAATTGTAGTTTTGATATTTGGTATTATGCTAACCCTGGACCTTGGAATTGTACTATGAGAGTAGAAGATAAACATCATAAAGCAGGATTTGGAAGCGATTTAATAGATATATCTAGTTTATTAGCATTGGGTCTTCCAGATTATATCTATTACGGGGAAGTTAATGCAACAGAAGTGTCTTTAGAGAATATTTCTGATGTAATTAATTACGGTAATGTTAAGATAAATCTTTCTTTAAATGGATATGGTTTCTACAACAATGATGGAAATGCAATGAATTGTACTTTAGGTTCAATAAAAAATATTTCAATAGAACACGAAAAATATAATTTAACCACAAGTCATCCAGGTGTTTTGGATTTAACCCAAACCCTTACCAGATATGCTAATCTAACTTCTGCACCTGTTGTAAGAAGGTACAATTTAGAATATAGGCAAAATGATTTAGTCAATGAAGCAATTAATTCCACTTATTGGAGAATTTATGTTCCATTAGGTGTTGCAGGAACATGTGAAGGAAACATTGTATTCGGTGCAACAACTGCACCAGGAATTTAAACCAATGTTTAATTTAAAACTTTTTTTACTTTCAATTTTAGCTTTATTGTTCCTTTTATTAGGATTTATTTATACACCTTGGTTTATTTTGATATCTATAATAATTGTTTTATATAATCAAAGAGAATTGTTGAAAAATTCCCATAAAAACAAATAATTCCACAAATATATTTAAATAGGTTCGTACAATTTTATTTATTATCTAAAGAGGTTTGCATGAATAAACAAGATTTTTTAAAAAAACTTGAAATCGAATTGAAAATATCTAAAAATTCAGAATATACAATTAGAAATTATATAGATTGCAATAAAAAATTTTTAGATTATATTCAAAAAGATCCAGATAAGATAACCGAAGACGATGTAAAACAATACCTTGTTGAAAAATTAAATGATGCTTCTTCATCTTCTTTGATAGTTTTTCTTTCAGCATTAAGATATTCATTTTCTAATGTGTTACATAAAGACATTACTTTAAACATAAAACGTCCAAAAAAAGAAAAGAGAATTCCAACTGTTTTAACAAAAGATGAAGTAAAAAAATTAATTGAAGTTATAGATACAAAAAAATCAAGATTAATGGTTTCTTTTATGTATGCTTGTGGATTTAGAGTTTCTGAGATAGTTAATCTTAAAGTAAAGGATTTGAATTTTCAAGAAAAGATTGGAAATGTTCGTCAAGGAAAAGGAAAAAGAGATAGGATATTTAACTTACCTGATTTTCTTTTAGATGATCTTAAAAAACAAACAGATAATCAACTTAAGTTAAACCAAGAATATCTTTTTAGTGGACCAAAAGGAAAATTATCTGAGAGGAATTTACAAAAAATAATTTCTAAAGCAGCAAAACGAGCAGGATTAAGTAAAGATGTGCATTGTCATACTCTAAGACACAGTTTTGCAACACATCTTCTAGAAAATGGAACAGATATAAGGAAGATACAAGAATTGTTAGGACATAGCGACCTTTCAACAACCCAGATTTATACCCATATTTCAAGAGAAGAATTAAAAAAAATAAAATCTCCTATAGATGAGGTAATGAAATGAAATGTCCAAAATGCGGACACGAATTTGAAATAGAAAAGAATCATCTTAAAATCGAAGATAGAGGAGAATCTCAGAAAAAAGGTATGATAAAAAAGTTTTCTGAAGGAAGGCACGTATCAAGAGCTCCTTTTGGATATGAGTTTGATTTAAAATCAAAGATGTTAATCCCTGCTCAAAACTCCAGAGAAGTGGAAGAGATATTTGAAGAATTTTTAAAAGAAGATGTAAGTTTGTCTAGTTTAGCTCAAAAACACAAACTTTCTGTAAATGGATTAAAAAAAATATTAAGAAATTTTGTATATGTGGGAAAAGTTAAATTTGACGGACAAATTCATGAAGGAAAACATAAACCAATAGTATCTACAATTTTGTTTAATCACGTACAGGATAAACTAGAAAAAACTAAGAGAAAACACAAGTAATTATTTTTCTTTTTTAATTTCTTTTTCTAATTCTCCGAATGGAAAAGGTCTTTTATCTGATAAAAACGTTACATATCTTATAAATATATGAAGTTGAACAAGATAAATATTAGACATTTTTAACAATTCTTTTTCTCTTTTACCTTTAAGAAGAATCAACACAAATTGAGCAATTGCAAAACAAAATATGAAAAAACCCCAAACATATAAAATAATTCCAGATATTATAAATACAGGTATTCTCATCCAAACCTCTCCTTTATTTTTCCTTGTCATAGTAGAGATAATAAAAATTTTTTTATAAATTTTTCTGTATCAAATACATCTCTATACGAAGACACTTATTTCTGATATTAACTTAACGATAAGATGTCTGTCTCTTAGATCTTGCCTTAGAATCTCCAGGTTTGTTTGCCTCTTTTCTTCTTACATCTGCAACTAATAGATTTCTATCATAATCAAAAAATGCATCTTCTAACTCAGTTGAACCAGTAAATTTAACAATTGCTCTAGATAATGCTAATCTTGCAGCTTCAACCTGTCCTTTTTCTCCTCCACCTACAACAGTTATCTTAACATCAAAATTTAATTTGCCAAGAACTTTTTCTGTAATCATTAAAGGTTCTTTTATTCTTAAAAAATCAAATTTATGTAAATTCCTATAATCTATTTTATTAATAGTTATTTTTCCATTTCCTTCTTTTATCTCTGCCTTTGCAATTGCAGTTTTTCTTTTACCCGAAGTAATTATTTTACTCATTTTGAAATCTCCTTAACTTGAATGTATTTCTTTTTTTCTTCTTTATTTAATGATATCATTTTTGAATTTTTAAACTCAGATGGAATACCATTGTAGCACATTATTCTTTTGAACGCATCTCTCCCTCTTCCTTGCCTGTGGTCTGGTAGCATACCTCTAATCGCCCTCTTTACTATCTTTTCACTTGCTTTAGATACTTTTGGACCTATTTGTCTTGTTCCAACCCTGCTTCTTTTTTGTATCAATCCTTTTTCTATAAATTTCTTATTTCCAGTTATTATAACCTGTTCACAATTAACTACTTTAATTTCTTCCCCTTTTAATGCTTCTTTAGCTACAAAACTAGCCAACCTTCCCATAACAGTATTTGCACCATCGATTATTTTCATTTTAGTATTTTTATCCCCTTTGCAGAAGCATTTGATTTAATTTCATCTATAATATAAGTTACTTGACATTTTTCACTTAATAACTTTTCTTTTGCCTTTTCTGAAAAATCTAAAGCAATAACTTTTAGTTTTTTGTTTACCTTACCTTGAGAGAGAACCTTACCAGGTATTAACACATTTTCTCCTTCTTTTGAATTAGCATCAATTTCATCTAAGTTCAAACAAATCCTTTTTCTTCTAGGTCCAGAAAGCATACCTACAATTTGAACCCATGCTTCTTGTTTCTTTCCAGCTAATATTGTTTCTGCTAATACTGAATTACTTTTCTTTTTGAGTTGTTTTGATATCTTTGTCTTTGATTTCATTTTCTTTATTCTGATTAAAGCGTAAGAAGCAAAGTTTAGAATAATCTAACTCTACTATCGCTTGCGCTCGCAGAACCTGTGAGCTCCTTTTCGCTCGCAGATAGATTTTTTAATTTTAAACTATTTATAAATTATTCGGTTTACAGAATGCGGATAAGAGGGTTCGAACCTCTGTAGGCATAAGCCAGCAGATCTTGAGTCTGCCCCGTTTGACCACTCCGGCATATCCGCTTTATATGTTTTAAGAGATTTAATTTCTATAAAAACTTTTATCTCTTATTTGATGTAACTAATAAGTAGGTATAAAAAAGAAAAGTTTATAAATATTGTCGCTACTATAGAATAATGGAATTAAAAGGGATAAAAAATAAAACCTCTTTAATAGGCCTCGAAAAACCTGAAATATCTGGTTTTTCAGAAGAAGGCATTCTAGATATAGTTGGGCAAGAAAGAATCACCTCTTTAAAGAAAGCAATCTCTGAAATAAATAAACTTATTGATGAAAGAAAGAAATTGAGTTTAGAATTTATAAAAGAAGGAGAAAATATAAAATCAGAGATTAGTAATCTTATTTTGGAAAATGAAAGCACTCTTAGAGCATTGGGACAAAATGAAGCACTTATAGAAAAAAACGCTTTAAGAAACAAAAAAATAGAAATCTCTGAACTTCAGTTAAATGAAAAGATTAATTGCTGGAAAGATATTGCTCTTTTAAGAAAAGAACTTAGAATATATGAGAAGGAATTGAGTGAAAAAGAAAGCAGAATCAAAGAATTAAATGAAATCTTAAGAGAGGACTAAAATGAGTATTTCTACAGAGCACCAAAATATAATAAATAATGCATTTAGAAGTTATAAATTTCAGGATAAATTAATTTGTAGAGACACATCAGAGATAGTTGAAGAATTTCTGATAAATTCTATAGACTTTTACAACGATTTTTATTTTTTAGATGAAAATGATCCTAGGTGTAAACAAATTTGTTCTATTTTTGGATATAATAAAGAAAATATTTTGAAATATCTTAAAGAAAATTACCAAATTCAACTATCTCTTTTAAAAGAGATTGGAGGAGATGTTTCAGAATATCCAAGAAATTTGGAGGAACTAATAAAATAAAATGGCATATCCTAAATCAATCTCTGTAGAAGAAATAAGTTCAAAATTAAAACCTATACTTGGAAGAAAAATAGATGAGCTTTATTTTAGATATTCTATGTCAGAATCTTTAGAAGAAAGAAATCAAATAATTCAGATATTAAGTGTATTATATCAAAAATATTTGGGACAATTTTTAGATAAAAAAGTTTTACTTGAGCCTCCAGAACAAAGCGCAGTTTCAGGAGAATATGAAATTTCTAAAGTAGTTTATGCTAATAAAGAATTATTTCCATTTGCTTTAAGAGAAAAAGATTGGCCAAGACATGTTTGCATAAGTGGTATGAGCGGTAGTGGTAAAACCACTCTTGCACTTAATATACTTCAAAGGTTTATAGAAAAAGATAAACCTTTTTTAGTATTTGATTGGAAAAAGAGTTTTAGGCCTTTATTAAACATAAATCCTTCAATAATGTGTTTTACAGTTGGAAATGACTCTATTAGTAATCTTTTCAAAACAAATATAAACATTCCTCCAAAAGGGGTCTCTCCAAAAGAATGGATAAATACTCTATGCGATTTATTAACTGAGAGCTTCTGTGTTTCATTTGGAGTTCATAAGATACTTTTAGAGACACTTGATGAGGTATTTGAGGGATGGGGTGTCTATAAGGGCTCATCACACTATCCTAATTGGCAACATGTTAAAAGAATGCTTGAAATAAAAGCAAGGGAAGCAAGAGGAAGAGAGGCAACTTGGTATGAAAGTGCACTTAGAATAGCTACTGTTCTTACTTTTGGAGATTTTGGAAAAGTTATAAATTACGACGGAAAGAAAAGTCTTTCAGTTGAAGATTTATTTGATAAACAAGTTATTTTTGAATTAAATTCTTTAGGAAGCGTCGAGAAAAAATTCTTTGCAGAATATCTTTTAACTTATATCTACAAATTAAAAAAAGCTAATCAAACTAAGGTAGATGAAGGGTTTAAGCATGCAATAATCGTTGATGAAGCACACAATATTTTTCTGAAAAATAAACCTTCTTTTGTTTCAGAATCAGTTACAGATATGGTTTATAGAGAAATGAGAGAGTATGGAACTTGCCTTATTTGTTTAGATCAACACCTTTCAAAACTAAGCGATACTGTAAAGGGAAATAGTGCATGCCACATCGCATTTCAACAACAATTACCTCAAGATGTTTATGATATAAGCTCTATAATGCAAATGTCAGAAAGAAAAGATATTTTCACCCAACTTCCAGTAGGATATGCCGTTGTAAAACTTTCAGAGAGATATACTAATCCCTTTTTAATTAAAGTTCCATATGTTAATTTAAGAAATTCTATGATTGCAGATGAAAAGATTTCAACAAAAATGAATTGTGTAGTACAAGGAATAGAGGTTGAAAAAGACGATCCAGAATTCAAGAAAGCACTTATTGGAAATGAAAAACCTATAGAAATTAGCCTTGAAATACCTGAAATACCAAAAATATCAAGAGATGTCATTAAAATATCAGAGAAGCCAAAAATTCCTAATCAGAATAGAAATAAAACAGGAGATTTGACTAGTGTTCAAAAAGTTCTTTACGAATTTATACAAAAACAAGTAGAGAATGGAAAATCCATAAAAGAGGCAGAAAAGATGCTTGAAGAAGGGCTTCCTGAAAATCTTTACAAGGAATCAGATATATTCTTAGCAACAAATTATTTTTTAGAGAGGGCCATAACAAAGCCAGATTATTTGAGTTCAATTAGAGAAGATAAAGAGCAATTAAATAAAAAATTTCAAATACCTCCAATCAACAATTCTAATCTTAAACAGGAATTAAGTGGTGTCTCTTTAAATAGCAAGATAGATTCATACGATGAATATCTTTTTTTGAAATTCCTAGAGAAAAATCCAAACCATAATTTAAGTATAGTAGAATTATACAAAACTATTAATCTTTCTACAAGAAAAGGAAATATTATTAAAAATAAGCTATTGTCTAAAGGAATGATTAAAGTATATGAAGAAAGAAATGATAAAGGATGGAGAAAGATAATTAGGTTAAACACAAATTAAATTAAGTTAAAATTAAAAACAAATAATATTCACCAATTAAATCAACCAATAACAAGACAAACAACATTTCAAATAAACTCAAAATCGAACACACAAACAGCATAAAAGATTTCAATAAAATGAAATTAATGCTGATTGAATTAAAAGATTTTGTATATATTTGATTTGAACTTCACCTTGTTGATTCAAACAATGTGAAATATCTACAATGTCGAACTAGACACTGTATAAAACCAAACAGAAGACATAAGAAGAACACAATTCTTAAAACTAAATGTAATCTTAACCATATTTCTTACCTGAAATACCCTGAAATACCACAAAATAACGTCGATATAGCTTAAATAATAGTATTAACTAAAATATCAAAAAATGAAAACAAAAGATTTTATTATTGGACATTTAGTAATTCTCACAACTAATTTGGTTTCTTCCCAATCTCTTAAAAGAAAATTAAAAATATTTTTCAGAGATGCTCTTACCATTTTTGGTAAAAATGATTTCAATCATATTACATATAACTTTCAATTAATTACCATACCATGAAAACTTTCTTAATTAAATTTTTAAATGTGGTCATGTATTGCTCTTTTGGAGCAAGTTTTATGGCCTTTGTTCTTTCTCCTTTTTTGGAAATAGGAGGCCCAGAAAATCCATATTATTCTCCAGAATCTCCAATTAAATTCTGGGAAACTTTAGCTAATCTTGTGAATTATCTTTTAGATAGTTTGAATATAGATTACAATGTGGATCAAGTAGAGGTTTTTATTATGTTATTTTTCCTATCTTTACTTCTTGGATTTATTTGTAAGTTTATACTAAAAAAACTTGAATACTCAAATTATCAGTAATAATTTAATAATTAAATATTGGAGGACAAAAAATGAAAACAATTGTTCACGAATACAAAGTATTGAGGATAATTATATTGTTATTATTCTCTTTTGCTTCAATCTTTTTAATCTCAGAATTCTATAAGGGAGAAATTAAAGACGAAGGAAGAGTCGCAATCACTTTAGCCACTGTTTCTGCAATTGCAGGTATAGTGTTAGGATATATTCTTGTTCTTGGAATTATTCGAAGGAAGATTGTTAATTGTTTTGACAATGAAATTAAATTCTCAACCAATGGAACTACAGTTGTCTCAGGAAAATTGACTGTTATTACAAAAGGATTGAAAATAAAACATATTCTCTTAGAAGATGAAACATTTAAAGTCGAAGAAGAAAGAGAAAAAATCATTCATGAAGAACTAGTAAGTGAAGATTTAAATTTCACTCTTCTAATAGGAGATTTTTTGCCAAAAAGAACAAAAGCGCAAAAACGTAACATGTTAAGAGATAATATCCTTTAAATTTCTAACTTGTTTTGAACAAAACAATATATCCTATTTTCTGACTAATTTTTTAAAACCAAAAAATAACTCATATTTGTTTAGAAAAGGGCTGAACTCCCATCTATTGAAATGAATCAAAATAATTTTATTGTTTAACCTTTAATTTTTACAATCATGAAAAAGTTTGTAGTTTTATTTGCGGTTTTTACACTTGCTATTATAGCAGGATGTAAGAAAAAAGTTGAACCTGTTGTATCACCCCCTCCGCCTCCACCAATTGCGAAGGTTACTCAGCAGGAGTTTATGAAGGGCCTTATTTCAATGGTTCCTCAACTTAGTCCTGGAGAAGTGAAATCAGTCACAATCGACAAAGAAAAAGTTATCTCTGGAGAATCTACTCTCAACGTTTCTCTATTTCCATTGGAGTTTATAATTCCTGCAGAAGAGAAGTACATTGTACAATACATGTTTCCTTCTGTTATTTGGAAATGGGATAGTTTTCAGCTTGAGGTTATAAATCTTGAAGAGTATTTTCTTCACAGAGAACCGGGAGAGAGAATTTGGATTTTAAAAGAATCTCCCAAAGGAACCCCTCCTTTCAAGAATATCCCAACCCTTCTTGTTGAAAATAACAATGGAGAATTTTGGGTGCTCAATCAGAATGGAGATGAAATGCCTTTACGGATGAACTGGGGTAAATAATTTTCTTTTACCTTTACCTGAAACCCCTGATTGAATTAATTCCCTTCAGGGGTTTTTCTTTTTTAAACTATTTTGTGAAGTTGACAAGAACAAGGCAGATAAGAGAGAGGCGCTTGTTAATTTTATTATATTTTTTGTTTAATTTTTTAATTTTAGGAGGAATCACAATGAAAAGACTCCATAACCGATTCGAAAAATTGAGAAACGACAGCATTTTTTCACCCCTCTTAGAGAAGTTGGATAGAAGGAATAATCACAATGTCCGCCACAAAAAACAAGATAGGGGAAAAAAGAAGAGGTCTGCTTTCCAGGAAAAATACCCTTTGGAATAATTTCTCTTATGTTTTTAAAACCCCTGATTGAATATTTTTCCCTTCAGGGGCTTTTCTTTTGAAAATAATAATCCACATTCAGAGTGGAACAAGATATAATCAATTAATATTAATAATTAAATTTTATAGGAGGGCAATATTATGAAAATAAAAGAAAGATTAAAGAGTTTATTTGGTGTTTTTTGGAATTTAGCAGGTATTGGAACAATGCTTCTAATATCTCTTTCATTCTTTTTTACATTAATTTTAAATGAAGGGGAGATTTACATGTTTCCTCTTTGGATTAAAACAGTTCTTTTAATACCTTTATTAATAATGGGATTATCTTCTCTATGCTTAATAGCCATATTGGTTATACAAGTGATACTAGGAGATTATTAATAATTATTCTACAAAGACATTTCTTACAAGTTAAGATTTGTCTTTTTTTGTTAAAACATATGAAAATAATTTCATATATAACACACCAAAAAATATCTCTCTAACTTCCAATTATCTTTTTATCTACTTGCTTAGTTTCTTTGAAACTTCAGCTAAGTCCTTCTTCAACGCTTCTATAGATTTAGTGAATATACTCTTAGCATCTATTTGCCCAAAGGATTCTAATGCGATTATCATCTCTTTGTTTGTTTTTACTTCTATTTTTTTTCTGTATTTTTCTGCAAAGCCCTCGCATAAATCTGTTATCTCTTCTTCTTTATCATCTATTGCAATATATTTATCTCCTTTTTGCCTTATTTCTATATTTGGATTAGAATTTTTTAGTTTCTCTGCAATTTCTTTATCCATGTGTATTTCAGAAACTTCTCTATAATTTAATATACCTGGAGAAAATTTAGCATGTTCTTGACCTTTTCCTATTTTTACGTTTGCAATAAGTTCTATTTCTTGACCTGCACTAAGTATTGTAAGAGGTATTTTGTCATATACTACTTCAAAATCTCCTTTTAATGATCCAGAATAAACCATTCCCTTTTCTTGAGAACTTAACTTCAACTTTCCTTCTTTCTTTGAACTTTGTTTTAGAGGCACCAGCCCTAATCTGTGTGCAAGTGTTTCATCATATAATGGGGAATCATTTTTGATTATCTCAACTTCATCGATTGCAGCCAATTGTATTTGTCCAACATACCTTCTTATAGAATTAATCAAACTATCTTCTATTTCTGTTTTGAAAATGTATTTGTCTTTTGTCTTGTTTATTGTTTCCATTTTTAAACTCTACGGCCTCTAAACAAATTTATTTGTTTTGCCGTTTTTAAACTCTACGGCCTCT
>ENA-UPXM01000276-UPXM01000276.1-activated-sludge-metagenome-genome-assembly--contig:-NODE-276-length-75582-cov-27.117216_pt1 | contig 75582 bp, 55 predicted proteins | sample MGYA00238178_ERZ772708 | MGnify/ENA primary metagenome ERZ772708 (study PRJEB29002, sample SAMN05720212) | activated sludge metagenome | isolation source: anaerobic digester from wastewater...
AATATCTTCCGGCATCGGAAAGTGCGGGATCGCGGGTTGGCCAAGAACGGGCATCCACTCTACGGGCTCTTTGGCCTGGCCAACATAGTGATCGGCGCGCGAACGCGAGCTGCGGCGTGAAAAAACATGAATCAAACTGGTTAAAGCGATAAAAAGCGATGCGGAAAAGCGGATCAACGCCGCTGCCGACGCCGCACCGACCCGCCAACCCGAGGCGACCAAGACGAATCACCGCTGCGGGCGGATCATTTTTTTGTCAGTACCAACACCAATTTGAAATTCAGGCTTTATTCAGCGTCTCCCTAGAGATCTGGTTGGGCGACCGTTTGGGCCAGCGACTGTGTTCGACCAAAGCAGACGGTTTGCCAGGTTGAAAACGCCGCAGCCATTTGCGGACGGTGTTGCGGGAGCAGCCAAACTCGCGGGCAGCGGCCTTGATGCCGTGGGCGCGGGCGCTAGCCACGAGTTTCTGGCGCAACCAATGACGGTCGGTACGCATACGATACAGTTCAAAATAGGTGCTGTGCACCCGCAGAGGATGGCCGATTTTCCGCGCCGCTGCAGCGCCTCCTCCGGAGGAGGCGCTGCAGTTCCCTTCTGCGCTGGGCGCTCAACACCTTGAGCTTCACCACCGGGGGTCACGATGTCCCCAGTCTTTCCCAACCTCCGACAAAAATCGCTTGCTGTTTCGCGCGCATACCGCATAGTAATGCGCGTTCGTTGGGGTAAAAATCGGGCAACCGGGAGGCCCTATGCGGGAGATTGTTATTGGAATGGGGTCGTAGCTCAGTTGGCAGAGCGTCTCGTTCGCAATGAGAAGGTCAGGGGTTCGACTCCCCTCGGCTCCACCATTCCAAATCAGCCACTTGCGCCGCTAAACAGCAGCGGCTTCCAAGACCGTTCTAACCTTTCCATCACGGCGTTCGTTTCCGGGGCGTAGCTACCAACCTGTTCCGGTACACTCGCGCCGGCACCTGCCACTTTGTGCGTAAAATCAACCGACGAACCAAATGGCGTTCATTCGGCATCGCCAACCACAACCAGGACGACGAATACTGCTGGCGCCCTATTCTCCAGCGACAAAGGCGGCCTCGCTTCGGGCCATCCCACTATCACAGGGAATGCGATCGTGTTGGGCGTCGAGCGGAGTGCAGCGGGTCAAAGCGCTGAAATCACGGAGACCACTCGAGCAACGCAACGCTTTGTGGTTCGAGACGGATTTTCCAACCGCTGCCTTGTTGTTCAAGCGTCGCGTCGGAAAACAGTTCCTTGGCAGGGCGCTTGGCTGAAACGGTTTTACTTGTGTCACTAAAGGTGATCACACCTTCCTGCGGCTGTGCGGTGTTGTTGAACACGGTAAAATAGCCCGCGCCTTGCCCGAAGGCCCCGTAGCGTTCCAGCCACAGTTGCGCATTGTCACATGTCGCCAACGTAATGGGATGCCAGCCCGCGGCCGTGATGCGTTGGAACAGCGGAATATACTTTTTGAACAGCGCGCGATCGCGATCGTACCAGCGTTTGGTCGAAGCCCAGTAAGGATCTTTTGACGCCGCGTCCTGATCAAAAAATCCCGGCCACACGCCGTAAAAGAGACAGCGTTGGAAGTAACGTTCAACCCGTTCCGACGTGAACTTTTCGTAATCGGTGTTCATCAACAGGCAGTAGGGCTTTTGGAAACAGAGCGCGCGGCGGAAGTTCATCACCGCATCAGAATCGGGCAGATACTCTCCGCGCGGCAACCAGTTGACCTCCGTGCCGAGCACATCCAGCAACGGCGCGGGAAAGGCGTAATTCCACAACACCGCATTGGCGAACATGAGTTTGCCGTCGCGATGCATCTGCGCCGCGATGTCGCGCGCGAATTCCCAGGTGTTGAAAATCATCAACTGCGCTGGCCGCGCCTCGCAATCGAACACCAGCGGCACGGCGGCGGTGCGAAAATGCTCGCGACGATAATTCAATTGCGCGGCCGACATCTCCAGCGAGTCCAGATACACGCCGTCCAAACCGGCGTGCGGTTGATTGGTATTGGCGGACGCGTTCCGTTTGAAGGCGGCCGCAATATCCCGGCGCATCACAGAGGCCTTGGTGAATTTGAGCGTGTCCGTCACGGGCAAATCCGGATCGGGGTTCAAAGTGAACACCCCGCCGTCGCACCACGGCGCTTTGACCAGGTAGAGGGAAAAGTTTCCGTCGCTCGTGTGAATCCCGCTGCTGAATGTCGCCGCCGCCATCGTCTGCTGTTCCGCACTGCGCGCACCGCCCAGATCGTTGGTGAGCACTTGCATGGCGGTGGCATAGGTGCGCGGCACTTCGGAGGGCAACGCGATCCAATAACTCATCGGCTCGACATACACAAAGCTCGCGATGTCATGCTGATCGTCGAAGGTCACATTGGGCGCACCTTCTTGAAACGCAAAACCGAAGTCCGCGAACCCCGGCACTTTGGCGATGTCCGTAAACGGCATCCAGACGCCCTCGCGCCACACGCGCTTGACGAACTGCTGCGGAAAGAGGTCGTAGAACTTTTGCAGCGCGGCGCGAAACCCCCACTGCGGATCGAAGCGAAAACAAACCAGGCGAAACTCGGCGCGACTCGGAAAGCGGGCGGTGTCCTTCACCAAAGCCAGGTCGTAGGCCAGGAAAAATTGTCGCGTGGCCGGGTGATAAACGAGCCGATATTGGGCGGGCTGCGCCATGTCCAGCGCCAACGCCAGGCCGACTGATTGATTCCAAATCGCCGCCAAGGGATAGCGTGACATTTTACCATTCGCACCGCAGCCGACATTCACCAGGTCCGCAAACTCCGTGTTGCCGCTGATGCGACGGCTGGTGCGCATGTCGTCGCCCCATTGCCAGCCGGTCGCATCCACGGGCAACGCAAACAGCAGCGTGATGGCACGGTCCTTTCCGGTCAGATCCGTTACCGTACCGCTGATGCTCAAGTGATCGGACCTGGCTTCGATCCGTGAGTTGATGCGGAGATTCAGTTCCGCGCATACGGCGTTGGAAAAATCGAACACGTCCGAATTGGCGGCAAAATCTCGCGCCAGAAAACCGGATGGTGTGGCCGCCGCCAATTCAGTGTCGCCGATTTGCAGCGAGGTAATCGTGTTATCGCGAACGGCCAGTTTCAAACCATCCCTGGTCGCGTAGGTGCGCTTCGGCATAGTCGGCTGACGCGTTGCCTCCGCTGACAGTCGCGCCGGTGTGCCTTGAAAAATAAACGCGTCGGTCGGAGTGGGAACTTCCGCCAGCGACACGTCATCGAACCAGACCTTGCCGGTGTGACCGCGAAACAAACAGTGCAACGTCACCGTTTTGATGGGTTTGTCCGGCAGCAGCACGAGCCGGCGTTCCTCCCAATCATGCGTGCCACAGTCGAAACTGACCGTCTGTCCCCACAGCGGCGTGTCGTCGGCGTAGATGATGTCCAGGTAAAGCGAATAACCATTGTCCGGACTGCCGGTCACGTTTTCCGCCTTGCTCCAACCGCGAATGATCAGCGGCGCAATGTTGGTACGGTTGAGCGCAATGGTCTGGCTCGCGCCAAATTCGCCTTCACCCTCGCGCCGTTCACAAACCACCGCTTGGGAATGATTGCGGCCCTCACCGGGCGCAACGCGAAAGCCCTGCTGCCAGGCGAACCAATGTTCGAGCCCTTTCGCTGCACCGATCTCGAAGCCGCCATTCTGAAGCAACGGCACACCGCCGCCTTCGGTGGCTTTGACCACGTGCAGCACGGATGCAGCGTGTCCCGCCAACGCTGCGGCTAAAAAACCGGTCAGATAAAGGTGTTTCATTGAATCCGCCGTTGCTTCTCTTTACAGAGCCAATGAGCGGCTGTCCAGCGCGACCGGTGGGCCCGACGGAGAAATCAGCTTCATCTCATCGCCGGATTGGCCGGGATATGTGCGGCGCAAATGAAACCACCCGAAGCAACATGGCGCGGGAACATGCGGCCTCCAGTGCAGATTCTTTTCAGTTGGCAACGGGCTGGTAACCACAACGCCGTGTGATGGCTTTCTCGCCGAGGACGTAATTTTACCGCCTCGTTCCGATGCGGAGCGGAGAGAACGGCTTTTTGGACGGAGTTTCCCTCGATGAGGAGCACCAAAAAAGATCGCAGGCTGGCAAAAAAACTTGTGAACTGGCGGCGGTTGGTACACTTTCGCGCCGCTTCAATTGGAAGCAGGGCTGCGAGTCGAGAGGGCAATTTTTCCCGGTGCAGCGATATCCAAGTGGTAATGCGGAAACAAAAGACCATTTTGTTGATCTTGGCGTTGGTGGTCGCGTCGCTCGGTGCGGCGTGGGCCATCCAACGGGCGCCGTCGCTTGCGGGGGCCGCCCTTGGAGCGGCGGGCGACACGGCGGCCGCATCAACCCACCATGCCGGGCCGCCGGTGTCGGCGCACGCCCCCACCCTGTTCCATTTGGGCCCGCTGCCGGTGACGAATTCGATGGTTTACACGTGGGTGGTAGCCGCGGTGATTTTTGTCGTGGTGCGCGTGGGCACCCGGCGGATGAGCGAAATCCCGTCGGGCACACAAAACCTGCTGGAAACGGCGGTGGAAGGCTTGGAGGAACTGACGCAAGGGTTGCTCGAACCGAAGGTGGCCCGTTGGGTGTTTCCCTTGGTGGCGACATTTTTTCTCTTCATTGTGATTTCCAATCTGATGGGACTACTGCCGGGCGTGGGCAGCATTGGTTGGGGCATCCGGTCCGGCGCGCCGTTGGGCGTGGAGCATGCCGATGTGCCGTTATTCCGCCCGCCCACCGCCGACGCCAACATGACGGTGGCCATGGCGGCGGTATTTTTCGTCATGAGCACCTACTGGGCCTTCCGGTACAATGGCCCGCTCGGTTTGGTGAAGCACATTTTCGGAGTGAAAGGCGGCATGACCGGGCTGGCGGTCATTCCGTTGTCGCTCATTTTTCTTTTCATTGGCCTGATTGAAGTCATTTCGATTTGCATCCGGCCCGTGGCGCTGGCCATGCGTCTTTACGGCAACATTTACGGCGGGGAAAGCGTGCTGACCATCATGCTCAAAAACTCGCCGCTCGGTCTGGGGGCGTTGCCGTTTTATTTCCTGGAACTGCTGGTCGCCGTGGTGCAGGCGCTGGTTTTCACTTTGTTGAGCATTGCCTTTATTGGCACGCTCTGTTCGCACATGGACGAGACCCCTCCGGGTCAGGAGGCGCCTCATTAGAGAGAATTTGCAGTCGGGACCCTGCGCCAGCGGGGGCGGCTGTGGTAACACCAAAACACACAACAGAAAAAACCTATGATGCTAGCTCAAGTTGCAACCGGCTCCTTGTTCAACCTCTCCATCGGCCTCGTCGGCACGGGCGCGGCCCTGGGCGTCGGCCTGGCGGCGGCCAAGGCGGTGGAGGCCATCGGCCGCAATCCCGGCGCCTTCGGCAAAATCTTCACGACCGCGCTGATCGGCATGGCGTTGGCCGAAGGATTGGCGATTCTGATCTATTTCGTCGTGCAACCCAAGTAACCGGGTTATGGGCGAGACGCTGCACGCTCTCGGCATTGAATGGCCGAAGTTGATCGCGCAAACGATCAACTTCGCCATCGTCCTGTTCGTCCTCTGGAAGTGGGCCTATCAGCCCGTGCTCAAGATGCTCGAGCTTCGGCGCGAAAAAGTGGCGGAGAGCATCACGAACGCGGACAAGATCAAGGCGGAACTGGCCGCCACCGAGGCCCGGCGCCAGGAAATTTTGAACCAAGCCCGCGATCAGGCGGGCAAGCTGATCGAGGAAGCCCGCGCGGCGGCCGCCCGCGTGCAGGCGCAGGAAACCCAGCGGGCCGTGGCGCAGGCCGAGCAGATCGTTGCCAAGGCGCAGGAAGCCACCGCCCAGGACCACGCGCGCATGCTGATGGAATTGAAACGCGAAGTCGGCCGGCTCGTCGTGCAGACGACCGCCGCCGTGACCGGGAAGGTGCTGACGCCGGATGATCAGCGCCGGTTGATCGAGGAGGCCAACCGACAACTCACCGCCTGAGGATCCGACGGCCCGCCGCCATCATGCGCATCACCAAACAAGCCCGCCGCGAAGCGAAGCAACTGTTCCGCGCCTGCCTGGTAAACGGCGCCTTGGACGAGTCCCGGGTACGCCAGGCGGTGGCAGAAGTGGTCGCCGCCCGGCCGCGCGGTTACTTGGGGATTCTCACCCATTTTCAGCGGCTGGTGAAACTGGAACTCGACCGGCGCACCGCGCTCATCGAGAGCGCCGTGCCGTTGGAAGGCGGACAGGCAACGGGGATGCGCGACCGCCTGGACCAAATATATGGCCCGGGGCTGGCGGTGGTTTTCCGGCACAACCCGACCCTGATCGGCGGTTTGCGCGTCAAGGTCGGCAGCGACGTTTACGATGGCAGTGTGCGAGCGCGGTTGCACGCGCTGGCGGAAAGTTTTTAGCGATGCGTTGAAGGCGGGCCGGTCCAGCCGCCCCCCTTCCACCCATCACGATTTCACGAATCATGAGCAACATATTGCAAGAGATTGAAGCCCAAATCGCGGGCGTAAAGACGACGACGACCAAGCAGAACGTGGGGATCGTGCGCGAGATCGGCGACGGTGTGGCCCGCATCGAAGGGCTGGCGGACGCCATGCTCAATGAAATGCTCGACTTCGGCAACGGCATCATGGGCCTGGCCCTGAACCTGGAGGAAACCGAGGTCGGCGCCATCATCCTGGGGGAATACACGCAAGTCAAAGAGGGACACGAAGTCCGCACCACCGGCAAGGTGCTGCAAGTCCCGGTCGGCAAGGCGCTGCTCGGCCGCGTGGTGGACACCCTCGGGCGCCCCTTGGACGGGAAAGGGCCGATTACGGCGGAAGGCGCCTACCCGGTCGAAAAAATCGCGCCCGGCATCATCAAACGGCGCTCGGTGAGCCAGCCGGTGCAAACCGGGATCATGGCGATTGACGCGATGATTCCCATTGGCCGGGGCCAACGCGAGTTGATCATCGGCGACCGTTCGACGGGCAAAACCACCATCGGCATTGACACGATCATCAGCAACGCGCGCCTGAACAAGGCTGCCGCGGCCGCCGGCGACAAGGATTACCGCCCGTTGTACAGCATCTATGTGGCGGTGGGACAAAAGCAGTCGAACATCGCCCGCGTCATCAACGTGCTCGAAGACGCCGGCGCGATGCCCTACACGATCATCGTGGTGGCGGCGGCCTCGGATTCCGCCACGAACCAATATCTCGCCCCCTTCGCCGGCACGGCGATGGGCGAATGGTTCATGGACAACGGCATGGACGCGCTGATCATTTACGATGACCTGTCCAAACACGCCGTGGCCTACCGCCAAGTCTCGCTCGTGTTGAAGCGTCCGTCCGGACGCGAGGCTTATCCGGGGGATGTGTTCTATCTGCACAGCCGGTTGCTCGAGCGCGCGGCGCGTTTGAACGAGCAGAACGGCAACGGCTCGCTGACGGCGCTGCCGATCATCGAGACGCAGCTCGGCGACGTGTCCGCCTACATTCCCACCAACGTCATTTCGATCACTGACGGACAGATTTACCTGGAAACCGACCTCTTCTATCAAGGAGTGCGACCGGCCATTTCCGTCGGCTTGTCCGTATCCCGCGTCGGTTCCTCCGCGCAGATCAAGGCGATGAAACAGGTGGCGGGCCGGATCAAGGGCGAGCTGGCGCAGTTCCGGGAACTGGCGGCCTTCGCCCAGTTCGGATCGGACCTGGACGCCGCCACCCAGGCCAAACTTGAGCGCGGCAAACGCATCGTCGAAGTCTTCAAGCAAAACCAATATCACCCGCTCCCGGTCGAGAACCAGGTCGCCGTGCTCTGGACCGTGCAGAACGGGTTTATTGACGACGTGGCCGTGGACCAGATCAAGGATTTCCAGGCAAAGCTGGTGGAGTTCCTGACCACGCGGAAGGCGGAGTTGCTGGGGCGGCTCCGGGTGGAAAAAGCCTTGAATGACGCGGCCATCGCCGAATTGAAGGCGGCGGTGACGGAATTCAAACAAACGTACCGGTAAGCGCCCCGTGTCCGCATTCCCCTGTTGACCCATGGCCAGTTCCCGCGACATCCGCCGGCGCATCAAGTCGGTCAAGAGCACCGCCCAAATCACCAAGGCGATGCAGATGGTGGCAGCCTCCAAGATGCGCAAGGCGCAACAAGCGGCGCTGGCGGGCCGGCCTTACACGACGACCATGAACCGCATGCTGGCGGAATTGCTGCCGGCCACCGGTGATTTTTCGCATCCCCTCATGGAACGGCGCCCGGGCGGATCGCGGTGTGTCATTCTGGTCAGCACGGACAAGGGGCTGTGCGGCGCGCTCAACAGCACGTTGTTCCGGGAAGCGGCCAAGTTCGACAAGGACACCACGGTCTTCATTTCCGCGGGGCGCAAGGCCGGGCAGTTCCTTGCGCGCGCCCGCCGTTCGTTGCTGGCGGAATTCAGCTACAAGGATGCCCCGCTCTTCAGCGAGGCCCGCGCCATCTCCAAGTTTGTCCAGGAAGGCTTTCTGAAAGGGGAATATCATCAGGTGGACGTGTTGTTCACCAACTTCGTGTCAACGCTGACCCAGCGTCCCGAAGTCATCAGCCTGCTGCCCCTGCACGAAATCAGCGCCGTCCAAGCGGCGCCGGACGGTGAAAAACCCGGCCTGGCCCTGCTCAAGGGCGCGACGGAATTCCTGTTTGAACCCAGCACGCACGAGGTGCTGGGGGCCTTGTTGCCGCACTATTTGAATTACCGGCTGTATCAAGTGCTGCTGGAGGCCAAAGCCAGCGAGCACAGCGCCCGCATGGTGGCCATGAAGAACGCCACCGAAAACGCCAACCAACTGGTGAAAGACCTGACGCTGCAATACAACAAGATGCGCCAGGCCAGCATTACCAAAGAACTGCTGGAAATCGCCACCGCCCAGATGGCGCTGGCCTGATGTGAGATTCCCATGAACAAAGGTAAAATCGTTCAAGTCATCGGACCGGTCGTGGACGTGGAGTTTACCCAGAAACTCCCGCCGATCTATACCGCCCTGCACGTCGAGTTCGACGTGCCCGGCGAGGGGAAAGTCAAACGCGTGCTTGAAGTCGAGCAACACCTCGGCGACGGCTGGGTGCGCACGGTGGCGATGGGCTCCACCGAAGGCCTCAAACGCGGGTATGAAGTGTTCGACACCGGTGCGCCGATTTCCATTCCCGTCGGCGACGGCGTCATGGGCCGCGTGCTGAATGTCACCGGCGATCCCGTGGACGAACGCGGCCCCATCAAGGCGGACAAACGGTATCCGATCCACCGCCCCGCTCCGACGTTGACGGATCAATCCACCTCGCCGCAAGTGCTCGTGACCGGCATCAAGGTGGTGGACCTGATCTGCCCCTTCCTCAAAGGCGGCAAGGTCGGCGCGTTCGGCGGCGCCGGCGTGGGCAAGACCGTGGTCATCATGGAACTCATTAACAACATCGCCAAACTGCACGGCGGAGTGTCCGTGTTTGCCGGCGTGGGCGAGCGCACGCGCGAGGGCAACGATCTCTACCAGGAAATGTCTGAAGCGGGCGTGGTGAACCAGCGGGACCTCGGCCAGTCCAAGATCGCCCTGGTGTATGGCCAGATGAACGAGCCGCCCGGCGCGCGGTTGCGGGTGGCGCTTTCCGGCCTGGCCATCACCGAGTATTTTCGGGATGAAAAAAACCAGGACGTATTGCTCTTTATTGACAACATCTTCCGGTTCTCCCAGGCGGGCTCGGAAGTCTCCGCCCTGCTGGGCCGCACCCCCAGCGCGGTGGGTTATCAACCCACCCTGGCCGCGGAAATGGGCGACTTGCAGGAACGGATCACTTCGACCAAGAAAGGCTCGATCACGTCGTTCCAAGCCATTTACGTCCCCGCCGACGACATTACCGACCCCGCGCCGGCCACCACGTTTACGCACTTGGACGCCACGATCGTGCTGGAACGCGCGTTGACCGAGCTCGGCATTTATCCCGCCGTGGATCCCCTCGCCTCGACCTCGCGGGCGCTCGCGCCGGAAATTGTCGGTGCGGAACACTACGAAACAGCCCGCGGCGTGCAGCGGGTGTTGCAACGTTACAAAGACCTGCAGGACATCATTGCGATTCTGGGCATGGACGAGCTTTCCCCCGAGGACAAACTCACCGTGTTCCGGGCGCGCAAGATTCAACGTTTCCTCAGCCAGCCGTTTTCCGTGGCGGAAGTTTTCACCGGCCGGCCCGGCAAACAAGTGCCCGTGGCCGATACCGTCCGCGGCTTCAAGGAAATCCTCGACGGCAAACACGATGACGTGCCGGAGGGCAATTTCTACATGAAGGGCGGCATTGAGGAAGTGCGTCAGGAACAATCGTAACGGCGCGAGACAACCGGAGCGCCGTCGTTGACCAATGGCATCACCCGTGACGAAGGAACGAGCCCGCGATTGAACGAACCATGGCCACGCTGAAACTCGAAATCATCACGCCGGAAGCGAAAGTTTTTTCCGAAGACGTGGAAATGGTGACGCTGCCCGGCGTGGACGGCGAACTGGGCGTCTATCCGATGCACGTTCCGTTGATGACGCAGATTGTGCCGGGCGAAATCATCGCGCGCAAGGGCAGCGCGGAAACCTGCCTGGCCGTCGGCGAAGGTTTTGTCGAAATCACCGCGGATCGGGTGACGGTACTCAGCGACATGGCCATTGAAGCGGCCAACATTGACGAGGCCCAGGTCGCGGAGGCCCGGCGACGGGCGGAAGCGCGCTTGGCGGAGAAACTGTCCGCCGAGGACGAAGCGCTCACCCAAGCCACCCTGGCCCGTACGGCGGCGCAACTCAAAGTCAAGCAGCGCCGCAAGCAGGTTTAGCCACGATCCGCAACTCGCCCTGCGGCGTGGCGGGTGGCGGCGGCCAATGATCGTAACGTCGCCCCTCTCTTTATTGTCGGAGGGACATACAGCCTCACGAGACGATCTCCCGCATGACTTGAACTGGAAACATCTGTTTCCACTCGGCGTTACGGTCAGCCAACCCTCGGCCGCCACTTCCAATCCCTTCTCCAATCCACTTGCCGGATGGGCCGGCGGCTGTCATGTTCAACGGGATCGCAGCAAGAGAAATACACGGAAGGGCTACGTCCATGGAAGCGGAACATTTATGCGTTTTGGTGGTGGAGCACGACGATGCTTTTGCCCGAAGCCTGAGCGGCATGCTGGGACGCGCGCCGGATGCCGGAGTCGAAATCACGGTGGCTAGGACCTTGGACGCCGGATTGGATTGCCTCGCCGAAACTTCTTTTGACGCGGTCATTTTGGAGCTTTTTCTCCCGGACGGGGCCGGCGTGGCGAATGTGACGTTGCTGCAAGCGATCGCGCCGCAGGTACCCGTGGTGGTGATCGGCACGGTGGATCATGAGGGGTTGGCGGCTGAAGTGGTCCAGGCCGGGGCGCAGGATTATCTCGTGAAAAGCCAGCTTAGTCCCCGGTGGTTGTTTCGGGCCCTGCGTTACGCGATGGAGCGGCATCAGGCCAACGAAGCGCTCGTGGAGGCGGCAACGCAGTTCCGCGGATTGTTTGATCACCTGACGGAAGGGATTTTCCGCACCACGCCCGATGGCCGCTATATGATGGCGAATCAGGCGTTAGCGCGCATTTACGGTTACGCCTCGCCCGAAGCCCTCATGGCAGGCATCACGGACATCAGCACCGCGCTCTATGTGCAGCCCGGCCGGCGGGAGGAGTTCCGCCGTCTGATGGATGAACAGGATACCATCACCCGCTTTGAATCCCCGGTTTTCCGGCGGGACGGCACGGTCATTTGGATTGCCGAGAATTGCCGCGCCGTGCGCGATGAAACCGGCCGGCTGCTTTACTACGAGGGCACGGTGGAAGACATCACCCAACGGCGCGCCGCCGAAGAGAAAGTGCGCCATTCCGAGGCCCTGTATCATTCGCTGGTGGAAACCCTGCCCCAGAACATTTTTCGTAAGGATCTGCAGGGACGCTTCACCTTCGCCAACCAGCAATTTTGCCGCACGTTGAACCGCGACCTCGCGGAGATTGTGGGCCGGACGGATGCCGATTTCTTCCCGCCGGACCTGGCCGCCAAGTATCAGCAGGACGACGCGCGTGTCCTGGCCAGCGGGCAGAAATACGAGACGATCGAACACCACCGCCTGCCTGATGGCCGGTTGATTTACGTGCAGGTGGTCAAAACCCCGCTCCGCGGCGCCTACAGTCAAATCAGCGGCCTGCAAGGCATCTTCTGGGATATCACCGAGCAATACCTCGCCGAGGAGCGCCTGCGCCAGGCCCATGACGAACTCGCCCGCAACCGCGAGGCTTTGCACGCCAAAAACGTCCAGATGGAGGACGACCTCAAGATGGCCCGGGAAATCCAACTCACCATCCTGCCCCAGCAATATCCCGTCTTCCCTCCCGACGCCACGCCGGAGACCAGTCTCTTTCACTTCACGCATCGCTATCTGCCCACCGGCGCCGTGGGCGGCGATTTTTTCAACGTCACCGCGCTTTCGCCCACCCAAGCGGCCATTTTCCTGTGTGACGTGGCGGGGCACGGCGTCCGCTCGGCTCTGATCGCGGCCATGATTCGCGCTCTGGTTGAAGAACTCCATCCTTGGGCGGACGACCCCGGCGCCTTCATGACCAAGCTCAACGAGGAACTCGGCAACATCCTCAAACACACGGGCACCCCCGTCATGACCACCGCCGTGTATCTGATCGCGGACGCCACCGACGGCACCCTGCGTTACACCAATGCCGGGCATCCCAAACCGGTATGGCTCTCCGCCAAGCAGAACACCGTGGCCTGGCTCCACAGTCCCAACAAACAGGCGCAGCCGCCCCTCGGCATTTTTGAAAAAAACACGTACCAAACCGCCGCCGTGACCCTGGCCCTGCGGGATCGGGTGTTGCTTTACACGGATGGGCTTTACGAGGTGGAAGGCGCCAACGAACAATGGTATTCGCAAGCCTTGCTCGCCGCCGCCATCCACAAAAACGCGCAACAGCCCCTGCCCCAGATGTTGGACACCGTGCTTGATGAAGTTCGCGCATTCGCCGTCGAACACGCCTTCACCGACGACGTCTGCCTGATTGGATTCGAACTGGCCCGGCACCATCCCCGCAAGAAAGCCCGGACTCACCCGCCTCAAACCGCCGGTTAAAAAGCCGTCGGTCTTCTTTTCTCCCCTGAACCGGGTCAGGGGTATTGATTGAGTTCAAACGGGGCAAACAAACCGTAACCAACGGTGTGATACTGCGCCCCGGGTGGCGGCCCGTTTTCCGGACCGGTGCGGAAGACCCCCGGCCAGGCGCTGCCCAGCGGCGGATTGCCGTGATGCGGTCCTAACGTGTTTTTGAGGGTGCCGATGACTTGCACTTCCACTTCGTTCGCCCCGCGTTTGAGCAGGCGGGTCACGTCGCACTCCCAAGGCGCGGCCATAATGTGGCCCGCAGATTTACCGTTCACCCTGACCTCGGCCACGCTGCCATACCAATCCGGCAGGGAAACCACATAGTGCCCGCTTGGTTTGCCGAGTTGAAAGATCTGCCGGTAGCTGAAGCGATCGGCGTAGAAAGGATGCCCCTGTTCGTTCCAGCCCGGGCGCGCGCGGACCAATCCGCTGCCGTCCACGAGATGCCGGGCCAGCCGGTAATGCGACGCCAGTTCACTGGACACGCCGGCAACGCGCACTCCCGCAATCCGCTCCCGTGCCGGGTTGAGGAACTCCACTTCGCCCAGTCCCACAAAACCATGATCGGCCACCGAACCGCGGGCGGGATAGGTGACGCCGTTGTGGTTCGAGAGAATCTCAATTTTTACAAAACGCACCCGTTCGGAGGGGAGCCGCAGTGCCTGGCCGGTGGAATTGGCCGTGGCCCGGTCCAGCGTGTATTCCCCGAGGTTCAGCGGAAACGCATCCGGACGCTCACCCGCCGACCCGAGCACGCGCACGCCTTTGGCGCCCCGCCCGGTGTGGTCGCGAACGTGGCTTTCGTTGTAATTCCAAATCCGGAGGGAATGGATTTCTTTCGCCTGCCCCAGATCAAAGATCACGCTGGGCTGGCGGTCTTCCACCGGCGACCCATCGGCGTTTTGCTGATAACCAATGCCCGCGGTGAGCCAGGCGTTGCCGTCGGGATTGGAGGAATGCGCCGGTTGATCGGGGCGTTTGAGGATTTCCGGCACGGTGTCCGCCGTGACCACAAACCCGCGATCCGTCGGTTGCAGCGCGAAGTCGCCGAGCACGAACACGGCCTCGAGTTCATGCCAGACGGTAAAAGGCCGGACCGTGAGCACAATCGTGTTTTCTCCCGCTCGCGCCGCGCTGGCGATCGGCAGGCGCCCGAACGATTTGTCGAGCCACCAATCCTTAAAGGCCACCGTGCGGCCGCCAGCCGATGCCGGCTCCGGATTGCCGCCGGATCGGGATGGGTTTGGCGGATGCGCATAGGCGACGGCGGGCGTGGGCAAGAGTTGACCGTTGCAGGTGATGGTGTAGAGATCGGGGCGTTCAACGACCAGGGCCAGATTGGACGGCACGGCGCCGGCAATGGTAAACCGATAACCGGCGGTAAAACCGCTCTCCGCGGGAAAAGTTTTGGCAATCAACTCGTCCTTGAACTGCACCGCGCTGTCCCAAGGATTGGCGGGCAGGCCATTCTTTTGAAAAGCAAACTGGGCGGCGGCATAGTAGTACAGATTCGACCGCGTCTCTCCACCCGCAGTGATGTCCACGTAATCGAGCTTCAAGACGTTGGGCGCGAGGCGTTGCACGCGCATGGGCCCGGCAGCAGGCACGGAGGTGACAGCCCCGGCGAGCTCGGGCGCGGACTTGACCGGCTTGGGCGAGAGGAACAACAGCAGGCTCCCGCAGGGCGGCAGATTGAATTCAGCCGTGACTCCTGCCGCACCCCGCGCCGTGTGCGGAAACGGTTGCACTCCGCCGGTGTGCAAATCCCAAGCCTCCACCCCCGCCGCTGTGGCAATCACCGTGCCGCGGGAGGGATGTTCGATGCTGGTGTTGACCAGGAAAAGGAGTTGCCCGTCGGCAAGCTGCCGTCGGTGATGAAACAAGATGCCTTGGTCGCCCGGAACGCGATCAATGGCAAACCCCGCCTGCTGTTGTTCCTCGCGCAGTTCCGCCACCAGTTGTTGCAGCCAGAGGGCATGCCTCTCGCCCAGCCACTCGGGGCGCGCGTAGAAATCGGCGTTGGCCTGCGGATCGCCGGTGGCCGCGCCATCCACCCGGGTGGGCGTGGAGAAGCGCCGCGCGCGTTCCGGACGGGTTTCCGGATTGCGTTGCTGCCACTGATCCAGCAGTTCTTTGGTCCGGCGATTCAAATTCTCCGCGTACAACGGAACGATCACGGTGTCGTAAGCGCGCTGGCCCACCCGGAACTTCCGTCCGTCCAATGCGCCGTGCCGCGCGATCACATCCTCACAACCCAGGTCATATTCAATTTGCGCGGATTCCAACGCCATCAGCAGTTTGAAAAACGCGTCGCCCAGCCGTTGGAGGTGCGGGCCGTCGCCCTGATACATCCACGCGGTGGTGGTGGGTTCAAGGACGAGCACGCGGTTGATTTGTTCGCCCTGCGACAGCGCGGCGGAGAGGCGGGTAAAGTAGTTTGCCAAGACATGATATGCCGGCCACCACGGCGTGTGATAGGAGAAGCTCTGCGGGTGATCGTTTTTGCGGGCCCCGCGGATGGTGACGTAGGACAGGTGTTCGTTGAGCGTGTTGACCCCGAGCACCTGCACCCAGTCGCCGATGCGTTTCATATCCTCAAACCGCAGGTCCCAGCCGCCGGCGCCGTAGATTTCCACGAGCGTGCGGGGACGGCCCAGTTGGTTGGCGATGCTGGCAATTTCCCGGCCGGATCGGACATTCCCAAACTGGGCGTGTGTGCCCTCGGAATACCGGTTCATCAGAATATCAATGCCGGGCCGTTGCTGCCAGGCGGCCATCGCCATGTTATCGGGCACGCCGATGCAATTGGGCCAGTCATGTTCCCAGTAGTGGCCGGTGAATTCCAAACGATGCTGTGCGCAAAACTCGTAGTAAGGCCGGGCCCAACGTTCGATGAACAAGTCGTTGAGGGTGCTGAAGTAGTTGTGGCGCACCTTGCGCCAGTCGCCGATAGGCTGGTTCAAACTGGCGAGGTGATCGAGCAACCGGTAACCCCAGCGTTGCTCGAACTGTTGCGGCAGGTCCGTCGTCCACGGCCAGCCGCCCGCGGGCCGGATTTCCGGTTCGTCCGTAAAGACGCCGGGCACAGGGTGGCCAAAATGTTTCCCGATCTCGCGCGCATACGGAATCATCGTGACCTCAAGGAATTTTTCGGTGACCCCCGGATACAACAGATCCACATAACACCGGCCCCCATGCCAGCCGCTGTTCTGGGATCGCTCCAGGCGGGCGACCAAGAAACGATCGCCAGCCAACGCCGCGCCCGCCCGGACCGATGCCGTGACCGCCTCGGCCTGGCCCTCGGCGAGGCGAAAGACCGCCAACATTTTGTCCTCCCACGACGGCGCTTGTTTCACCTCCTGAAAATGCAAGCCGCGCCCGCGGGCTTCGGGCAACAACTCCGGCACCCAGCCCCCTGCAAAACCGCTGGGATACGAATTCTCATCGTAAATCCAGACGTTCATGTCGAGGCGCCGGGCCTCGTCGAGAGCCGCCTTCCACAACCGGAACCAGTCCGCTTCCAGATACGGCGTCATCAGCCCGGGCCGCGGATGTACCCAGACCTGCCGGACATTTTGCCCGGCCAGATCTCGCAGGGTGTCGCGGATTTGTTCTTCGGTGAGCAGGTCGTTCCAAGTCCAGAGCGGGCCAGTGGAGAACTCGCGCGGCGGTTTGGCGAACAGCATCTTTACGGCCGCAGCCGATGGCGCGCCCGCCCCCGCCCATCCCCACGGCATCATGAGGACGCATGCGAACACGAGCAAATACAGCCGACGGGGAAACAGCGCGCCTTGGGTAGCGTTTAACATGACGCCACCTTGCAAGTTGGCCGCGCGCTTGGCAATGCCGGAAAATCGGCGCCGCCACAAAAACGGCGCCGGCGGCTCAAGCCGGCAGGGTCGGAATCACGCTATCATAGGTCAGCGGAGGAATGACCTTGCCCTCGCCATTCTTGATCGTCCGGGTGGCGGGATCAAAGAACAACGCAAGCCCGAGGCGGTCGGACATTTCCGCCAGACACAAAACCGTGTGCGCCCGGATGGCCAGTTCCACGTCCGCCACCGGTGACTGACCGGACCGGATGCAATCGAAAAAGTTTTTCTCCAGCCGCTGAATATCCTCCACCTTGACCGGATCATGGAATTCCTCCGGCTCGGATTCGTCGGCAAAGATGCGTTCGGGTTTGAATTCGACCCGGTTCTGGCTGGAGGCAAAATGCAGCGTCCCCCGGCGGCCGCGCAACATGTCCGGCAGCCCCTGTTCGTTGACAGTGGTCCCCGCCACCACCAGCGTCAGCCCGCTCGGGAACTCGGCCAGGAGATGCGTGGTGTCGGTGATCTCCCGGTTGGTGGACACTTTTCGCGTGCCGGTGCACACCACGCGACGCGGAAACTCCGGATTCCCCGAGGCCAGCATCAGGGGATGAAACCGGTGCGGCAACAGGTTGCCGATGATCCCCGAGTTGTAGGCGTAATACTTGTGCCACGAGAAATAGTGATCGGGATTCCACGGAATCTTTGGAGCGCGCCCCAACCAGCGGTACCAATCCAGATTGGTCTCGTTGGCGTCCGCGTCCACGGGGAACTGCCATTCGTCATTCTTCGGGTGGTTGCGGCAATACGAGCCTTGGCCCCAAACCAGGGGGCCCAGCTTGCCGGCTTTCACCCACTCCGCCGCCTTGTGCCATTTCGGATCCAGGCATCCCTGCGAACCGATGACGTACACCTTGCCCGTTTTTTTGACCGCGTCATAAACCTGCCAGGCTTCCCCCAGATACCGGGTCATGGGTTTTTCGCAAAAGACATGTTTCCCCGCCTCCAACGCGTCAATCGAACATTGCGCATGCCAGTTGTCCACCGTGGAAATGACCACTGCGTCAATGTCGTTTCGTTCCAACAACCGCCGGTGGTCACGGTAACAATCGTCTTCCCCCAACCCCATCATCGTCCGAGCCTCGTGCAGATGCTTTTCATACAAATCGCAGGCGGCGACCTGGACGATGTTGTTCTTCTGCGCGCCATCTTTTTGCAGGCGCACGTGGGTCAATCCCTGTTTGCCGGTACCGATGTACGCCACGGCAATCCGCTCATTGGCCCCCGCCACATTGACCGAAGGCGCCTGGTCCTGCCCGTAAACCGGCGTTTTCAGGAACGACGCGACACTTCCCGCGGCGGCGAGGGTGGCGGTCTTGCGAAGAAACGAGCGGCGGGATTCGCCACCGAACTTTTGCGGATGGGCGTTCAAGTTCATCATGCAAGCGCGTTGTAACGGATATTTCACCGTTCCGACAAGCCCCATGTTTGTGGGGGATGGATGGCGCCCGCCCATGCGCGACGCGCTTTTCTTCGGCGACGGTTCAACCGGTCGCCGAACCGGCTGCCTCCGACGTTGAAGACGCTCAACTCTCGGCGTAAAAGGCGTCCACCCGCGCGGCCACGTCCTTGTACCCGATGTCCACTTCGTAGATCAGTTTGAGTTGTTCGATGGCGTCTCCCTTCCGTCCCATGCTCTCCAAGACCAGGCCCAGTTGATACAGGAGCTCTTTTTTCTCCTCGTCAAAGACGGTTTTTTCCTTCAACGCGTTTTGCAGGATCTTGGCGGCGAGATCATACATTTTCCGCCGGGCAAAACATTGCGCCAGATAACTCATGGCCGGCAGCCGTTTATGCGGGTTGTTCTGGGCTTTTTGGAACTCGGCGATGGCCTCGCCAATCCGGCCCGCCTCAAACAGGAGTTGTCCCAGTTCAAAACGGATGCCCAAGTCGGTGGGAAAACGTTCCACCCGCTTTTGACATTCGCTGAGTTGGAACGCCTGTTTCTCGGCGGCGAGCTTGGCGGATTGTTCGGCGTAATCCGGCGCCTCCGGATCCAGCGCGGCCAACGCATGATCAAAACGGCGGGCCACCGTCTCCGCGATGGCGCGGTCCAAGGAGGGGTCGCTGCCGCCCACGTCGGTCGCCCGGATGCGGTCGTAATACTGCAAAGCCCGGTCAAAATCCTTCTTCTGGGTGTAAAGTTCCGCGAGGGAACGCAGCAGCTTGAGATTGTTCGGCTCGTTGGGCAGCCGCGCCTCATATTCGCCAATCAACCGCGCCGCCACGTCCTCGGTCTTTTGGATGCGCTGTTCCTGTTCCAAGGCCGCGGCCTGTTCCTTGTCTTTGAGAATATCGCGGTACGATCCCTTGCCGTCCGCCAGCGCCTCGTAGCCGCCTTCATCGAGCGTTTTGCGGGCGGACAGATTCTTGAGTTCCTGGCTCAATTCGTTGTCGTTCGGAAACGCGCGCGCCAACTCCACCAACACCTGCTCGCCCCGGGCCACCTCGCCCGCCTCCGCCAGCGCCGTGGCGAACTGAATGCCCAGCCGCTTGTCCTGCGGCGCGTGCTGATGGAGCACTTCAAAGGAGAGCAACGCGCTGCGCGACAAGCCGGCGGCCACCGCGGCCTCGGCAAAAACTTTGTGCGCGAGGGTGTTGTTCGGATCCTGGTTGAGCACCTGTTCGGCGGTGTGCATCGCCTCGGTGGGATTCCCGCGCAAGGTGGCCTGCGCCTTCAACAATTGCGGCGAGGCGCTCGCGCTGCTGAACATTTTCTTGAAAAACCCCCGGCCGGCCTGCGCCGCTTTTTGTTGCTGGGCCACCCGCAGCGCCTTGCGGCAATCGTAAAGCGCCGGCTCTTTCTGGAGCACTTGCGTGAACAACGCAATGGCGTAATCGGCGTTGTCGCGTTGCAGGGCCTCGTTGCCTTTGATGAACAGTGCGCGCAAATCACGCGAAATCTCGCTTGAACTTTTCTCAGCCATGGCGGGGCCAAACTACGCGAAATCTACGGCGAATCCAAAAAAAATCCCCGCCCGGCGTGAATGGAAGACGCTCGCCCGCCCGGCGCCGGGTTGATTTCGCCTGACGCACCGGCCCACGCCGCTTTATGTTGGTCCGATGCGCCTTGAGCGCGCGACAGCAACATGAGCGCCAAATTCAGTTTCACCCTGCGCAGCGAAGACCGACGCCGGCCTTTGCCGGAACGGCTCATCGTGGGCCGGCGCGAGACGGAGACGCCGCGGCAGGTGTTGTTGAAGTTTCTGGCCTACGTCTGGTTCTACCGGGAACGGTTGCAACTCAACACCGAGTTGCATGACGACAACATCCCGTTCGTGCCGGACCTGGCCCAATTGGACTATGCCATGCAGCCGGTGTTGTGGGTGGAGTGCGGCGAGTGTGATCCCAAAAAACTGGCCAAACTGGCGGTCAAACTGCCGGAGGCGGACATCTGGATCGTGCGCGGTTCGCTGGATGAAGCAACGCAATTGCACGCCGCAATGCGCAAGGCGGACCTGCGCCGCAACCGCTATCAATTACTCGCGTGGGACGCCGCCATGATTGAGGAACTGCTCGATCTCCTGGCTTTGCGCAATCAGGTGCTCTGGGTCAGCGGCGAGACCGAACCACCCAACGTGCAGTTCGACTTCAACGGACTGTGGTTCGACGCCCCGGTCACGATGCTGGCTTGGTAACTCATTCCGCCAAACCGCGTGCCAACACGCAAAAGACTTGTGACCCGGCGCGCGGCGGGTTACAAATCGCCCCCACGATGGCGGTTTTATCCATCACATGAGATTGCAATTCAAGCCGTACGGCATCATGAGGCACCACCAACTTTTTCGTTTGGCGATCGCGCTCCCCCTCCTGGCCATCCGGGGAACGGCGGAAACTCCGCCCCTCGCATCACCTCCGATTCTGATGACGCCGGTGGTGGTTTACGGCGGCGACTACCGGGTCCTGCCCGGCGCCGCTTCACTCAACATTTTGACCGACGACCCGATTCCCGGTGATGCCCGCACCACCACGCGGGATCTGACGGCCCGGGCCCCCAACCTCATGGTGCTGGACGGGAATAACAACCGGATGCCGCGATTCTCGGTGCGCGGCTGGCGCGAAAACAACTTCACCACGGGCGATCCTGCGGTGGGGATTTACCTGGATGACGTGCCCTGCGCGGATTTGTATTCGCGCAGCCTTTTGCTGCACGACGTGGAGAGCATCGAATTCATCCGCGGTCCGCAGGGAACGTTGTATGGCGCCGGCGGTCCGGGTGGCGTGATTAACATCACCAGCCGCCAGCCGGGAGACGCCTGGCACGGCAACGCCGGGTTCACTTACGGGAGTTACGATCAAAAGACCGGCGATCTCGCCGTTCGCGGGCCGGTGGTGGCGGATCAGCTTACCCTCGGCGTGGCCGGTGTGTACGGTACCCGCGACGGGTTCGTCAAAAATCTGGTGAATGGACGGCGGCTGGACACTCAGGAAACGCTGGCGGGGCGTCTTCAGCTTCACTGGACGCCGTCCGATCCGTGGACCTTTTCCCTGCTGGCCTCCGGGCAGCAATTCAACGATGGATTCGTGCCGACGTTTAATCCCGGCCGAGATCGCAATTTCTTCCGCGTGGCGCGCGACTATCCCGGTCACGTGGACACCGAGACGTGGAATCTGGCGTTCAAAGCCGCCTGGCACGGGGAAGCGGTGCAGGTGACTTCGGTCACCTCGTATCGGAGTTGGCGACAAGATCTCGCGCAGGATTTTGATTTCACCTCCGGTTACGATTTCCTGGCGCCGCCGTCCCCGGCCAATCCTTTCCCCACCATCGGTTTCTCCCGCCCCGACCTGGGGCAATGGACGCAGGAAGTGCGGGTTCGCTCGCGGAATCCCGACGCGGCGTTGCAATGGAACGCCGGGATCTTTGGCAACTGGTCGGAAACCCGGGTTGCGTCGGGCCGGACGGTGGCCATTCCGTTCAACGGTACCGACCATTCCACCACCCGCGCCCGGCAGGAGGCGGAAACCTACGCGTTGTTTGGCGAAGCCACTTATTCCTTGGGCGAAAAATTCGATTTGATCGGCGGCTTGCGGTTGACCCGGGATAACCGGGAAATGTCGCGCGGGCGCAGCGGTGTCAATTGGCTTGATCCCCGATTCCCGCTCGGTCCGTTCGCCCAACCCCGCTATCGGGTCGAAGACGATTTCAGCGCCCTGCAACCCAAGTTCGGAGTCGCCTACCATTTCCAGCCGGAATGTGTCTGGTATGCGACGGTCACCGCAGGTTATCAAAGCGGCGGGTTCAATGCGTCCAACGACACGGCGGCGCAGAGTGGCTTCGATCCCGCGCGCTCCTGGCACTACGAAACCGGCGTGCGCACGCTCTGGCTGGACCAAAAACTGGAGCTGAACGCCTCGCTCTTTTTCACCGATACGGATGACTATCAAGTCTATCGCCTCAGCGCGAGCGACCCCGCCCAGGCGTGGATGCTGAACGCGGACCGGGTCACCGCTTGGGGCGCGGAACTCGAAGTCATCGCCCGGCCCAGCGATGCGCTCACGCTTTCCCTGCTGGCGGGCTATACGGATGCGGAGTTCAACCGGTTTTACGATGCGCGCAACGGGCGTTCCTTTAACGGCCGGATCGTTAATTTCGTGCCCGAATTCACCGTTGCCCTCGGAGCCACCTACCAGATTTGGAAAGGACTTTACGCCCGCGCGGACTTGGTGGGCGTGGGCCGGTATTATTTGGACGAGGACAACTCGGCGGCGCAGAACGCCTACGCCTTGTTGCAAGCCCGTGTCGGCTACGCCCACGGAAATTTTGAGATGTTCGTTTTCGGACAAAATTTGCTGGACGAAAAATACGCCAGCAACGCCCTGGATTTTCGCCCGGCCTCCGGTCTGATTTTACAACCGGGCGATCCGCTCTGCCTGGGCGTGGGCATCAGCGCCAAGTTTTAACGGCGTCCGGTGGCGCTTCGATGAACCGCGCAAACCGGCGGGAGGCGAAGGCTTCCCTTGAGTCGCGCGGTTGGCGCACGAGAAACGCGGCGGCGCGGGGGGTGGCTTCCACGAGGCGGAATCCCCTGTCCACGCCCAGCACACTCACCGAGGTGGCCAACGCGTCCGCCGTCAGACAATCCTGCGCAATGACCGTCACCTGACTGTGGTCGGTCAAACCGATGCCCGTGCGCGGATCCACAATGTGCGAATAACGTGTTCCGGCGATTTCCACGAATTGAAACAGATCACCCGAGGTGGCCAGCGCGGCGTTTTTTAACCGCACAAAACGCGGCGGCGAATTGGTGCCGGTCTCCGGGGACGGAAGTTCAATGCGCCAGCCGGCCGTTCCGGGCGGCGGTTGGCTGACCGCCAAATCGCCGCCCCCGCTGACCAGCGCCCGTTGGATTCCGTATGCGCGCAGGACACGCAGGGCTTCATCCACCGCATACCCTTTGGCAATGCCGCCCAAGTCCAGCCGCATTCCGGGCACGGTGAGTTGGGCGGTGCGTTCCCGGGGTTGCAGGATCAGTTTGCGATGGCCCACGGCTTCCAACGCCGTGGCAAGCCGGGCGGCGGAAGGCAATTCACGTTGCCGCCGTGCGCGCCGCCACAGTTGCACCGCCGGCCCGACCGTGACATCGAAAGCCCCGTCCGTACGGCGCGCCCAGCGCTGGGCCGGGACCAGGACCCGCCATAAATCCGCGCTCACCGGCACCGCGCGGTGGGATCCCGCCGTGCGCGAAAGCAACGTCAGTTCGCTGTCGTCCTCGTAATCGCTCAACACGCAATTGAGCGCCGCCACCCGGGCAAAGGCGGCGTGGACCGCGTTGCTTGCCGTCGTAAAATCCGGCGCGTAAACCACCATGCGAAACGGCACCCCCATCTGAGGTTGCGTGAACTCAAAACGCACTTCTACCGTCGCCGCAGCAGAGCGCAGGACCGCGCACGCGGCGACGCCGATCGCCAGCAACCCTCCGGCAACCCCCAACAACAGACCTCGGAGCCACCGACCCGCTGGAGTCCTATTTACAGAAAACACGCACCCAGTCTTGAGGCTTGCGGCCCAAGGGCAAGCCGCAAAGCTCGTGCCCGCTTGGTTTGTCCTTGGACGGGGACTGCGCGTTTTACTGTCGCCCGGCCCCGAGCCTCCGCGGCGCATGTCCTCATTGCCATTTGGGTGGGGATTTCTTTACGCTGCGGGCATGAAAAAACTGCTGTTTGTTGTTGCCTTGGCGGTGTGGGCGGCGTCCGTCAGCGCGCAAAATCCTGCCCTCACCCCCGTCCCCCGGTCCACCCCCACCAACTGGATGGCGCGGCACGAAGGTTTCCTGGCCGAAGCCAAACAAGGCACGTACGACCTGGTGTTCCTCGGCGACTCGATCACGGATCGCTGGCGCAAAAGCGGCGCCGCTGTCTGGCGGCAGTATTACGCGCCGCGGCACGCGTTGAACCTCGGCATCGGCGGCGACCGCACCCAACATGTGCTCTGGCGCCTCGACAACGGGGAACTGAACGGGCTCAAACCAAAGGTGGTCGTGCTGATGATCGGCACGAACAACAGCCGTACGGACGACGCCGATTCCATCGCGGCAGGCGTTGAATTGATTGTCAAAAAAATCCGCACCCAATGTCCGGAGACGAAAGTGCTCTTGCTGGCGGTGTTTCCCCGGAACAAACCCACCGACACACCGGAGCAACTGGCCACCTTGCGCGCGGTCAACCAACAAATCGCCAAGTTGGACAATGGCCGGACCGTGCGTTTTCTCAACATCAACGCCCGATTCGTGGGAGCGGATGGCAAGGTCCCGGCAGATATCATGCCGGATTTCCTGCATCTGAACGAGAAGGGATACCGCATTTGGGCCGAGGCCATGGAACCCACCCTGGCGGCCATGCTCAAGTAAACCCCATTCCGCTGGAGAACCACCACCTCGCGACAGACAGAGGGCGCTGAATCACGTCCGGGAAGCGCGCTGCACCCTGCCGTGTTTGGCCAGCGACGCGGCCGAACCGCGTACCGCACCGCCAGGCTTGATTATTCAAAACTTGTATTGGAACCGAGATGACGGATGGCTACTATTCGCGCCTTTGAAATGACGGCTACGGCTAACGGATTTATGTTGTCACCGGCGAAACGGCGTTCCTGTTTTTGCCGGGGGCTGTTCCTGAGCGCGCTCGTGTTATGGCTCAGCGCCTCCGCGGATGCCGGCGAGGTTTATTTTCCTCGCGGCTGGACGAATGGAATCATGCTGCTGATGCCGCCGCCCGAACCGGACTCGGACGAACAAGCCGCCGACCTGGCGTCAGCGCGTGCGGTCTTTCGCGCCCGCACGCCGGCGGAAGAAGCGCGGGCCGTCAAACAAGCCAGCCTCTCTTTTTACAATTTTGCCCCCGCCATCGGCCCGTCGTTTGTGCCGGGGCGCTATCCCCAACTGGAAAAACTGTTCCTCACGGTGCGCACCAATATCACCGAGGCCATTGACATTCCCAAAGACCATTGGCAACGACAGCGGCCTTATGAGTTGGATGAAACCTTGCAGTTTGGCCGTCCGGAGCGGTGTCCCAGTTACCCCAGCGGACACGCGGCGCGCGGCGTGGTGCAAAGCTTTCTGCTGGCGGAACTGTTCCCGGATAAACGGGAAGCAATCTTGGCGATTGGCCGCGAGATCGGCTGGGACCGCGTGTTGATTGGCAAACATTTCCCGACCGACATTGCCGCCGGCCGGGTGCTGGGCAAAGCCATCGTGCGGGAGTTGATGGCGAATCCAACCTTCCAGCGTGATTGGGCGGCGGTCAAAGCGGAAGTCGAAGCCGTGCGGCAAACCGCAAACCACGCGAACTGATGACGGTTTTTCACCTGCGGTTCCCCACCGCGCTTCCAGAAGCCTCACCTGGGGAACTAACCGCAATGGCGGGAATGTAAAAGAATTTTCTATGGCAACACGACCTCTGACCACGAACGAATTGGATCAACTGACGGCCGGCTTGAACCGGCTGGCCCACAACCTTTGGTGGACCTGGGACCAAGCCGCGCAGGATGTCTTTGCCCAACTTTCACCGCGCGGATGGCGGAACTTGTTTCACAACGCGGTGGCGATTCTGCGTGAAGTGTCGCCGTATGAACTGCGCGTGCGGCTTCAAGACCCCGGTTTCTCGGCGCAAGTGCGCGAGGTGCTGCGCCGGTTTGACGCCTACCTGAACGACACCAACACCTGGGCGCACCAACACGCGCCGCACTTCCAAGAGCGGCCGGTGGCATATTTCTCGGCGGAATTTGGATTCCACGAAACCCTGCCCATTGCGGCTGGCGGCCTGGGCGTGCTGGCGGGCGACCACATGAAATCGGCCAGCGACCTGGGCTTGGGACTCGTGGGGGTCAGCTTGTTCTACCGCGAGGGCTATTTCCAACAAGCCATTGATACCAACAACTGGCAGACCGAATACTACTCGCTGTTGCACCCGAAAAACCTGCCGATTGAACCGGTGCTCGACGCGCAGGGACAACCGGTGACGATTACCGTGCATATCGGTTTGTCGGAGGCCCGCGCGCGGGCTTGGCGGGTCAACGTGGGGCGGGTCCCGGTGTATCTGCTGGATGCCGACCATCCCGACAACGAGCAATTCGTCCGCGACCTCACCGCCCGGGTTTACGGTGGCGACCATACGGTGCGTGTCATGCAGGAAATCCTGCTGGGCGTGGGCGGCGTACGGCTGTTGCGGGCGCTGCAAATCAATCCGGCCGTCTTCCACATGAACGAGGGCCACGCCGCGTTTTTGACACTGGAATTGACCCGCGAAAAAATGGCGGCGGGCCAGCAATTCGAACCGGCCTTTGCCGCCACCCGCGAGGAATGCGTCTTCACCACCCACACCCCGGTGGAGGCGGGCCACGACCGGTTCAACAGCGAACTGATGGCCTTCGCCGCGCGCGAATTTCCGGAACAACTCCAGCTCACCCACGAGGCGCTCATGGCGTTGGGCCGCGTCCGGCCTGACGATTCCCACGAGCCGTTTTGCATGACGGTTCTGGCGTTGAAAGGCGCGCGCGCCGCCAACGGCGTCAGCGAATTGCACGGACGCGTCAGCCGGCACATGTGGCGCGCGTTGTATGCCAATTGTCCGGACGAGCAAGTGCCCATCGGGCATATCACCAACGGCGTTCACCTGCTGGGTTGGATGAAAGGCACGCTGCGGGATTTCTGGCGCCAAAAACTCGCCGGCACCACCCCGGCTTGGGATGTCCAAATCACTTCGCCGGAATTCTGGCGGCAGTTGACGGACCCGGCGTTTATTTCGGACGAGGAACTCTGGGCGCTCCGATACAAATTACGGCGGGAGCTGCTCGAATTCGCCCGGCGCCGGCTGTTGCTGCAACAGCATCACGTCACCCACGGCGATTTTATCACCTACGATCAGCTCCTGAATCCGGACGCGTTGACCATCGGTTTTGCCCGGCGGTTTGCCACCTACAAACGCGCCCCGCTGGTGTTCCAGCAAATGGAGAACATCGTCCGGCTGGTCCGGGACCCGCAGCGTCCGGTGCAATTCATCTTCGCGGGCAAGGCGCATCCCCGCGACGACGAAGGCAAGCGTTTCATCCAGCACATCATTCACCTGAGCAAGTTCAGCGATCTCAAGGGGAACCTCGTCTTCTTGGAGAACTACGACATCCATGTGGCGCGGCAGATGGTTTCCGGCTGCGACGTGTGGCTGAACAATCCGCGCCGGCCCCTCGAAGCCTCCGGCACCAGCGGCATGAAAGCCCTGTGCCACGGCTGCCTGAACCTGAGCATCCTCGATGGCTGGTGGCGCGAGGCCTACGACGGCACCAACGGATTCGCCATCGGCCCGGATTCCCACCCGGCTTCGGTGGAGGAACAGGACCGCGTGGATAGCGCCAATCTTTACCAGGTGCTCACGGAGGAAGTCGTGCCGCTCTTCTTTGACCGCGACGCGGCAGGCGTTCCCCGCCGCTGGCTGCAACACATCCGCCAGGCGATGGCCACGCTGGTGCCCCGGTTTTCCACCGACCGCATGGTCAAGGAATACACGGAGAAGTATTATTTAACGCGGTAAGCCCCCCCGCTTCACCGCACCACTGCGCGCCGCGCCTGGGAACACGATTCTCCGGCGGCAGCCGTCGTTTCATCCGGAGCGCGCGCGGAAATGCGCCCGTCGTTTCAGGTCCCGAGCTTGGCGGCGCTGGCCAATTCCACCGCCAGCTCGTTGCTCGTCCATTGATTACCCACAAAGATTTTTTGCACCCGGCCCATCGGATCAACGACCACCGTGCGCAGGTTGTGGCTGATGCTCCCGTCCGGTTCGCGCCAGAATTCCAAGCCGAGTTGCTCGGCCAGGGCGGTAATATCAATGAGCGCGCCAGTCGCCAGGGTCCAGTGGCGCGGGTCGGGTTGATAGCCGGCGCCAAAGGTTTCCAGGACCGCCGGCGTGTCGAATTCAGGATCAATGGACAGCGTCAACAAATGCCAGTTGGTCGGGCCGCTGGCGAGCGCGAGCAACTGACGCTGCGCACCCGCGAAGTTTTCCATCATTCGCGGACAGAACGTCGGGAACGGACAACGCGTGAAGATGAACGTGATGGCCAGCGCCCGCCCGCGGAATTGTGACGTGCTGATCGCCCGGCCCAGTTGATTGGTGAACCGGTACTCGGGCAGGACCTCGCCCACGCGCAACGGCTCAACGTCCCGCACGAGCCGGAACGCCCCCGTCGTGGGCGGCGCGTTGCTGGTGGCGCGCGGGAGTTTGCGCACCTGATCAATCCATCCGTCGTCGTCCGTCACCAGCAGGCGAAAAGCCACGGAATCCCCGGCGGCCAAGCCCGCCAGTTCCCGCGGATCACGGACTTCAAAAACCATGGTCATCGCCGCCATGTAACCGGGAATCTCCTCGTGCTTGATGCGCACGCTGTTTTCTTCCGGGAGCAACTCGACAACGACGCCTTTCACCTGGAACACCTGCGCGTTGGCGGGATCGCTTGCCGGCGGCGCCGCGGCGGACTCATCTCCGGCCCGGCGGGAACAGGAGGCCAACATCATCACCAGACTCAAGACAACGGCAAAAAACCATCGGATCATGCGCCCAAGTTCCACGCGATGACGCCTTTTGGCAAGATGCGCCTGGGAAAGACTGCGCGAAACGGCTGCGGATTATCATAACGTTTGGCGCCGGTCGGCGGGTGGGATCGAAAATGGAGGGAGCGCATTACCCCCATTTTTTGCGGCGGCCAGCCAACCCGCGGACTCGACGCGCTGGCGCCTTGCCGCTAATCTTCCCCCATGCCTGCGCCCCAAGAAATTCTGAATCTGGTCGCCCGCTTCGAGCAACAGCTCGATGCCTACAAGTCCGGCCAGTATAACGAGACCCAGGTTCGCCGGGAGTTCCTCGACCCCTTCTTCAAGGCGCTCGGCTGGGACGTTGATAATGTCCAGGGTTTCGCGGAGGCATACAAGGACGTCATCCACGAGGATCAAATCCGCGTCGCCGGCGCGCTCAAGGCGCCGGATTACTGTTTCTGCATCGGCGGCACGCGGAAATTTTTTCTCGAAGCCAAGAAACCCTCCATCGCCATCAAGAACGAACCGGCGGCGGCCTATCAACTCCGCCGCTACGCGTGGTCCGCCAAACTGCCGCTCAGCATCCTGTCGGATTTTGAGGAATTTGCGGTTTATGACGGTCGGCAGCGGCCGCACCAGAATGACGCCGCCAGCCAGGCGCGCATTTTTTACTGCACCTTTCGCGAGTACGCGGAGCAGTGGGATTGGATTTACGCGCGCTTCAGCCGCGAAGCCATCCTCAAGGGCGGCTTCGATAAATTCGCCGAATCCACCAAAGCCAAGCGCGGCACCAGCGAAGTGGATGCCGCCTTCCTCGCGGAAATCGAGCGCTGGCGCAAGGAACTGGCGCAAAACCTGGCGCTGCGCAACCCGGCGCTGACCCAGCGTGAACTCAACTTTGCCGTGCAGCGCATCATTGACCGGATCATTTTTCTGCGCATCTGCGAGGATCGCGGCATTGAGGACTACGGCCAGTTGCGCGCGTTGCTCAATGGCGACCGCATCTATCCCCGGCTCGCCCGCCTGTTCGAACAGGCGGACCGGCGTTACAACTCCGGGCTGTTCCATTTCAAAAAAGAACCGGGCCGCCACGAAAGTCCGGACGAACTCACGCTGTCGCTCAACGTTGACGACAAACTCCTCCGCGACATCCTGCGCGGACTGTATTATCCCGAAAGCCCCTACGAATTCTCCGTGCTGAGCGCGGATATTCTTGGGCAGGTGTACGAACAATTCCTCGGCAAGGTCATCCGCCTGACGCCCGGACACCGTGTGGTAGTGGACGACAAACCGGAGGTGAAGAAAGCCGGGGGCGTTTATTACACGCCCACGTACATCGTGGATTACATCGTCCGCCAGACCGTGGGAAAACTCCTGGATGACTGTGCCCGCCGGCGTGAGCCGGCTCATTCTTTTCCCCCGGCGGAAAAGGATCAGAGTGGACTCACGTCCGCGGCTACGGTTGAAAAGGCGGACTTGCGCCGCGCCGCCGCCGTGCTCAACCGCGTCGCCAAACTGCGCATCCTAGATCCCGCGTGCGGTTCCGGCTCGTTCCTCATGGGCGCGTATCAATACCTGCTGGACTGGCACCTGCAATTTTATCTGGCGCACAATCCGGCGCACTGGGCCAAAGGCGGACGCCCCGCGCTCGTGCAAACCGCCAAAGGCTGGCAGCTCACCATTGCCGAGCGCAAACGCATCCTGCTCGCCAACCTTTACGGCGTGGACATTGACGCGCAGGCGGTAGAAGTCACCAAACTCTCGCTGCTGCTCAAGGTGCTGGAGGGCGAGACGGGACAGACCCTACAAACCATTTTCCGCCTGTTCGCCGAGCGCGCGCTGCCGGACCTGGGCAACAACATCAAGTGCGGCAATTCGCTAATCGGCCCGGATTTTTATCAACAAGCCGAACTCCCGGAGCTGACCGACGAGGAACGCTATCGCATCAATGTCTTTGATTGGCACGCCGAGTTCCCCGAAATCTTCCGTAGCCGCCGACGTGAGTCGGCTCAAACTGATTCGGGCGGTGAGCTGCGCGAAACGCCCGTCGCGCCGCTGGACTACACTTGGCCCGGCGTGCCGCTGCACGGCAGTTACAGTTACAAGAAAACGAAAAGGCCGAAGGCCGTGCCGCCTCCGGGGTGGATTGAGCCCGAATGGGAAGTCGGCTTCGACGCGGTCATTGGAAATCCGCCGTATGGTGCAACGCTCAGCACTTCTGAATCTGATTATCTGCGAAATAAATTCAAAAGCTCGACGAAAGATTTAGATACCTACACGCTCTTTATGGAGCAGGCCGTTATGCTAATGAAACCAGCCGGTCGTTTATCAATGATTGTTCCCACAAGTTGGTACAGTGGCCCGAAATTTTCTATGCTGCGACGATTCATTGCCACACAATCCGATCCAGAAATATTTGTGAATTTACCATACGATGTATTTAAGGCCTGGGTGGACACTACCGTATTTGTCGTGACGAAACGGACAAAATCATGTGCTTGGCCTCGCAAAGACGTCTGCAATGTCAATCTCGTCACTTTTCCAAAGCGGCACCGTATTGTCAGCAGTGAGGAATTTAACGATCGTACCACACAGGCTAGTTTCTCAGCATGGTTTTCCGACGGCGGCGACGCATATCTTACTTATGCGGATGTGGTTTCCACTGCAATCATTCGTAAAATCACGTCAAAGGGAAAGCACCTGAGCGAGATGGCCGATATTCAGCGGGGCGTTACTCCTTTTAACCTAACCGAAGAGCCAACCCACGAATCAAGTAAGCTCGCCTTCAAGGGGGCAGTTCGTCGTTATCGTCTCGACCCAGGAGGTAGATTTTTCATTCGCTTCGACGACTCCCTAGCTGAGCTCAAACCAGAACGTTATTTTGTCGGACCACGGCTGTTGCTTCGTGAGCTAATTAGCCGACAATTTCAATTGCAGGCTGTAAAAGCTACGCAAGATTTCGTTACGAATAAGTCTATGCAGAGTCTGCTCCCATTGCAGAATGGGCCTTCCTTGGATTATTTGCTTGGCGTTATCAATAGCCGTCTCATGTCATGGTATTTTTTACAGAGATCTAACGTAGGGCAGCGGGATGACTTCCCGAAGATTGTTCTTAAGGAAACCCGTGCATTGCCCGTGGTGCCGGCACACTTGAGTGACAAAACCGCGCATGATCGGATGGTAAAACTGGTGGAGGCCATGCTGGCGTTGCACCAGCAACTGGCCGCGGCGCGCACGCCGCAGGAACAGACGGCGCTGGAACGACAAATCGCCGCCACGGACGCGCAGATTGACCGTCTCGTCTATGACCTCTACGGCCTGACCGAAGACGAAATCAAAATTGTTGAGGGCCAATCGGCGCCCCGCCAATAACGTCGGTTTAAACGACGATTAAACCCACCCAACATTTCGCCCCGCCAAAAACCAAGGCGAGTGAGGTCACGATGTCCCCCCAGCGTTCCCCTGGCAAGATGCGCCGCGTTTTTCCCAACCCACGTCGGATGCGGCCCGAAGGATAACAGGCTTGCCCGCCCATGCCGGCGCTTTATCATCCCCGCCATGCAACGATTGTGGGTCGTGCTCTGTTTAACCCTGATGGGGGGGGCGGCCCCTCACCGCCGATGAGGTTGTGCAATTCAAAACGCCGCAGCCCCGGACCTTCCGAATTGAATCCCCCCCCACCGCGACGGCCAACGGACACCACACGGCGTGGCTGCAAGCCCGCTGCGGCAATGATCCCACCACGACGATTGAGCTCGGCCACCGCTTGGTTCTCCAATTACACCCGACGAACAACCTGCGGCAACTGATCGCTGGACGGAACGTCAAACTCGCCCGGACCGTCGCCCCAGACATCGCCATCCTCGAAGCGGCCGACGCCCGCACGGCGGCGCGGGAAGCGCACCGATTGGCCGTCCGCCCGGAGGTGCGGGTCTGTTATCCGGTTATGCAGCAACCGGTGGATTGGCACGGGCCCTACGCGGCACGACCCGCGGATACATTCTTCGAAAATCAATGGTATCTCGAACATCGCCACGCCGACGGCCCCCGCGCGGGGGTGGACCTCAACGTCCGCGCGGCCTGGCCATATTCCACCGGGGCGGGGGTCGTGCTGGCCATCGCCGATGTGGGCGTGGAATTGGCGCACCCTGAATTTGCCGGGCGCGGGGACCTCGCGCTCCATTTTAACTTCGACCGTCAACTCCCCGACGGCAATCCAGCCGGCACATCCGCCACGTGGGCGCACGGCACTCATGTGGCCGGGTTGGCGGCCGCTTCGTTGAACCAGGGCCGCATGGTGGGGGTCGCGCCTCACGCGCACCTGGCGAGCTGGGTCATTCACACGGCCAACGGCAAGCTGGTCAGCGATGAGCAGTTGATGGACATGTTCCAATACGCGTCGAACACGGTGGCCGTGCAGAACCATAGCTGGGGCCATGTGGGCCTGGCCCAGCAGGGGCGGACCCTGTTGGAGGACCTTGGGATTTCGAACGCGGCGACGCACGGACGCAGCGGACTCGGCGTGATAATGGTGCGCTCCGCCGGTAACGACCGCGATCGCGGCGCCAATGCCAATGACGACGGTTATTGCGCCGACCCCCGGGTGATCCCGGTGGCGGCCGTGCGGCAGGACGGTCGGGCAACCACCTACAGCGAGCCGGGCGCCTGCATTCTCGTGGCCGCTCCCAGCGGGGATGCCAACGCCGGATTCGACAACCTGTTCACCACCGACTTGACCGGCACGGACGGGGTCAACCAGCTCAATTTCTTCCCGCCGTTTGCAGACATGAATAACTACGCGTGGGGCTCGCTCGGTTTCGGCGGCACGTCGGCCGCCGCCCCTCAGATCGCCGGCTTGGTCGCGTTGATGCTGGCCGCGAACCCTGGCTTGAGTTACCGCGATGTGCAGCAAATCCTCATCCTCGCCGCCCGGCATTATGATTTTGCGGATCCGGATTTGCGCCCCAACGGCGCGGGATTTCTGGTCAGCCACAACGTCGGCTTCGGCGTGCCGGATGCGGGCGAAGCGGTGCGCCTGGCGCAAACCTGGTCCCATCGTCCGCCCGCCGTCACCGTCATGCTGACGGCCACGAACCACGCCGCGATTCCCGACGCCGGCTTTCGTTTGGAGTTAACCGGCCCCCAGGTGCCGTCGGCCCTCGCCTCGGTGCTTGCCCTGCCCAGTTTGGGGCCGAACGCGGAAGCGCCAACGCCCGCTTGTCCGCTGGTGTTCGTCGGGCTGGCGACCAATGCCATTGCGCTGAATCTCACCAATCGCGGCGCGCTCATCGAACGCAGTGGAAATGATTTTGCGGGACCGATTCTCCACGCGGCCCAGGCGGGGGCGGCGTTCGCCGTCATGCACAACTTTGCCACCAACATTTCCGGCATCGGCACCCCGGGCGGCGAGTGTTTTGCACCCATGATCGGCACGGATTTTGTGCCGCTGCCTTCCGGATTCATCACTTACGATACGGGCATGGCGTTGCGGGAGTTGTTGGCAACCAACGATAACGTGCTGGGACAAATTCGCCTGAACACCACCAGTTACGTCTTTACCGTCACCCAAACGCTGCTGTGCGAGCACGTCGGCGTGCGCGTCCAAACCGACCATCCAATCCGCAGCGATGTGCGGATCACGCTGGATTCGCCCGCCGGCACGCGCAGTGTGCTCCAACGGTTGAACTCGGATACCGCCGCGGGCCCCGTGGATTGGACCTATTATTCCACCCATCACTTTTTCGAAGGGACGCCCGGGAACTGGACGGTCACTTTCAGCGACGAATTTATTGGCCATACCGGCTCCGTGACCCAAGTCAGCCTGATCCTGCACGGCGTGCCCATCCACGACCTCGATGGCGATGGCTTGGACGACTTCTGGGAGACCACCTATGCGGATTCGCTCGCCGTCTTGGCGCCCGCGGACGATCCCGACGCCGATGGCGCCAGCAATGCGCGCGAGCAACTGTTGGCCACCGATCCCACCCGCAATGAAACCCGGCTCGAACTGGATTTGTCCCCCTGGCACAACGCCATTGCCCGGCTCAGTTGGCCGGGAGACGAACACCACCGCTATGAAATCTGGGGTGGTCCGGACGTGACCGCTCCCCGCTGGATAACCCAGGTGCCCGGCCAGTATCCGGAAACGGAATGGTTTGTGGCGCAAACGAACACTCCGCAAGGCTTCTTTCACATACGCGCCGTTCCGGCACCCTAAGCCGGAACGATTCGATTGGAGTTAGGTGGAACGGGCCACTGGCCCGTTCTGTCGGGCTACCAGCCCGACAGCCGAACGCAAAGAATGCGAACCCAATGGTATGCAATCTCCGTGCGCCCGGCTGGGCGGCAGGTTGCCGCCCAGAACGGCCAAGTTGGCCGTTCCACCAGGACCAACTGCATTGTTCCGGCTAAGGCGAGGATTCTTCCATCTCCTGTCGAAGGATGCCGTGTGTTTTGACCGGAACAGAATTCAATCCGCTCCCGCGCACGCCTGTCCACGGACGGCGGGCGGGCTTTTTGGCTTTTGTTCTCCGCGCCGGCCTTGGATAGTAGGCTCATGCGCAATCCCATCATTGTCGCGTTGGATGTGCCCACGGCCGAGCAGGCGCTGGCCCTGGCCCGCGACGTGGCGCCCGCAGTCGGCGCGTTCAAAATTGGCGGTGAACTGTTCACCGCCGCCGGTCCGGACATCATTCAGCGCGTGCGGGAACTGGGCGCGGGCGTGTTTCTCGATCTTAAGTATCACGATATTCCGAACACTGTGGCCAAAGCCGTGGCCGCCGCCGTGCGATTGGACGTGCAGATGTTGACCGTCCACGCCAGCGGTGGGAGCGCCATGCTGCGGGCGGCCGAGGAATCCGCGCAGCAAACCGCCGCGCAATCCGGGCGTCATCCGCCGCTCGTCCTCGGGGTCACGGTCCTGACCAGCCTGGACGGCAGCGCGCTCGCGGAAATTGGCGGCGATGCCAACGTGGGCCGGCAGGTGGAGCGGCTCGCCGGACTGACGGTGCGGTCCGGTTTGCGTGGACTCGTTTGTTCGCCACTGGAAATTGTCGCGCTGCGTCAGTTCCTCCCGGACAAAGTGCAGCTCGTCACCCCCGGCATCCGCACCGGAGCGGAACAAGCCGACGATCAGAAACGCACGTTGACCCCGCGCGAAGCGATCGCCGCCGGGGCCAACTGGCTGGTGATTGGCCGGCCGATTTACGCCGCCCCCAATCCACGCGCGGCGGCGGAAGCCATCTGGAAATCGCTCAACTGAAATGAATCCCATGCCTCCCTCCCCTGCATCCCCCGGCAACTCCCCTGCGTCCAACCCGTCGCCGCAACAGAAAGAACGGCGCGAACCGGAAGCGGCCCCAGCGGGTTCCGGAACGCCAAACGCCAAGTCAGCGGCAGAGAAACCCCTGACCGTCGTTGCCCGGTTCAAATCCAAACCGGGCCAGGAAAATGCGTTGCGCCAGGAATTGCTGGCGTTGATCCCCATTACCCGGCAAGAGCCGGGCTGCCTCAATTACGATCTACATGAGGCCCCGGATCAGCCGGGTCTTTTCCTCTTCCACGAAAACTGGACCAGCCAACAACACCTGGACGATCATTTGGCGCGGCCGCATCTGACGGCGTTCCTGGGCAAAGCCGACGCGCTGTTGGCTGAGCCGGCCGAGATCACCCTTTGGCGGGGTATTGGTTGAAATTGCGGCCGCCATGTCTCGTCCAAGGATCGTCCTCGGCAGGGCGGTGGCTGAATTGAGTGGACAATGACTCGGCAGCCGCAGGCGACGACGCGCGTTCCAACCCCTTGGCGCCGATAACTCAAATCCGTCACGTTCATGGCCGGCACCGCACGCCCCTCCCTCGAAATCTTGGCGCTGAACATTGTCCGCTGCTTGCGCAACGCCGGGCACAGTGCGTTCTGGGTGGGCGGATGCGTGCGCGATTTCCTCCTGGGCCGCGCGCCGGGCGATTACGACATCGCCACGTCCGCCCGCCCGGAAGCAATCGAGGCCTTGTTCAAACGCACCGTGGCGGTGGGGCGCAAGTTTGGGGTCATCGTCGTGGTGGAAGGCGAGCTTCAATGTCAGGTGGCCACGTTCCGTGCGGAGGCGGATTACCGGGATGGCCGGCGTCCGGAAACCGTGGTGTTCAGCGACGCCCGGGCGGATGCGTTGCGCCGTGATTTCACCATCAACGGATTGTTTTACGATCCGCTGGAGAAAAAGGTGCATGACTGGGTGGGCGGCGAGGCGGACCTGCGCGCCCGGCGCATTCGCACCATCGGCCCGCCCGGAGAACGATTTGCCGAAGATTACCTGCGCCTCTTGCGCGCGGTCCGGTTTGCCGCGCGCCTGGGCTTTACCCTGGAACCGGACACGTTGGCCGCGCTGCAACAATACGCGCCGCGGATTCGGGTCATCAGCGCCGAACGGGTCCGCGAAGAACTCGTCAAATTATTTGCGCCCCCCGAAACGCCGGACCGTGGTCAGCGGCTCCCTAGGAGCGCGCTTCAATCCGAGGCCGAGGCGCCGATCGGCGCGCCAGCGGCGCGCGGGCTCGTCCTGCTGCGCGACAGCGGTTTGCTACCGCATACGCTCTCCGAGGTGGCGGCCACGATTTCTTGCGAGCAATCGCCCGAGTATCATCCGGAAGGAACCGTGTTCCAGCATCTTTGTCTGATGCTGGAATATCTGCCGCCCGGTGCCGATCCGCTGCTGCCCTGGGCCGTGTTGATGCATGACATCGCCAAGCCGGTCACCGCGCACCGGGACGCCCGCACGGGCGCGATTCATTTTTACGGACACGAAAAAGTGGGGGCGACCCTGGCGACGGAGATTCTCACGCGACTCCGGTTTCCGCGCAAACAGATCGAGACGGTGGCCCAAGTGGTGCGGTATCACATGCAATTCAAGGACGCCCCCAAGATGCGTCCGGCGACGCTGCGCCGGATGCTGCTGCGTTCCACGTTTCCTCTGGAACTGGAATTGCATCGCCTGGATTGCCTCGCTTCACACGGCGGACTGGCAGGCTACGATTTTTTGGTGGCCCAGGCGGAAGCCCTCAAACACCAGCCGCCCCTCCGTTCCCCGCTGTTGACCGGTCAGGATTTAATTGACTTGGGCATGGCTCCGGGGCCGGCGCTGGGTCAATTGCTGGCCGAATTGCGCGAGAAACAACTGGCCGACGAAATCAAAACCAAATCCGCCGCCCGCGCCTGGGCGCGCCGACGCATCACTGGATGATCGGAGAGCAGCAGCCATGGCTTGCCTCGGCCCTATCTGCGTGATCAGGCGCGGCAGTGGTAAAAACGTCTGATTCAACCTCGCCGGCAAGTGGCTGGCGAGGCTTCGGATGAGTTTGCGGAATCAATCCGGCAGCGGCGGCTCAACTGACAAACGCCGCGTGCAGGGCTTTCATGGCAGATTCGCCCTTGGCCAGATCAATCACCACGGAGATTTTGATCTCGCTGGTGGAAATCATGTCAATGTTGACCCCCTCCCGGGCCAGCACCTCGAACATTTTGCCCGCCACCCCGGAATGGCTCTTCATCCCCACGCCCACGATGGAAAGTTTCCCGATGTTTTCATTGGTGATGATCGCCTGGTAGCCGATGGTCGGCTTCAGGTTTTCGAGAACCTGTTTCGCCTTGAGCAGATCGGGTTTGTCCACCGTAAAGGAGAGATCGGTGGCCGGGGTGCCGCTGCCGTGGCTGATGTTCTGCACAATCATGTCCACGTTTATGGCCGCATCACCGATGGCCTTGAAGATGCGGGCGGCCACCCCCGGTTGATCGGGCACGGCCACCAGCGTGAGCTTGGCCTGGTTTTTGTCGAGCGAGACGCCGCGCACGACGACGCCTTCCATGCTTTTGGTTTCTTCTTTCACAATCGTTCCGGGGTTGTCGTTCAAACTGGAGCGGACCTCAAAGACCACGCGAAATTTCTTGGCAAATTCCACCGAGCGGCTCTGCATCACTTTCGTGCCCAAACTGGCGAGTTCGAGCATTTCGTCGTAGGAAATCTCGTTGAGCTTCTTCGCGTCGGGGACAAGGTGCGGGTCGGCGGTATAAACGCCGTCCACGTCGGTGTAAATCTGGCAGAGATCGGCCTTGAGCGCGGCGGCGAGCGCGATGGCGGTCAAATCGGAACCGCCCCGTCCCAGCGTGGTGATCTGGCCTTCGCGCGTTTCGCCTTGAAACCCGGCGACAATGACCACGCTGCCGGCATGCAACAGTTCATGGACGGCTTTGGGGGTGATATTGTGAATCTTGGCTTTCGTGTGGACGCCGTCGGTCACAATACCCGCCTGCGCGCCGGTCAGAGAAACCGCCGGCACCCCCAGCGCGTGCAAGGCGATGGCAGTCAGGGCAATGGTCTGCTGCTCGCCGGTGGCCAGGAGCATGTCCATCTCGCGCTCGCTCGGCAGGGACGCAATGTTTTTGGCCAGCGCAATCAAGCCGTCCGTGACTCCGCGCATCGCGGAAACCACCACGACGATCCGGTCGCCGCGCTGGTGGTACTGCGCCACGCGTTTCGCGACGTTTTTGATGCGGTCCGTGTCGGCCACCGAAGAACCGCCGTATTTTTGAACAATCAATGCCATACTTGAATCGGCGAGGCCGGACCGTGGTCAGTCGGCGCCGGGGAAACCTCACCGCGCGGGGAAACTATGAAACCGCCACGGGTTTGCAAAGTCAGGAATTTGGGGGAACGCTGTCGCGGCCCGGCCCTTCCCGCAATCACGGCCCGCAAAGTTTGCTCGTCAGAACGCGCGGAACGCGGTAAACCGGACGCCAATGAAAATGAGAGGTCTGTGGGTTTGCCTGAGTTTTGCCGCCTTGATGGTGGCGGGTGGATTTTCCGAGGCGGCGGCGCGGGAAAAGCCATCCGACTCCCCGCCGGCGCGGCTTCCCCGCACCAACCTGCTGGTGTTTCATGGCCGGCACGGTGAAGTCCGCCCTGTGAAATCCCGGGCGGACTGGCGGAAACGCCGGGCGGAAATTCTCCGCGGCATGCAGGCAGTCATGGGGCCGTTGCCGGGCAAAGCGAAACGTTGCCCGCTCGATTTTCGCGTGGAGGAGGAAGTGGACGCCGGTCGTTACCTCCGGCAATTGGGTTCGTATGCCGCCGAACCCGGCTCGCGCGTACCGACTTATCTGTTGATTCCCAAAGACGCACTGGCCGGCCGGCGCAAGTTCAATGCCATCCTCGCCCTGCACCCCACCAACATGGAAATCGGGCACCGGACCTCGGTGGAACAACGACCCGGTCCCTACCGGGCTTACGCTCATGACCTGGCGGAGCGCGGTTTTGTGGTGCTCGTGCCGGCGTATCCGCTCATGGCCAACTACCAGCCGGACGTGCGGGCGCTCGGGTACGAGAGCGGTACGATGAAAGCCATCTCGGACAACATCCGGGGACTGGACCTGCTGGACTCGCTGCCTTACGTGCGGCACGGGCGTTACGGGGCCATCGGCCATTCTCTCGGCGGTCACAACGCCATTTACACCGCGGTTTTTGATCAGCGCATCCAAGCGGTGGTGTCGAGTTGCGGTTTCGATTCGTTTCTCGATTACTACGGCGGTGACCCGGCCAATTGGCAACCGGAACGGGGCTGGTGCCAAACCCGTTACATGCCGAAATTGGCGGCGTATCGCGGCCGGCTTGCGGACATCCCGTTCGATTTCCACGAACTGATGGGCGCGTTGGCGCCGCGACCGGTATTCGTCAACGCCCCTCTCGGCGACCGCAACTTTCAATGGCGCAGCGTGGATGCAATCGTGCAAACCGCGCTGCCGATTTACACACTTCTCGGCGCGCCGGACAAACTGCAGGTGACGCACCCCGATTACGACCATGATTTTCGCGAGCCGGAACGGATGCGGGCGTATGCCTTTCTGGCCGCGGCCTTGCAGCCTTGAAGATGCGCCTCACCGCGCCCCGGTTTTGCGGCCGGGTTGTGGCGGATGAGAGTGAGAAATGAGCTGGTCGTTCTCCTGGTGACGGTAGCGGCCGAGCTCGTTGGCAAGGTGGTTCAGAGCTCCACCACTTCGCCGGGTCGAGGTTGGAGGACTTTGATCTTGGGATACCGGGTGTGAATCGCCGTTTCAAACCATCGCCGTGATTTTTCCCCGCCGTGGGTAAGCAGCACCGCCCGGGGAGAAACCTGCCCCACAAACGCCAGCAAATCCTCGCGGTTCGCGTGGGCGGTGAGATCAAACGCCTCCACCTCGCAGCGTTTCGTGAGTTCACCGCCCGATGCGCTGAACAGAAAAGTTTCCCCCGGGGACGCGGCGCGGAGCCGTCCCCCCGGTGTATCGGGATCGGAATAACCCACAAAGAAAATGGCCTGCCTTTCATCGCCGGCCATGCGGCAGGCGAGATCATGGGCCGGCGTGTTCTCGGCCATCATGCCGGCGGAAACGACAAAGAGCCGCCCGCCGGTGAGCCGCATGTTCTGGGCTTGCCGGGCATCCAGTACGATGAGATTCAGCGCCTCGTGAAGCCGCAGGTTGCTGTGGTTGCGGTGGGTCCGATGGGATTGCAGATCAAAAATCTCCGTGAACACCCGGCCCAGGCCGCTGATGTAAACCGGCTGCGGTTTCAACTGGCCTTCGCGCATGAGCAACGCCAGCAACGCCAGGATTTCCTGGGTGCGCCCCAGGGCGAAGGAGGGAATCAACACGCTCCCCTTGCGCTTGAAGACCCGCTGGATGGCTTCGGCCAGGCGGCGCACTTCGGCTTCGCGCGTGAATCCTTTGGGGGTGGCCCGGTCGCCGCGGGTGGTTTCCAGGATCAACACGTCCGCCTGCACCTCATCGAAGCGCGCGCCCCGTAGCAGGGTTTGGTCGTGAAAACAGACGTCGCCCGTGTAGAACAGCGTTTCCTTGCCCCCGCGCACCATCATCCCCGCCGCGCCGAGGGTGTGGCCCGCGTCCAGGAATTCCAGCGTCGGCGAATTGCGCCCGGCGCGCGTCTTGTGAAAAGCGGCCCACTCGATCTCGCGATTATAGCGGAAGCCTTGAAACAGCGGTGCGATGTCGTCCACCTCCTCGTGCGAATAGAGCGGGTAATTGCGGATGCCCAGTTCCTCTCGCTGCCGGGTCATGACATTGACCGAGTTGTGCAAAACGCGTTCGAGAAGGAAATAACTCAACTCCGGCATCAGCACGTGGGCGTTGGCAAAATGCCGCAACGCAAGGGGCAACGTCCCCACGTGGTCATGGTGGCAATGCGACAGCGCAATCGCGTCCACATCCTGCCCGCGGACGGCATCAAAGAGCGGCACGGCGGCCAGGCCCTCGCGTTTGGGGTGCATGCCGGAGTCCATCAGCAGACGGCATCCTTCGAGTTCGACAAACCACGCGCTGGCGCCGATGTCCGTGTCCGGATTCAGATTGATGATGCGCATGGTGCTACGGAGATTGCGGGATAAGGACCGGCGCCGGCCGTGAAATGACCGTCAACGAACAACGCCTGAGGAAAAAATAAATTTTTGCATTGCCGCCCGGTGGGATGGCTCCGCCGGGCGGCGTCATTGGATCAAGGTTGTCCCAAGCCGCCCATCATTTTCTGCATCACGCCGGCCATGAACGATTGCATGTCCTGGTAAGCGGTGAAGTTGGACGGCAACTCGAATTGATCCGCGCCGGGCTTGGCCAGTTTGACGTTCTTATAGCGGAGAATGACCGTGTCCCCCTTTTCTTTCATCTGGATTTGGATCGGGAAATCTTTCAAATCTTTGGCCGCCCAGACGAGGGCTTCCGCCTGTTGTCCCTGGGCATCGGTGAGGATGACCTTGACCTTTTCGCAGACCTGCCCGTCGAGGGTTTCCTTGCATAGAACGGTGCGTTCGATCTTGGGATCCTGGTCCAGCGCGGCGGCCGCTTCCTTGGGCAGAGGCATGTGGATGTAGGATTGCAGCTCGGGATAAACGAGATACACGGCCTTTTTGTCGGGGTGCATGAGGCTGATGATATGGCCCATGCCCATCTGTTTCATTTGCGCGGCGGCGCCGGCTTCCAACTCCTGACCCTTCATCTGGCTCAGGTCAAATCTGGCTCAGGTCAATTTCCGCGCGGAACTTGCCGTCCAACATGGCGAAATCCATGGGCAAAGCCATCTTCTCCTTTTGCGCCGCATCCAGCATCCGCAGGTCGCATTTGGCGGAAAACGCGGTGATGTTTCCGAAAAGTTTGGCGAGCGAGGCGTTGATGCCCGGAGTGGTGCCCGAGCCAAGCTGCGCCAGACCCGCCCCGCCGGAAACCAGCCAGAGAACCGTGGCAAATAGAACAATCTTTTTCATGCGATATAGATGTTTAATGTTGAATCACGGCCCAGCATAGGGGCGCAAGGCGGTTTGGCGAGCTAAATTCTTGAACCCGCCCAAAACGTTGAGGGCTGCGCCCGCGACGCCAACAAATCCCGCTGTCACGCGCTCAAGGAACGCTAAGGTAAACTTGCGGGCATACCGCGCGAAACAGGATGCCGCGGACCTATTTCCCCAGTGCCTGTTTCAAGGCTGCCACGCAGCGTTCGTTCTCCGGGGGCGTGCCGATGGTCACCCGCACCCATTCCGGCAATTGGTAGCCGCCCATCGGGCGCACAATCACCCCGAGCCGCTGCATCGCCGCAAACACCTGGTCTCCCTGGCCGACCTTGATGAGAATGAAATTCCCTCCAGAGGGAACGAACTCCAACCCGAGGGTCCGGCAGGCTGTCTCCAGGTAACGCAATCCGACCGCGTTATTCTCGCGCGAACGTTGCACGTGCGCGTGGTCGTCCAACGCCGCCAGCGCGCCCGCCTGGGCGACGGCGTTGGTATTGAAGGGTTGCCGGATTTTCTCCAAGGCCGCGATCAGTTCCGGACAGGCAATGCCGTAGCCGATGCGCAGCCCGGCCAACCCGTAGATTTTTGAAAACGTCCGCATGAGCAGCAGGTTGGGCCGCCGCCCGCTCTTGATGAGGGGGATGAAATCGGCCGGCTCATCCAGGAATTCCAGATACGCCTCGTCCATCGCCACCACCACCTGCGCGGGAACCGCTTCCACAAACCGGGTCAATGCCTCCACCGAAACCACCGTGCCGGTGGGATTATTCGGATTCACCACAAACACCACCCGCGTATTGGGCGTGATGGCTTGGAGCATGGCGTCCAGGTCATGCCCGTAGTTCTTCGCCGGCACGATGATCGGGTTCGCGCCAAACAACCGGGTCACCAGCGGATTCACCACGAAACAGTATTGCGCCATCACCGCATCCACGCCGGGCGCCAGCAGGGCGTGCCCAAGGAACTCAATGATCTCGTTCGACCCGTTGCCCAGGATGAGTTGCGCGGGATCGAGGCCCAGCTTCGCCGCCAGGTGTTGCTTGAGATAAAACGCGTTGCCATCCGGGTAGAGATGCAGATTCGCGAGTACGTCCCGCATCGCCTGGAGCGCGGCGGGCGAGGGACCCAACGGGTTTTCGTTGGACGCGAGTTTGATGATGTCCGCCGGCGACAAACCGAATTCGCGGGCGACTTCCTCAATGGGCCGGCCGGGCTGGTAAACGGGCAGGTCCTTGAGCGCGGGATTGATGGGATACGGCAGGTTCATGAGCTTTGTTCCCCGGGCAGGCGTTGACCGGCGCCGGGATAGAGGAGTTGATAATGAGTGGATTGGACGCCGACAATGGCCGCCACGCCGAGGATGTCGCGCGCGGTGGAGCCGCGCGACACATCCGCCGCCGGACGGTCCATGCCGAGGAGAATTTGCCCGTAGGCGTTGGCCCGGGCCAGATGCCGCAACAAGCGGCTGGTGATATGGCCGGAATTCAGTTCGGGAAAAATCAGCACATTGGCGTGGCCGGCCACTTTGCTGTCCGGGTATTTCAGCCGCGTGATCTCGGGCACAATCGCGGCGTCCACCTGGAGTTCGCCTTCGATATCCACCTCCAACCGCGCGGCATGCGCCCGCTGTTGCGCCAACGCCGTGGCCGCCTGCACGCGCCCCACGGATTCATGGCTGGCGCTGCCCTTGGTGGAAAAGGATAACATCGCCACCCGGGGCCGCACGCCCAGCAAATGACGCGCGAACTTCGCCGTGGACAAGGCAATGTCCGCCAGTTGCTCCACCGTCGGTTGGGGAATCACGCCGCAGTCCCCCAGAAACAACACGCCGTCCTCGCCAAAGCGCGAATCCTCCACTTCCATGACCATGCAGCCGGAGGCAATTTTCACCTCGGGCGCAAAGTTGATGATCTGGAACAACGGCCGCACCACGCTGGCGGTGGAATGGGTCGTGCCGCTCACCAGCCCGTCCGCCTGATGCATCGCCACCATCATGGCCCCGAAATAATTCGGCTGCCGCATCGCCTCGCGCGCCTCGGTGGTCCGCAATCCCTTGGCCCGCCGGAGCAGCTTGTACCGTCCGACGAAATTCTCCAGCTCCTCGCTCTCGGCCGGATTGATGATGCGGATGCCGGCCAGCGAAATATCCAGTTCCTGCGCCAGCTCTTTGATTTGGGTGCGGTCCCCCAGCAGGATCGGCGCCCCCAGGTGCAGGGCATGAAATTGCCGGGCCGCCTGAATCACGCGCGGTTCGGTGCCTTCCGGAAACACAATCCGTTTGGGATGCCGTTGCAGCTTTTCGATGACCGTGCTGATGAAGCGCATGGCGCATTGGTAACAGAGCGCGCGCCAAACCGCAATCCTCTTGCGCAATCCGCCCAGGATCAACCGGCATGGCTTTGGCCGTGTAGTCCGGCCCGAGTTTATTCTCGCCAGGCGGCGGGCGGGGCGTTAGATAATCGCCTGCGTGGCCATGAGATTTTTCGTTCTGTTACCCGCCGGATGGTTTGCTTTTCTCACCGGATTCATGGGGATCGCGGTCCCCGCCTGGGGGCAGACAGGGTTGAGTGTCGCCGTCACCGATCAGCCCACGGAGTGGACGATCCGCCAGGGCGGGCGCAAGCTTCTCGTCTATGCCTTCGGGCGCGAGCGCTACAAGCCGTGTGTGAAGGAGCTGTCCACGCTCCAAGGCGACAACCTCCTCCGCGACGCGCCCCCCGACCACCCGCATCACCACGCCTTGATGTACGCCATCCGCGTCAACGGCCTGAATTTCTGGGAGGAGGTCAGCGGCAGCGGCGTGCAAAAACCGGTGGCCTCGCCACCCCCGGAGCTCGGCACGAACGCTGCCGGATTGCCGCAGGCCATCCTGCGGCAAACGCTTCACTGGCTCGCGCCGCAGGATGCCTTCCTGCCGGACACCCCCGCGCTGGCCTTGCTCGTCGAGCAGCGCACGCTGGTGCTTACCGTGGATCCGACGCGTGACGAAGTCGCCCTGCGTTGGAGCGCGGAATTCACGGTCGGCGGCAAAACGAATACGGTGGTCCTCGAAGGCTCAACCTATTTCGGTCTCGGCGCGCGCTTCCAATCGGAGCTGGATGCCGTCGCCCGGCATTTCCACGCCGACGGCCACCCCGACCTGAGCGGCACCCGGCAGGATGTGAGCGCGCACGATTGGAGTGCTGTGGCGTTTGACCGACCCGTCGCGCCGGCCACGTTTGCGCTGTTCGGTCATCCCGCCAACCCGCACGGCAAGGCAACTTACTTCACCATGCGGCACCCGTTTGCCTACATCTCGGCCACGCAAGCGCTCCACGCCGAGCCGCTCGTCTATCGGACCGGCGACACTTGGCGCGTGGATTATCTCGTCACGGTCTATCCGGCGATAAAGTCGGCGGACGACTTGAACGCCCGAGCCGCCGAATGGCGGCAGACAAAGCGATAAAAACCCCCTTTCCGCTGCGCCACCGGAGACGAAAGATCGCTCCCGCTTCCTGCGTATCCGCGAAACTTCGCGCAAAATTTGGAGGCGCCGATGCGTCGGCGATGGAATTTTGCGTTGAATGATCGGGGTGGACTGCGACAATAATTCCCCGTCATGCAAACGCTTAGTTCGAGTTCGTCTTCCCGGGGTTCCGCCCGTTCACGTCGCAGTTTTCTCAAACAAACCGCCCTCGGCACCGCCGTGCTGGGCCTCAGCCCGCACGTGGTGCGCGGTGTCCCCGGCGCAAACGACCGCCTCCGCATCGGCCTGATCGGCACCGGCGGCCGCGGACAAGCTCTGTTGAACGACATCACCCGGGTGGCCCAGAAAGAAAATGTCCAGGTGGTCGCGATTTGTGATGTGTGGAAAAAAAACCGCGAAACCACCGCCGCCAAGGTGGAGAAGGCCTTTGGCGCCGCCCCGGAACAATTCAGCAAGTATCAGGAGTTGCTGGCGCGGAATGACGTGGACGCCGTGACCATCGCCACACCCGATTTCGCCCACACTCCCATTCTGATTGCCGCGCTGGAAGCGGGAAAAGATGTTTACATCGAGAAACCCATGTCCCTGGACATGGAATCCGCGAACACCGCGCTGGACCTGGCCCGCGCCCGGCAGGCGGTGGTGCAGGTGGGCACGCAGCGGCGCAGCGACAGCAAACACGCGGCGGCGGCGAAAGAAGTCGCCTCCGGCGTGCTCGGTCGCATCAGCCGCATTTCCGTGGGCATGCATCTCAACCAGGCCCGGTGGGTGCGTCCGTATGATGACTGTTTGGAAGCCGACGTGGATTGGCCGGCATTTTTGATGGGCCGCGGGCCGCGGCCGTTTGACGCCAAACTGCTGCGCCGCTGGCATCTCTACCGGTTTTGCACCAACGGCATCGCCGGCCTCTGGCTGCCGCATTATGCCGACCTGGTTTGCATGTTGACCGGCACTCGTTACCCGACCCGGGGCGTTGCGTTGGGCGGCATCTACGTGTGGCACGATGGCCGCGAACATTCCGACACCTTCCACACGATCCTGGAATACCCGGAGGGGTTCATCTTCGACTTTGCCATGAGCCTCGGCAACGCGGCGGGCACGCACTTCACCATCCACGGCACCGAAGCGACATTGGACCTGGACAAATGGACGATTACGCCGGAGCACGGCACCAAGGAGAAACCCGCCGAGCCACGCCAGATCGGCGCGGAACCGACGGTCCCGCACATGGTGAACTGGCTGCAATGTCTGCGCTCGCGGCAACGTCCCGTGTGCGACATCGCGATCGGGCAGCAACAAACCGCCGCGGTGGTCATCGCCGCGCTGGCGCACGACACCGGCCTGCAGCATCGCTACGACCCGGCCACCCGCCGGGTGATTCCCGGTTGACCTCCCGAAGCAACCGGAAAAACGCCGCTGCCTGAGTCAACGCATCCGTTGCCCTACCACTGCGGCGCGCGGAAGGGTAAGCCACTATAAACCGCTTCCCCTCCTCACTTCCCTCGCGAGCGGAAATGCAAAAACCACCTGCCCGCACGCCGAAACGACCTTCTCATTTTTGCGCCCCCTCTCCGGCGCGGGCGTCTGGGTCTTTACGATTGACGCCTGGGCCCGGATGCGTTGCACTGCCGCCATGACGAATAAACATTGGGTCCGGGCTTTGGTCATCATGGGGTTGCTGGGATGGGGGCTTCACCTGCACGCAGATTTTCAAATCGCCCCCGTGTTTTCCGATCACATGGTGCTGCAACGGGGACAGCCGCTCACCGTGTGGGGTTGGGCCGATGACGGGGAAAAAATCACGGTAAAATTTCGCGGCCAACAGGCCTCCACCACCGCGCGGAACGGCAAATGGTCGCTGCGCCTGCGCCGCGCAAAAGTCGGCGGGCCGGACATCTTCACCGTCAGCTCCCCCACCCGCACGGTGACCTTCACCAACGTCCTCGTGGGCGAGGTCTGGATCTGCAGCGGACAATCAAACATGGAATGGCCGCTGGACCGGTGTTTCGAGGCCGCCGACGATATTGCCGGCGCCACCAATCCGATGATCCGGCTCCTGAACGTGCCCAACCGGATTTCCGACGCGCCGTCTGTCGTCTTCAAATCCGCGTGGCAGGTTTGTTCGCCCGAGACGGTCAAAAAATTTTCCGGGGTCGGTTATTATTTCGGTCGCGACCTGCACCGGGCGCGGCGGGTGCCGGTGGGACTGATTCAATCCGATTGGGGCGGGTCGCCGGCGGAAGCCTGGATGAGCCGGGAAGCGCTGGAAATCCAGCCGCGTTATCAGACCGAAATTCTCGACCGCTACCCCACGGCGTTAAAAGACTATCAGGCCGCCCTCGCGGCGTGGGAGGCGGAAAAGGCCGAAGCGGAAAAGGCGGGCCGGGAATTCAAAAAATGGGCGCCGTGGCGGCCGTGGAAACCGTCCGAACTTTACAACGGCATGATCACGCCCCTGATCCCCTTCGCCATTAAAGGCGTCATCTGGTATCAAGGCGAATCCAATGCCGGCCAAGCGGAGCAATACCGGACCTTGTTTCCCGACATGATCCGCTGTTGGCGGCGGGACTGGGGACAAAATGATTTTCCGTTCCTCCTCGTCCAACTGGCGCCGTTCAAAGCCATCAAAGATCAGCCGGACGAAAGTGATTGGGCCGAATTACGCGAAGCGCAACTGCTCGCCACCCAGGCCCTGCCCCACGTCGGCATGGCCGTCATCACGGATGTGGGCGACCCCAAAGACATCCATCCCACCAAAAAACAACCGGTGGGCGAGCGATTGGCTCTGGCGGCCCGGGCTCTGGCGTACGGGGAAAAAATCACCTTCTCGGGACCGATTTACCGCAGCCAGCGCATTGAAGGCAACAAGGTGATCCTCAACTTTGATCACGTGGGCCGGGGATTGGAAGCGCGCGACGGCGCGTTGAAAGGATTCGCCGTGTGCGGGGCCGATCGTCGGTTTGTCTGGGCCACCGCGGAAATCGTGGGTGACACGGTGGTGGTCAGCAGTCCGCAGGTGCCGCAACCGGTGGCCGTGCGTTACGGCTGGGCGGATTGTCCGGTGGTCAATCTCTGGAACAAGGACGGGTTGCCGGCCTCGCCGTTCCGGACGGATGATTTCCCGCTGATCACCGCCCCGAAAAACTGACGCCCCGTTCGCGCGGCCTCAAGTCCGCCGGTGCATCCGGTGCATGGATGCCTGATCCGTCGGCTTGATCAGCAACTCGTCAATGCAAACATGGGGCGGCCGGCTGGCGGCCCAGACAATGGCCTCCGCAATATCCTCCGCCGTCAGCGGTTGCAACCCTTCGTAAACCTTTTTTGCGCGGGCGGCATCCCCCTTGAACCGCACCATGCTGAACTCGGTCTCGGCCAGCCCGGGATCAACGGAGCCCACGCGCAACCCCGTGCCGCATAACTCGAGCCGCAGTGCGCGGGTAATCTGCAATTCGCCCGCCTTGGCCGCGCAATAAGCCGCGCCGCCGGCGTACGCTTCGCGCCCGGCCGTCGAGCCGATGTTCAAAATGACGCCCCCGGGCGCCTCGCGCATCAACGGCAGCGCGGCGCGGGTCATGCGCAGGATGCCGAGCACGTTCGTTTGGAACATGGTTTCCCAATCCGCGTCCTTGCCCTCCGCCACCGGATCCAAACCGTGCGCGCCGCCGGCGTTGTTGACCAGCACGTGCAAGTGGCGGTTGTCGGGTTGATCCCCGCGAATCTGTTCACCGGCCCAAGTCATGAACTGCTCGACGCTCAGCGTCCGGCTGACATCCAACCCGTGAACCCGCGCCTCCAGCGCGCCGGCCTGCCGCGCCTCGGCGGCGACCTGCTCCAACCGATCCACCCGCCGGGCGCCGAGCAACAACCGGGCGCCGGCGGCGCCAAACGCCCGCGCCGCAGCGGCGCCAATCCCACTGGACGCACCGGTGATGAGCACCCACTTGTCCCGTAATCGCGATTGCATGGTTCCACAGATACCCACCCCGCCCCGCCTTGACAATGGGAGAATTGACCCCGGGCGAGCCAAACCATCAAACCGATGGCAGCACTCTACTTTTGATGTGTCCAGCCTTGGGGGGTCAGGGCATTGGGCGTTTCGCTCTTCATGGCGGCAAGCAGCCCGCCGAGGATGTCACGGCTGGCCGTTAGTTTTTCTTGGTGATCACCAGCGTCGGGTCCATTGGATACCGCCCAAAGCGTTCGCCGTAAAGCGCCAAGCCGCCGGGGAACGCGGCGTCCACCTCGAAGCGGATGACGAATTCCTTCGCTTGCGCCGCCGCGCGGAGCGCGTCGGGAGGAACGATGGCCTGCAGGAGATACCCGTAAGACCCGGCCTCCTGCAATTTCCGGTTGCGCGGTTGGGCGTGCCAGGAAAGGAGCCCGCGGTGATCGGCGGGATCATCCGGCAAATCAAACTGACCGGCGACTTCGCCCGCCACGCGCACGCGCACCTGACTGGGAAACTTTTGTGTGTCGGTCATCGGATAAGCGTTCGGGTTCAAGCTGGGATCGTGCGTGCCTTGCCCCAGCATGAAATCGCCCTCCTGCTTGTCCGCGCCCGCCTTGTCCTTGCCGAACAGCTGCTTGGCCGACGCTTCGAACAGTAACGTGACGCCCGCCACGTCTTCGAGATTCAGATCGTCCGGCCAAGCGACGCGGTATTCAAAGTAGCCATGCCCGGCGCCGTTCACTTTCAGTCCGTCCAGCACGTTCCATTGTTTGAGCGACCACCGGGCGTCCTGGTAACGATCCGGGGCGAAGCGCAGCAGTTGTAAATTACCAAAGGTCTCGTGGCGCGGCGACGGTCCCGCCGTAACGTGGAACACACAGAAGTTCCGTTGCAACACGCCGCCGGCCGAGTCTTCGAGGAACAGGCTCAACACCGCCAGACCCGGGCGCTCCGGCATGGTCAATTCGAGCGGCGCGATTTCCCGGGAAAGCCAGGGCTGGAAGTCAATGGTCCGCGTGCTGGCGGAATGAAATTGCCGCGCGCCGAGTTGATCCACGCCGGTCAGCGTGACGCGCAGGCGCAGGGTCGGGCTGGGCGCGCGATCGGTCAGGAACGACGCCCAGAGCGGCACGGTGACCCGTTCGCCGGGTTTGACCTCGCGGCAAAGCTCGCCGCCGGGCGCGAGGTAGCAGGGCGCGTGCAGGTCGCGCAGGCTCATGCCCGGCACGATTTCGTCCATGCCCGCAAACTTCTCGCTCCGGTCGAACCGATAATAACCGTTCCACTCATTGGTGACATCGTGGTGCTCGGTGTAGAGCCAGCCGCACACCTTGGGATGCCGGCGAAATTCGTTCATCATAATGTGGTAATCCCAGCTCCAGTCCACGTCGCCCGTGCTGCCTTCGTAACCCCAGACGTTGCCGCATTCGGAGTTGAGCAATGGCTGTCCGGCCTGCGTGCGCCCGCCGATGAAGTTCCATTTTGAGCCGGGAAACGTGTCGCGCGTGACCTGGTCCAGATGCTCGCGCCAGGCATAGCCGGGCAAATAGGCGTGCCAGGAATTGATGTCGGTTTCGACATGATCGTGGTTGCAGGGCGAGTTGTCCTCAACCAGCCGCGTGGGATCCAGTTCTTTGGCGAGGCGGTAGATCGAGGCGACCCACTCCTGTGTCGCCGGCTGATACGCGCGTTTCTTTGGGTCCTGCCGGTCCCGCGTGAACAACCCCCAGGTTTCGTTGAACGGCACCCAGGCGAAGATGGACGGGTGGTTGAAATCGCGCTGGATCATGCCGCGCAGCGCGTGCTCGATCTCCTGTTGCATCGCAGGCGTCGGGTCGCCCCAACTGTTCGGCACGTCGGCCATGAGGAGCAGCCCCAGCCGGTCGGCCCAGTAGAGCTTGCGCGGCACATCCACTTTCACGTGCAGCCGGTTCGCGTTCAGCCCGATCTGGCGCGAGCGCACGATTTCGTCGCGCATGAAGGCGTCGCTCGGAAACGTGTAGAACCCTTCCGGATGATACGACTGGTCCAACGCCATTTGCAGGTAAACCGGTTTGCCGTTCAACGCGATATAGGGAAAATCCGTGCCGGGCAACGTCACCACGCTGATCTTGCGCATGCCGAAATAGCTGCCCACCCGGTCCGCGCCGGCGTCGGCGCGCAACGTGGCTTCCACTTCATAGAGAAAGGGATCATCCAGCGACCAGAGCCGGGCGTGGGGAATCGGGATTTCCATCAGGACTTCGTTTGCGCCGGCGGGCACCGCTTGGGTCGCGTCGGCCACCCCACCCGTTTTGAAGCGCAACTGCAACTCGGTTGCCGGCGGGGCCGGCGCATTCAGCGTGGCCCGCACCGTCACCCGGCTCCGGTCCAAGTCCGGGATGAAGTGGAGCGCGGTGAGATGCGCCGCTGGACGCGCTTCGAGATAGACCGTCTGCCAGATGCCGCGGGCGTTGCCGTAACCCTGTTTGCCTTCGAGCTTGAACTCGCGCGCCGTGTCGTCCACACGCAGAACGAGGCGGTGGTCTTTGCCGGCGCTCAGATGCGGCGTCAACTCGAACTCGAACGGCGTGTAGCCGCCCCGGTGCGTGCCGAGCGGCTGGCCATCCAGCCACGCCTGCGTTTCCCAATCGCACGCGCCGATCACCAGAAAGACGCGCTGGCCGCGCCACGCCTCCGGCGCGCGCACCGTGCGCGCATACCAAGCCACCGGCGCTTCGTCCGGCACCTGCGACAACGGGGAGCCCCACGGAAACGGCACCATCACCGTCAACGGGAACTCCGTCCGGCCATCGGTCCATCCGGCTTTCAAGCCCGCGTTGGTCGCGTCGAAACGGAAGGCCCAGGGGCCGTTCAAATTCATCCAAGCCGCGCGCTCAAAATCCGGGCGCGGATGTTCCGGCAGCGGGATAACGTCGCCCGCCGCAACAGCGACAAGGGTAACCGCGAGCCAACCGATGACACAGAACAAGCGTTCCCAAGCGAGGCGGAATGCGACGTTATTTTTCATGCGCGCCAGTCTAATGCCGCCCTTCTCGGTGTCGAGCAGAACTGGCGTCAGTCTGGTGAGAGCGGGTTGTTGGGCTGGTGCTGGCGCTCAGCCGAAGCAGACAATGCCCAACTCAGTTGAGGACCGCGCCTCGCCCAGCCAAGGCGCGGGTGGCAGTCACGATCAACGATGGCAACTGCGACGACCCTGGGTCGCCGTAGGGAACGCGCCTCCCGGATTCCGGAATCCAGCGCGATTGGACCAAGAGATGATTATTTCCGCCGGGACCGGATGGAAGCGATCACGGCGCCAAAACACAACGGAAGCCGCAAGTGAAATCCGTGTAGGTCGGGTCGGCGTCCAAGCGGTAACTGACGCGCGCTTCGTCGGCATCGTACGCCCAGCTTCCGCCGCGCAACACGCGTTTGCCCGTCGCTTCCGCCGGACCGCGCGAATCCCTCTGACTTGCCTCCACCCGGCTGTACCAGTCGCTTTGAAAGCCGTCCCAACACCATTCCCAGACGTTCCCGGCCATATCCCGCAATCCATAACCGTTCGGAGCAAAACTACCCACGGGACTGGTGTAGGGGTAGTCATCGGCGAGATAGGATGGATGAAAATCGCGCGTGGGGCTGATGTCCCAAGCGTATTGGTCAGAACTATGGTAGTTGGCCTGTTGATGCGTGATCGTATCCGTCGCGTACCACGGGAACCGATGCTGCCTAGCCCCGCCGCGCGCCGCTTTTTCCCACTCCGCTTCCGTGGGCAACCGGTACCCCGCGTTCCATTTGACCCAGCCGTTGCGCAAGTCAGCCTGGCCGGTGCGGAAAACCGTCGTTTGATCCGCGCCGGTATAATAAGCCGGCACCCGTCCTTCCCGTTCACTGCGCGCATTGCACCATTTGACGGCATCGTACCAGGTCACGTTCTGCACCGGATGTTGCGCGGCCCGCCCCTGCCCGCTCTCCGCGCTGTCAAAACGGTAACCGTGGTTGGTGGCCCACTGGAACACCTCGTCCCACAAGGTTTTAGTGACTTCGTGAATGTCCATGTAAAACGCGCTCACCCGGATATCGTGCGTCGGGCGTTCGTTGGGGCGGCCTTCGCTGAACGCATCGCCCATGGTGAAAATTCCGTCCGGCACAAAGACCATGCCCGCCGGGGCATCCGGATCAAACAAACGCTGCGTGACGAGGTAGAAAGAGGGAATGGTCTGGATATAATCCACCCACTCGACCATCCCCTGCAAATGGGTTGCGGCCTGAATGGTAAACGACCTATTCGTCGCCAGGGTGACCCAAGTGACTTCGCCGGAGGGTTTAATATCTATCAACGCCGTCGGCACAGGCCCCGCGATCCGGAAGAAACACGCGTTCTGCGCGGGGGCCGGCGAGCCCCCACCCGCGAACCATAAGATCCCAATGACCACAGCGAAGCGGAAAATGATTTTCATGCCTGAACTCAGAGTTTCGCCTGCGCTTGTACCCGCGACGGGGCGTCTTCGCAAGCGATTATTGGCCTGATGCCTCTTCGGCAGTCGGGCATTGCGAAATCGTTCGGGAAATTTTTCCGAATTGACTCGCCACAGTGAGGATGATTTTCCGGGTTGCCGGTCCGCCCGGGCAGCATGCCCGCCGCGCTAAGGAAACGTTGATTTAATCCGTCCTACAATTCTGTTGAACGCGGCGATGGGCAGGCTTGTCATGTCCCGCCTGATTTAACAGGCCACCTTTGCCCACGCCGAAGTTCGCCCGCAAAAAGAAGCCCCCGCCGGAAAAAGTTTCTCCCCCGCATGGAGGCCGCCCTCCCGTGGGCCAAGCTGATCGCCGTCATCCAACCGCATTATCCCACGGGCCGACGTGGTGATGGGCGCGCGCGCGCGGAGGATGGCGTGAAGATGAACGAACCCAGCCGGTTTAAGCGGTGGCAACGATATAGCCAGGCAGAGCAAACCCGCTGGCGATAGCAAGCAACCGCCAAGCCGAGGCGTCCGCAACACCGCCCGGACGCCCGTAGAACGCTTTTCTCTCCAGCACCAACCTCCATTTGAAAACTCGGCTTTATTCAGCGTTTCCCTGGCGCAACCGCTGTTCCCAAGGGACATTTTCATCGAATCCCAATGGAGACATTCGCAAAGAGCCAGGACATCCAAATTCCTGAAAATTGACACTTGTCCGCAACACACATAGCTTGGGTCGGCATACGTCTTGGGGTCTGCAATGAGAGCCGCTGATAAGATCAAACGCTATGAGGGCCGGCTAAAGGCGCTTCTAGTTTCTATCCCCCTCGCCGTTTTTACGCCCGAAGCCTGCACCTCGCCGAGGGAAATCCTCCACCCTTTGCCGCCCGGGGCGGTCACGCTGGGTGAAGGACGGATGAAAGCCCAAGTGGACGAAACCCGCGCTTTCTATCTGGCGATTGCCAATGATGATCTGCTCAAGGGTTTCCGCCAGCGCGCCGGCCTGCCAGCTCCCGGCAACAATCTCGGCGGCTGGTACAGCAGCGACACTTTCCATGTCTTCGGCCAGATTGTCTCTGGCTTGGCCCGCCTCTATGCCGCCACCGGAGACGCCGCCTGCTGTGACAAGGCCAATACGCTCATCACCGAGTGGGGCAAGTGCGTCGCGACTAACGGTTATTTCTATTACTCTACCCGCCCCAACGCCCCACATTATACCTACGACAAAATGCTGGGGGGCCTGCTGGACGCTCATATCTACTGCGGTAGCACCAACGCCTTGGAATACATGAGCCGGATCACGGATTGGGCGATCGCCAATCTGGACCGCTCCCGAATATACGCCGACACCGCCACTGAGTGGTACACGCTCAGCGAGAACCTTTATCGCGCTTACCAACTCACCGGGCAGGACAAATATCGTTTCTTCGCCCACATATGGGAATACACTGACTATTGGAACATTTATCTCGCCGGCGGAGACATCTTTGCCCCACGCCCGGGCGGCGGACAGACCCGCTTTTATCACGCTTATAGCCACGTCAACACGCTCAACGGCGCCGGCGCCGGTTACCTGGCGTTGGGCAACCCGAACTATCTCACCCTACTCACCAACGCCTATGATTTCCTCCGCGCGAACGAGGTTCTCGTCACCGGAGGTTACGGCCCGGATGAACAACTGCTTCCGCGATCCAACCTGGTTTCGCGGCTCTACACCTCAGCGCACACATTCGAAACGCAATGTGGTTCCTGGGCCGTCTTCAAACTGGTGCGTTATTTGATGACGCTCACCGGGGATGCGCGGTACGGCGATTGGGTTGAGGAGTTGTGCTACAACGGCGTGGGCGCCAGCCTCCCCACGACCGCCAACGGCAGAGTTTTTTATTACTCCGATTACCAAGTAGATGGGGCGCGCAAACAGAATCATCCGGTGGCATGGACTTGTTGCACGGGGACCCGCCCGCAAGTGGTCGCCGATTACGCCAGCCAAGTTTTCCTCCAGGGCGACGAGGCTCTTTACGTCAACCTCTTCACGCCCGCTACCGTCCGCTGGAATGTGAACGGTCAGGAGGTAACCGTCTCCCAAGAAACAGCGTTTCCCGAGGAAAATCTCACCACACTTTCGGTGGCCGCTGCCGCGCCGGTCGCGTTTTCCCTCAAGATTCGAACGCCGGGATGGCTGGCGAGTCCCATGACCGCAACCCTAAACGGCCAACAACTCGTCTTGAGTGCTGATTCCATGCACTGGGCGGGGGTCGCCCGCGTCTGGTCACCCGGCGACCGGCTCGTCGTCTCCCTGCCGCAAACGTTGACGGCCAATTCGATCTCGGCTTCGCAACCGTATCCCGCGGCGGTGCGTTACGGGCCGGTGGCACTTGCTTTTGAGGCCCCCAGCGCCGCCTTACTCGCGGGCATTGATCTCGACGCCCCGGAGCGCTCCCTGTTGCCCGTCCCCGGACAGCCGCTGACCTGGCAATTGGCGGGAGATTCAGGTCTGCGGGCCCGGCCTTTCTATACCTACACCGCCAGCACACCGTATTTCCTGTATTTTGATCCGGTTGACGATCTGGATCACCCGCGCGTGAAGTACCAAGGCAATTGGTTGGATGCGGGACCGTTTCGGTACGCCCGCGAGGCTGGCGTCACGGCCACCTACACCTTTTATGGAACCCGGGTGTACTGGTTGGGATATAGGTTCGACGACGCCGGCCTGGCCCAAGTGTTGATTGACGGCAGTGCCGTTGCGACGGTGGATCAATACGGGCCGGGGAGAAACCTCCCCTTCGAATGGTCCAGCGACGATCTCTTTCCGGGCTGGCATACGATTCAAATCCGGGTGTTGGGGCAACGCAATCCGTCCGCTTTGAATAATTATATCAACGTGGCAGGATTTCACGCGATCGGGCCACCACCATCGGCGGTGCTGGTCAACCGCTACAGCTTTGCCACCGACGCTTCCGACTCGGTGGGCGGCCAACACGGCACCTTGGTGGGCGGCGCCGTCATTACAAACGGTGCCGTGGTGATGGACGGGATCAAGCCCGGTTACGTCAATCTCCCCAACGGCCTCGGAGCCACACTCACCAATTATTCCATCGAAACCTGGGTCACCATCGCCGCCACCCGCGATTGGCAACGAATTTTTGACTTCGGATGGAGTACGGCGGGGGAGGATGTGCAAGGCCAGGGTTCCAACACCCTCTTTCTTACGACTTCGTCGCCCGTGAGTGGCGCCGCCGGCGTCGGTGTCTGGATGTACACCAAACCTCAGGCGGCGTATCGCACCAACGTGGTCGCCGGCCCGGCCTTAACCTTGGGGACGCGTCACCACATCGTGTTGACCTACGCTTGGTTGGGCACGACCGCCCGGCTGTACCTGGACGGCCTCCCGGTGGCAACCAATCGGGACATTGCGGCCAGCTTGGCCGGCTTGGGGCCCACCGTGAACAACTGGCTGGGTCACAGCCAATTTAGTACGGATGCCGATTTCAACGGAGCCATTCATGAGTTTCGCCTTTACGACGGCGTCCTGACGCCCGTTCAGGTGATGGCCAATCACGCCGCAGGACCGGATGAAGTAGTGATCTCCAAGCCAAGTTTGGACATCTCTCTGACGAATGCCCAAGTATTGATTGCGTGGCCAGCCGAGGCCACGGGGTTCTCGCTGGAATCCAGCCTCATGTTGGAATCCGCAACCAACTGGTCGCCGGTGACTCAGACCCCCGTTTTGAGCAATGGCCAACACCAAATCCTGCTTCCACCGCACCCCAGCGCGCACTTCTATCGGCTCCGACGTTAAGGCTTTGAGCCGGAGAAACAGAAACAGGAAAAGCCGGGGACATCGTGACCCCGGTGGAGGGGTTTGGACCAGTAGAAGTGGTGGCCTTTGACCACGCAAAGCTGCTGTTTGGTAGCAGGTTTCTTTTTCCGAGGTTACAATGTCCCCAGTCTTTCCCCGTGCGACTGTATTTTCTGCGTGCCATCCCCCCGGCGGAAACGCTACTGTGCGGATATGACAATTTGGATTTTGACCATCATCCTGCTGGCCTCGTTGGGGGGATTGGGCTACCGGCAGGGCGCCATCCGCGTGGGCTGCTCGTTGTTGGGCATCATACTCGCTGCGTTGTTGGCGTTGCCGCTGGCGCCGTTGCTGCGTCCGCTGCTGCCGATTTTGGGCGTAAAAAATCCCGTGCTGATCTGGGTGTTGCCGCCGTTCATCATTTTTGTCCTGATCAACAGCGCCGCCAAAGCGGGCGCGTCGGTGCTGCACCGCAAGGTGGATGTGTTTTACAAGTACAAGGCGGGCGACCTGCGGCTGGCGCTGTGGGAACGGTTGAACGCGCGGTTGGGGTTCTGCCTGGGAATCCTGAACGGCACGATTTATTTGATCCTGCTGTCGTTTGTCATTTACGCCTTCGGCTATTGGACGGTGCAACTGGCGGCGACCGAAGGCGATCCTTGGACAGTCCGCCTGTTCAATCGCGTGGCCCGGGACCTGCAATCCACCGGTCTCTCGCGCGTGGCCAAAGCCATTGACCGCATGCCGGATTCCTATTATCAGGCGGCCGATGTGGCGGGGTTGATCTATCACAATCCGTTGGTGGAAGGCCGCTTGGCGCGGTATCCCACCTTGATTGCCCTCGGCGAACGCCCGGAATTCAAGGAACTGGGCAAGGATTTGGGATTCACCGAACTGCGCCAGCGCCGGGCTTCGCTGGGCGAATTGCGACAGCATTCCCAAGCCAACATCATTTATCAAAACACCGACATGTGGCGCTTGGTCTGGGACACCGTCCGCCCTGACCTCCCCGACTTGTACCAATATCTGAACACCGGGAAATCCGAGACGTACGATCGCGAACGGATCCTGGGATTTTGGAGCTTTGATTTCAACGGCGCGTTTGCGGCATATCGCAAAGCCAATCCCCGCACCACGGCGCTGCAACTCCGCGGTATCCGCCAATGGATGTCCGGACTGTTTCTCAACACGATGCTCGTCGTGGGAACGGACGGCTTTGTGGTGGTCAAGAGCCTGCCGCGCATCAAGCCGCCGCGCCCGGGGGAAACGCCGCAGCCGCCGGAAACCGTGGATCTCACCGGCAAATGGGTCAAACGCGGCGGTGGATACACCTTCACGTTTGAAGGACACGGCGAAAAGGTGGAACTGGAAGCGGAGGTGGACGGCGACCGGCTGACGGTCACCGGCGAAAATCTGCCCATGGTGTTCGAACGGGATGTGTGACCCGGCCAGTTGCCGGGCAAATCGCAGTCCAAGAGCCGCCAAGGCGATGCCGCGCCTCGGTCAGCGGGATTAACCAGTCAATCACCCGTCCCGCGTTTAGGGCGACGGGAACGGAAATTTGACCTGTTGGTAGGGAAGATTCCGGCCAAACAATTCCTCCGGAGGTATCAGACTGGGTTGCGCCAACGCATTCGTGTCCGCGACCAGTGCGGGGTGTTCGAGCGGTTGATTAAAAACCATCGCCGCCTCGCCCGCCGGCAAAGCCAGTGCCGGCTGGATTTCCGCGTCATTCACCACCGTGAGGGAGTCCAAGCGCTCGGCTTGCAGGATGCCGACCACCATGGCCCCGCACGCAATCACGCCCACGGCACCGGCCAGTGCCGGTTTCGCGGTCAAGATTTCCAAGAAACGCTGCAACCAAGGCAGTTCCCAGCCCAACCGCTCGGCGGTGGTTGGCGCGGATTCAGGACGGTGCTGAATTCCGATCAGGACCTGTTGGGCGAAATCATCGAAATACCCGGGCGGCGGGCATTCGTAACGTTTGAGTGTGAGCAGCCGGCGTAGGCTTTCAAATGATTCGGGTTTTGAGTCCATACAAGGTGCGTCTATTTCAAATACTCCGAAAGAAACCCTTGGAGTTGCTGGCGCGCATAGAACAGGCGCGAGCGAACCGTCCCAACATTGCAATCCAGAATTTCAGCGATTTTTTCATGCGGCAATCCCTGCACATCGTGCAGTGTAACCACCAATCTGTGAGATTCTGACAGTTGTTGCATGGCTTCGTTCAATTTCTCCTGCAACTCGGTCAGGGATACTTCCCGGCGGGGGGTTTTTTCCGAAACGAACGCGACCAAATCCGGATCGTTTTTGGCGTTCGCGTCCAGGTTGTCCAGGCTCAGATGCGTGCGATGCCGCCGTTGTTTCAGAAAATTGATCGTCCGGTTGACGGCAATCCGATAAAGCCAGGTGTAAAAACTGGACCCGCCCTTGAACGATTTCAGCGCGTGAAATGCCTTGATGAACGTGTCCTGCGCCAGGTCGTTGGCATCCGCATGATTGGACGTCATGTGGTAGATGGTCGCGTAGATCCGCTCCTGGTAGCGGCGGACCAGTTGATCATAGGCCGATAAATCCCCGCGCCGGGTGCGCCGCACCAACTCGGCATCGTCCTCGGCAGTAGGCGTTCCGGGGCCCGGTGGATTCGTGACCTCGGCGGGGGCATCGGCGGATGGGTGTTCCTTCATGGTGCCGGAAACGGGATCTTACCGGAACCGCGCCGCCAAAAGATCGGTTTGACGGGCCAGAAACTCCGTCACGCCGAGCAAGCCAGCGCGTCCCGGCGTGTCCGGCCAGCCATGCAAGCAGGCGCCGGCCTGTGCCAAATACTGATGCACCACCGCCAGCGATGGCTCGATGGTCCCGTATAAATTCAACAGCGTCACCACTTCCGCCAGCGCGCCGGGTTCCCATTGCTGGACCAGATGTTCCAGCCGCTGGCGATCGGCGGGTTGCGCCTTCTTCCAGAGCTGCAAGACCGGCAGCGTCAGTTTGCCTTTGGCCAAGTCGGTTCCCAGCGACTTTTTTGCCTGGCTTTCGACCCCGAACAAATCGAGGCAATCATCGTAAAGCTGGTAGGCCGTGCCAAACGCCATTCCGTAGGCGCGCAAGGCGGTTCGCTGGGCGGCGGTGGCGCCGCTGGCAAAGGCGCTCAAATCACAGGATAACGCGAACAACTCAGCCGTTTTCATCTCCAGCACCTTGAAGTATTCCCGCTGGGAGACAGGGAAATTACGGCGATGTTGCGTCTGCAGCAGTTCTCCGGCGCACACTGTATTGGTTGCCGCCGCCACCGCCCGGCAGACCTCGGGGGTGGGAAAACTGGCCGCCAGTTCCAAGGCTCGGGCAAAAAGGCAATCGCCAAACAGCACGGCGATTTCGTTCCCCCAATTGGCCGCCAGCGTCAACCGGCCCCGGCGCAACTCCGCCTCGTCCATGATGTCGTCATGCACCAGCGTCGCCAAATGCACCATTTCGATAATGGTGGCGGCGGTGACATGCGCTTCGCCGGGCGTGCCGAGCGCCTCGGCGGTGAGGGCCACCAGCGCCGGGCGAAGCTGTTTGCCCTGGCCGTTCAGCGCGTAATCGGCATACGCCTGCACGCCGGGATCAAACGCCCGCACCTGCTCCGCCAAGCGCGACGCAACCGCATCCAGAAACGGCTCGACCGGACCGACAATCTGTTTCCAGAGTCGGCCCGCCGCGGTATCTGGCGGTTCGGCGATGGGCGCGGCTACCGACTTCGTTCCAGCAGCTAGCATGTGCGGAGAATCTAGGGAGCGCCCGGATTCAAGTCAAACGCATACGCCCGGATTCGCCGCCGCCCGCTCCGGACCGCCCGCCCTGCTCCACAGATGCGTCAAACCGACGGGGTCGCCCCCGTTTTCAAAAGGGCGGCGGCGTGTTTCCGCGCGGCCTCGCTCTGTCCGCCCAACATCCGGGCCAGTTCGGTCACCCGTTCTTTGCGTTCGAGCCGCGCGATCTCCGTCACCGTGCGCCCCGCTTGGACCCGCTTGGTCACGACATAATGCGCGTCCGCCGGTGCGGCCACCTGCGGCAGATGCGTGATGCAGATGACCTGCCGTTGGGCGGCGATTTGCTTCATTTTTTCGCCCACGGCATGGGCGGTTTCGCCGCCCACATTGGCATCCACTTCGTCAAAGACCAACACCGGGATTTCATCCTCAGCGGCCAGCACCGTCTTGAGGGCCAACATCACGCGCGCCATTTCGCCGGACGACGCAATGGCCCGCAGCGGACGCGCCGGTTCGCCGGGATTGGGCGCGAACAGGAATTCGATGGTGTCAAGCCCGCTGGGGGAAAGGGCCGTTGCGTCGGGGGGAAGCTGGGTCGCGCTGTGGATGGCCACCTCGAATTGTCCCTGGCGAAATCCCAGGTCCGCCAGTTGCCGACCGGCCGCCTGGGCCAACCGGGGGATGACCTGTTTGCGCGCGGCGGAAAGTTTTTTCCCGGCATGAAGAATCTCCACGTCCAACTGCGCCAGCGCCGCTTGGAGACGCTCCCGTTCGGCATCGCGGGATTCGAGGCGTTGCAACCGCTGCCGGGCTTGGGCGCCAAAGGCAAGAACCGCATCCACCGTGGCCCCGTATTTACGCTTCAAGGAATGGAGCAGGTCCAAGCGCTCCTCCAGCTCGGCCAACCGCGCGGGCTCCACTTCCACCTGACTCCCGTAACGGGAAATCGCCTCCTGCAATTCGCGCAGGATTTCGACCGCTTGGGCGTGCAGTTCCCCTAGGCTCGCCGCGCTGGGATCCACCCGTTGCAACTCCTGCAAGGTGCGCCCCACGATGCCCATCCGCGTCACAATCGCGTCCTCGCTCTCCGCGAGCACCTCCAGCGCGGCCTGGCTGAACTGAAGCAGCTTCGCCGCGTTGTTGGCCCGGTGAAATTCCGGCTCGATCAGGGCCTCTTCGCCGGGTTGCAAGGCTGCGGCTTCGATTTCCTGCACCTGAAAGCGCAGCAAATCCAGTTGCTGCATATACGTCTGCTCCTCCCCGCCGATGGCGGCCATTTCGGCCATCAAAGCGGCGCGGCGCCGGACCCGTTCCGCAACTGCTTCGCGATCTTTTTCTAAACCGCCAAACGCATCAAGAATGGCGAGTTGCCGGGCTGGATGCAGCAGCGACTGATGATCGTGCGGCCCGTGGATGTCCACCAACCATTCACCCAAAGCAGCCAGAATGCTGAGCGTGGTGGGGGAACCGTTGACGAATTGGCGGTTCGTGCCGGTGGCGGTGAACACGCGCTTGAGCATCAATTGCTGGTTTTCGCACGGTTCCAGGCCGTGATCCGCGAGATAATCTTTCAAGGGAACCGGCAGCCCGGTGATATCGAAGACCGCCTCGACCGCACAACTTTCCGCGCCGCTGCGCAGGAGGGTGCGATCCGCGCGTTCTCCCAAGACCAGGTTGAGCGCGCCAATGAGGATGGACTTGCCGGCGCCGGTTTCGCCGGTGATGACGTTGCACCCCGGCTGGAGTTCCAGCGTCAGGTCCGCCACCAGCGCGAGGTTTTTGATGCGCAAAGAGACCAGCATCGGTAGAGTTCTCGCGCTCCATTTGAGCGGTTCGGATTGGATTGAGCAAAAGAAAAGTGCGCGCATGAGTTTTTCCGTAACATTTTTAGGCAGCGGCACGTCGCAAGGCGTGCCGGTCATCGGCGCGGATTATCCGCCCGCCTTCCTGGCCAACCCCAAAAACCATCGCACGCGCCCGGCCATCTACGTGGCCACCGACCAGGTCAAACTGGCTGTGGACACCCCGCCGGAATTCCGCTTGCAAGTGCTGCGCGAAGACATTCGCTGGCTCGACGCCGTGCTTTTCACCCACAGCCACGCGGACCATATCATGGGTCTGGACGATTGCCGGCGGTTCTGCGATTTGCGCGGCGGCGCGCTGCCGATTTACGCGGATGCCGTCACCATGACGGATTTGCGCCGGGTGTTTGCCTACGCGTTCCACAACGGACCGTGGCCCAAAGGGTATTTCATTCCCGAGGAACATGTCTTCAATGGCCCCTTCACCTTGGGCGACATCCGCATCACCCCCCTGCCCCTGCCGCATGGACGCTTCACCAGCCACGGTTTCCTGTTCGAGCAAGAAGGTCGCAAACGGCTGGCCTACTTGAATGACTGCCAGGAAGTGCCGGAAGCCGTCGTGCATCAGGTGCGCGGCGTGGAAATCGCCATTCTGGATGCGCTCCGTCCCAAACCGCACCCCACCCACATGTGTCTGGATGAAGCCCTCGCCGCCGCCCGGCGCATCGGAGCAACCCGCACGCTGCTCACTCACCTGACCCATTACTACGATCACGATGTCGCCAATGCCGAACTGCCCGCGAGTGTGGAACTGGCCTACGATGGCTTGCGGATAAATGGCGCCGCTTGAACCGCATAAACGGACGCGATCGCCAACCGCGTGTTCGCATCGGAAGGAATTAATTTTCAGAAATTTGGAACGTCCGCCCGTGTGGGTGGTCCAAGTTCAACAGAACATGAGACGCATCTTTGCCCTGATCAGCGGCGCGCTGCTGTGCCTCGCGGTCGCCCTGACGCTCGAGGCAGCGCCGGGCGGGGACGTCATCGTCATTTACAATTCCGCCCTGCCGGAATCCAAAGCCGTCGCGGATCATTACCGGCAGGCGCGCGGCGTCCCGGCGAATCAGGTGTTCGGTTTCAAACTGAGCACGGGCGGCGAGATGTCGAGGGCGGAGTATCGGGACTTGTTGCAACGGCCGCTGGTGCAGGCACTGACCAACGCCGGACTCGCGCGCTTTGGCGCGTGGTCCGTGCCCACCACCAACGGCGAACCCGCGCGCACCGAGCGCCGGATGGTGCAGGCGGGCTTCCGCTATGCCGTGGTCTGTTACGGAGTGCCGTGGCGCATCAAACCCGATCCTGGATTATATGAGCGGGAAATGGATACGCTCCGGCCTGAAATGCGCCGCAACGAGGCGGCGGTGGATTCCGAACTCGCCTGCCTGCCCGTTTGCGAACGGCCCTATCCGCTGGTTGGCCCGTTGAGCAATCCCCTCTACACCAGCACCAACGCCGCCAGCCTGCACCCAACCAACGGAATCCTCATGGTGGCGCGGCTGGATGGTCCGACTCCGGAAATCGCGCGCACTCTGGTGGACAAAGCCTTGGCCGCCGAGCGCGACGGCTTGTGGGGCCGGGTTTACATTGATCAGCGCGGCCCGGTGCCTCCGGGGCTGCGGCTCGGCGAAGAATGGCTGCGCGGCGCCGCGGAAATTTGTCATCAACTAGGATTGGAAACCGTGGTGGACACCAACGAAGCGGTTTTCGCCGCCGAGTTTCCCTTGAGCCACGTCGCCTTTTACGCGGGCTGGTATCGGGAACATGTGACCGGCGCCCTGGCGCAACCGAAGGTGGAATTCATGCCGGGGGCGTTTGCGTATCATTTGCACTCGTTCAGCGGCGCCAACCTGCATAGCGCCACGCAACAATGGGTGGGACCGCTGCTGGCGCGGGGCGCGACCATCACCATGGGATCGGTGGATGAACCTTATCTGGGCGGCACGCCCGACCTCGCCACGTTTGCCGCCCGCTTGATCTTCCATGGCTTCAGCTTTGGCGAAGCCGCCTACGCCTCGCAAAATGCGTTGTCCTGGCAAACGACGGTGGTGGGAGACCCGTTGTATCGTCCGTTTGGCCGGCGGCCGCAAGACCTGCACCGCGACTTGGAAGCGCGCGGCAATCCGCTGGTCGCCTGGTCACATCTCCGTCTCATGAACTTAAACCTGGCCCGACAGGTGCCGCCGGCCGAAGTGGTGAGTTATCTGGAAGGATTGGCCCTCACACGCACGAATGCGGTGTTGCTGGAAAAACTGGGGGATTTGTACGCCGCGCAGGGGAAACCCGCCTCGGCGGCGCACGCCTACGCCCAAGCGCTGCAATACGGGCCGTCCCCCCAACAACGCGTGCGTCTTTCGCTGGGGCTGGCGGAACGGCTGATCCCACTGGATCGGCAGGCGGAAGCCTTCACGGTGCTCGAAGATTTGTTAAAACAATGCCCAGATTATCCGGCGCCAGCGGCCATTCAACGCCAACTGCTGGCCCTGGCCAAACAACTGGGACGCGCGGAAGAAGCGGCTCAATACGAACAGGCGTTGGGGATTTCTTCCTCCACGTCATCCACCAACCAAAACCACGCCCACTGAAAAAGGGCAGGGCCGCTGCGGGCCAAGCCCGAACTGTTCGGCACTCGCGCGGCAGGGCTACCGTTTACGCCGGAAAAAGCTCTCGCTATCCGCCAGATTCAACGCCGCCAGATCCACACTTGCCACTGGATCACGCTCCCGCGCCTGTTGCAGTTGGGCGGCAATGCAATCGCTGGCGGCGGCGGCAAAGTACTTCACCGCGCCCACGCTGTTTTGCGCCTGGAAGATCACCAGCAGGAAGCACTGCTCGTCCACCGTGCAGACGAACAGACTGTGTTGATCGCCCTGTTGGTAGGTGCTGGAGAACGTGGTTTCCTGCACCAGGTTGGCGATGCTCTGATTGGCCATGAAGGCGCCCGACGCCAGGGCCGCGATCGTGGTCAGGTCGAATTGCTGGTCGTCCCCCTGGTGGGTGATGAGAAATCCCCCCTGGTCCATCACCAACGCGGTGGTGGCCTCCGCCTGGGTCAGCAGTTCCCGGAGCGCGGCGTCAATCTGTTGAACGTCGGCCTCGAGTAATGGGGGGAGCGCGGCCATGTCATGCGTACTGCGGCACACTCTGGTTGATGAACTTGTGGAGCAACATCCGCGTAATCATGTTGAGGGTTTCAAACACCCCCTCGCACCGGCTGGCGGCCGCGGCAAAGGCGGGCACCTGCACTTCCCGGTTGTTCAAGAGAAACTCCATGTACTCCACCGGCGCGACGTTCGGCAGATCGCGTTTGTTGTATTGCAGAACGTAGGGAATGTCGTCCAAATCCATCTTCAGACTTTTGAGATTGTCCTGCAGGTTTTGGAAACTCTCCACGTTCTCCGCCATCTTGTCATACTGCGAATCGGCCACAAACACGAGCCCGTCCACCCCGCGCAGCACGAGTTGGCGGGTGGTGTTGTATATGATCTGCCCCGGCACGGTGTAGAGTTGGAATTTTGTTTTGAATCCCTTGATCGCCATGGCTTCGATGGGCAGGAAATCGAAGAACAGGGTGCGGTCGGAATTGGTGGCGAGCGAGACCAGCTTGCCCTTGTTCCCGGCGGCCGTCTGCACGTGTTCGTGAACTTGCACCAGATTCGTCGTCTTCCCGCCCATGGCGGTGCCGTAATAGACGATTTTGACCTGCAGTTCCTTGGTTGCCTGGTTGATGATGGCCATAACAGTTATGCGGCTTGGGGTTTGCGATCGAGTTCCGCCGCGAGCGGCGCCAATTGCGCGCTGGGCAGCCCGGCGCCGGCCCGCCCGAAAGCGGCGAAGAAAACGCCATGCACCCGGAAAATTTTCCAGGGAATGTTGCCCACGGTGAAACTGAGGTTGTTCAATTCACCCATGCGCAATTCCCGGGTGCAATGGCTCACTTTGGTGAAAATCTGCGGCAGGAAAGCGGCCAGGGTGTCGGGATTGATCTGCGGCGGCACCCGGTGGGCGACGGTCAACCCGTCTCCCAAGGCTACCAACGCGCCATCCACGCCCTCCAATTCGGCCGCGCGGGTGACGATTTCGTTGGGAGTGGCCCGCCGGCGCGTGAAATCGGTGTGGATCGGCGCCTCGGGCGTTTCTGCGACCGCTCCCGGCGACGCCGCTTGGCGGTCATCGTTCCAAACGTAATAATTCGTGTCCGCCGCCGGCGCGGGGACAGATGCGGCCGAGGAGGTGACGGGGCCAATTCCCGGGCTTGCCTCCGGCTGCGGAAAACCAAAGAAAAGATTGGGAATGGATTCGTCCACCGCCACTTTCCGTTGGCGGGATTCGAGCGCCGAGCGCCGGGCCATGTACAGCGGCGCCACGATACTTAGCGGCAATTCCAAAACGGTATCGTCGTTGGCCGTTTCCGGCGAAGCGACGGCGGGTTGCACCCAATGCCGAAGCATCTTCCAAGGAAAACAAAGTTTCCCCCGCCGCAGTCCTTGTTCCAGAAGATCCGCGGGCATCACCACGGTTGCGTCGGTCAAATTGAGTTGAACGATCTCCGACTGCACCGCTTGGGGCCAATGTTGCGCCAACGCGGACAACGGCAGGGACACGGGCGCGACGGCGGGCGTCCCGGGCATCGGAATCGCGCCGGCATCGGCGGACGGCGTCGCCGCCATCCGGTTGATGGGAGGATGATGGGCTCCAGCCGCTCCATTGCCTCCGGATGGGCGGGTCACGGGCGTGCCGGCGGGCGGCCGCTCCGTCCCCGGATAAGCCACAGCGGATGGCAATGGCGGGCACGGCGATGGCGAAAGAGGCGTCGGCGGTGATACCGGCCGCTGCACCGGCGGCGGGGACAAGTCGCTCCGTCGCGGTGGAGCCTCCCTGCGGGGCATCCCGATTGGACGCGTTGGCGCAGGTCGCGCCGACGGCGGTTGAAGGGAACTGAACACGCTTCCCCGCATCGCCGTCCGGGCTGCCGGCGGCGTTCCCGGGGTCGTTTCCGTGATCTTCAATCCCTGACCCCGTCCGTCAAAGGGACTGGAAATCTCGGGCGGCACCTCCACGGCTTTTTGATCATCGCGCCGGGCAAAACAGGCCAGGTTGATCCGCGGCAGAATCTCGGCCAGCGGCAACGAAACCATCATCTGGTCGCAATCCGTGCTCAAAAGGAACACCCCGGTGGCCGCCAGACGCAGTTCGCCAAACGTGATCTGGACGCTGCCTTGCGGCAATTGCGCCATAATCTTGGCAACCGGAACGGGGAACGTCAGATTCCCGGGCACCGGTTGGCGCAATTTAGCCTTCAACTGCGGCGGCAACGTATCGAGCACCGGTTGCAAGGGGAGTTGTATGGAGTCCTCCGAGGCAACGACCGGCGTTTCAACCGGAGGCGGCGGGGGTTCGGCCGGTGGTGGAGGTGGCGGTGCGGGAGCGGGTGGCGGAGGGACGGCCGTCTGCGGGGGCGGCGGTGTCTCCTCCTCACAGAACCAGCGATAGGCGGCCTTGAACAAACCGCCCACCTTGAATTTCATGCCTGAGAGTGAAGAGTTCATCGGTGGGGTCTGGGTTGGCGCGTCTCTCCCCGCGAATCCGCAGTAGCGGACGGCACAAAGCGTGGCCGGTGCCAACAGGGTGGAGTCATACGCTGTTGCATCATTGTTTCATTCGTAAACCAGTAACGCCTCCAGAACGGGCAGGAACCGTGCCAGTTTCCCCCACCCCACCGATTTACCCGATCCCGCCTAAGTTAAGCGGGAATTATCCCCTCGTTCGGCCCGGCCGCCGTCAAACGAATGTCCTGTCCGTGGACTGGGCTGTCCTCGGTTTGGCTTTTTCTGCTCAGCTGGATCGGGGCGGACTTTGACTCATGCGCCGTCTTTCTGGAAAATGACCGCGCCTCATAATTTATTTCAAAACAGATGACCAAAAGACCAACGGCGGAACGCGTCCTGCTTACCCAGCCAGCGCGGGAGAAATTCGTACTTGAGTTCCGAGGCACGGACAGCTACGGATGGACCGCCGCCAGTATGGAAAAAAGGCCAAAGATTTTGTTGCTGGATGATGATCCGGATGTGCTGGACACGTACCGCGATATCCTCGCGCAACTGCCCAGCAAACCGGAAGTGCGCACCGCGTCCAGCGGCGCCCGCGCGCTGGCGTTGCTGGAAGCGGAACCGTTCCGGGTGTTCATTTGCGACCTGAGAATGCCGAAGATGGACGGCTTGCAGGTGTTATCCATCGTGCGTTGCAAACATCCGCAACTGCGCACGGTGGTGTTGACCGCCGTCGCCGACGAGCAGTTCCGCTCGCGGGCCTATGCGCTGGGCGCGGACCTGTTCTGGCAAAAGCCCAGCACCGACGACGAAATCCGGCAGTTCATGCATTGCCTGGAATCGTTGCTGGGGCGGGAAGATGAACCGGGTTTTCGCGGCGTCCAGAGCAAGAGCCTGGTGGATATTATCCAACTGGAATGTCTCTCCCGGAGTTTCACCGTCCTGCGCATCACTAATGGCCCGCTTACGGGCCGGATCTGGATCAACGGCGGCGACCTCGTGGATGCCGAAACCAATGACCTCCAGGGAGAACTGGCCTTTCAGCGCATCCTCTCTTGGAAAGCCGGCAATTTTGAAATTTTACCCGCCGAACCAGAGCGCCCGCGCACCATCTTCAAGCCCGCCAACGCCCTGTTGCTGGAAATCGCCCAGGCGTTGGACGAATCCATCGGCGGAAAAGCCGTTCCGACAAATCAGGCTCCACCCGCCGAGTCCCCGTCACTGCCGCGCGCCACGCAACTGGCGCAAGTGCCGGACGTGGAATTTTCGCTGATCCTCTCCGCCGACGCCAAAGCCTCCTTCGACAGTTACGGCTTGGAAGATCCCGGCCCCAAAGCGGCCTGGGCCCGCCAAACGCTGGAGGCCTTTCGCGCCTTGGGCGACCAACTGACGGCGGGGCCGTTGACCCAAATGACCGGGTTGGGGCCGCAACGCCATCTCGCCTTGATCCCGTTCGGTTCGGACCAGCTCGTCGTCGGCTGGGATTCCAAACTCAGCCCCGACGAGGTGGACGAAAACATGAAGAAAGTCGCAGCCTTATGGACCTCCTGAGACTTTTTCGCAAACCCATCCTGTCGCTGCAACAACTGCCGTCGGGCAGCTTCACCGTCGGACGGGACGGGCAGGTGCTGGTTTCCACGCTGGCTTCCACCGTTTCGCCCGCCCTGCTGCAGGACATCGCCCAGGCGGTCCTCGCCGCTTTTCGCCAGGCGGCGGACGCCGGCGTGCCTTTGTCGGAACTCATCGTTCGTTATTCCGCGTTCAAAATCACCGCGCGCGAACTGCGGGGCGGCGCGATTGTGTTTCTCGCGCCGCATTCCACCCTGATGGTATCCCCCCTTGTTTAACCCCTGACGTTTTATGGCCAACAAACAACTGGACCAACTCATCCAGCAAATGGAGAACTACCTCGAGTGCTGGAAACAGTTCAACGTTTTCGTCAACCTGGCGCGCAGCCACAAATTCAGTCCCGAGGACGAAAACCAGTTCCTCGAGGTCAAAACCCTGATTGTGCAGGAACTGGAATTGATCCTGTCCTCGGTGGAGGTGGAATCGCCCAGCAAGGAAGAGGTGCATCAACTTCTCGGCCTGGCGCCGTCGTTGCGTTATCTCAGCGAGATGAATGAGAACACCCTCCGCCATCTGGAAACCCAGTGGCACAAAATTTATATCGGTTGGCACTCGATCCTCGGGCAGGTCAAGGTCCGGCAACGCAAGGAAGATTCCCCCTCCTTTCTGTTCTTCGGCGGCAAAAAGCGGGCGTAAACGGCCTCATGTCCTTCCTATTTTGCGTTTGCTCATCCGGCCGAACCCCGGGGTTTCGGTCGTTCCCGGAATGATCTATGCCGGAGTGGCTGGCCATTATTTTGCTCGGGATCATTGAAGGACTCACCGAGTTCATCCCGGTTTCTTCCACCGGCCACCTCCTGCTGGTGCAACATCCCCGCGGTCTCCCGCCGCAGAGCGAGCTGTTCAACATCGTCATCCAAAGCGGCGCCGTGCTCGCGGTGCTGCCGGTGTTCCGGGAGCGCGTCGGGCAATTTCTTTTTCGTTGGCGCGAGCCGGCCACGCGCGATTACGCGTATAAAATCGTCTTCGCGTTTGTTGTCACTGCGATCGGCGGTTTGGCGCTCAAATGGGGCGGCTTGAAGTTTCCCGAGACGCTCTGGCCCATTGCCTCGGCCCTGTTTCTCGGCGGGATTGCCTTTCTGTTGGTGGAACGCTGGTTGAAGGGCCGGCGCTTGACGAGCGAAGTCACTTGGCGCGTGGCGGCGGCGGTGGGCGTGGCCCAGTTGGTGGCGGCGGTGTTCCCCGGCACCTCGCGTTCCGGCGCCAGCATTCTCTTTGCGCTGCTTCTGGGATTGAACAGGCCGCTGGCCACGGAATTTTCCTTCCTGGTCGGCATCCCCACCATGCTGGCCGCCGGAGCGTACGAAATCGCCAAAGCCTTGTATCGTCCGCCGCCGGACGCCCTGCCGGAAAACTGGGGGATGGTCAGTTTGGGGTTTGTGGTCTCGGCGCTGGTTTCATTTGTGGCAGTCAAATGGCTGTTGCGCTACGTGCAGACCCATACCTTCGTCCTGTTCGGCTGGTATCGCATCGCCCTGGCGCTCCTCATCCTCGGCTTGTTGTGGCGTTGAGCCGCCATCACGGCGCCCGCCGCCGGGCCCCTCGCCATTATTTCTGCCGCTCGACAACACGCCGGTAGGCACGCACCCCATCCACGATGGCCGTGGCAATCTTCTGCCGGTACGCCGCCTCCACAATCTTGCGTCCTTCCACGGGATGGGACAAAAAACCCGGCTCAACCAAGATTGCGGGCATGGTGGCGTCGCGGAGCACGGCGAAACGCGCCCGGCGGACGCCGCGATCCTCCGAGCCGAGTTTCCGCACCAGCGACCGTTGCACATGATACGCCAGCAGAAAATTCTTCGCGTCATGACGATTCCCCAGCAACGAGCCGAGGGTCGGCCCATCACTGCCGGCGGCGGTGGAACTCGCGCCCGCCGGCGTCAGGCAATACGCCTCCGTGCCGCGCGCCGTCGCGCGGGTTTTATCCGCCGCGTTGAAATGCAGGCTGATAAACAGATCCGCCCCCACCTTGCGCGCCAAGGCCGGACGCGCCGGCAGATCTACCGTGCTGTCCGTGGTCCGGGTGAGAATCACCGTGTAACCGGCTTGCGCCAACTGCCGGCGCAATTCCTGGGCCAGCAACAAGGTGTAACGTTGCTCGGGATGCGAACCAACCTGGAAGCCGGGGTCTTTCCCGCCGTGCCCCGGGTCCAAGCAAATGCGCCGGACCCTGTTTTTACCGACATTGCGGGGCGGATAAAGCAGCGGATTAATCGTGTGATCCACGTCCAGTTGCGACAGGTAACCGGCGTTGTCACGATACTCGAAAGCTTTCAACAGCCAGACTTGCACCCCGTTGATGCGCGCTTCGCGGGAATTTGCATTGAGCACCAGCTTGAAATCGCCCTTGGTGATTTGCAGCACCTTGTCCCGCTCCACCCATTTCACCAGCAACCCGTGGGCCCGCGCCCAATCGCGCACCCGCACCATCGTGGGACGCGTGGGATGACCAAAGGTTTCGCGGCGGGCGGCAGCGGGAGCGGGCGGCGCCAAGGCGAGCACCGCCAACACCACCATCAAGCGGAGCAGGCTCGGACCGAACATACGGTCCGCACTGTGCCTTTCGAAACGGAGGGGTTCAAGGGAAATGGACCGGCGCGAACCCAAAAAACCCGCGCGCCGAATTACGGCGCGATCGCCAAGCCAAGCTCCGCGGGAGACTGATGCGTGATGCCGAAGATGAATTCCTGTCCGGCGTGGTAGGGTTCGTGGAATTCAAAATTCTCGAAAGCCACGCCCCCGGGAATGGCCCGCTGGGTCTGCCAATACGTGTACCGGGCATTAACGACCGCGCGCAAACCGGGCCGTACCGCGGCGGCGGATTTTTTCCAGTATTGCGTAACCGGCACGCCGCCGTAATACCAGCGGCGGGTGAACGGAAACGGAAAAACTGAAGCCGGGACCGCTTCGTCCGACGTGATCGCCACCAGCACGTCTCCGTCGCGCCCCCGCGACAATTGATCCACGGCATAAAAGCAGTGCGGCGCAAATCCATCCCCGCGATGCTGCGGGTAGAGTTCCCGGCAGTGGACCACTCGGCCCCGCAGCCAGAGCTGTCGTGCGCGCACCAAATTCCCCATCGTGGCGGTGAGGATACAGGCCTCCAACGGCGCGCTGTCCGGTTCGGCGTAAACGGCCAGCCTGATCTCGCCGGGCGCATCGCTGCGTTGCCGAATCACGAGCCGCACGTGGGCGCCATTCTGAAACGGGGCCACGCGCACCGTGACGGCCAGTTCTTCCGCCCCGGCGCCGCAGCGCGACAAGGTCCCCGGCACCAATTCATGACGATTCGTATCCGCCCCGTCGCGGACGGCCCAAAACTGTTTACCCGGACGCCCGTCCGTCGGACAGGGTTCCAGTTCGCTGAACCCGCGCCGGCCCCGCACAATCGGTTCCACGGCGATAAAGTTGATTAAACTATACCCGCCGTTGGTCAGGACCGGATACCCAACGCGAATCAATCCCCGCGGACCACCGCGCGGTCGCAGTTCCCCGGGAGGAATCGCCCAGAGCAATCCACCGCGCACCCCCCACACCGGGGTGTTGGTATTCACGCCGGGGCGCACCCATTCGGTCGCCAGAACCAGATGGCACGCCCCCAGCAAAGCCATGACGCACCCAACCCGTTTCACGCCCCGACTTTACCCGAACCACAGGTGCCGGCGTGTTGTCTCAATGAAAAAAGACACCGGGGCCTAAAAAAGCAGGGGATAC
>ENA-UPXM01000280-UPXM01000280.1-activated-sludge-metagenome-genome-assembly--contig:-NODE-280-length-75090-cov-129.083028_pt1 | contig 75090 bp, 63 predicted proteins | sample MGYA00238178_ERZ772708 | MGnify/ENA primary metagenome ERZ772708 (study PRJEB29002, sample SAMN05720212) | activated sludge metagenome | isolation source: anaerobic digester from wastewater...
AAACCCTCCGCTAAAACCAGATTTTAGCAAGATACCACGCAAGACCTTACCCTGAACAGAGAGATTTTTAACACCGAGATCACTGAGGACACCGAGAAAAAGATTAATTTCACAAAGAGGAAAAGAGAAAAAGAGAGAGATTCACAAAGAGGAAAAGAGATAAAGAGAGAATTTAAACAATGAGGAAAAGAGAAAAAGAGAGAATTTAAACAAAGAGAGAAAGAGAGAAAGAGAGAATTTAAACAAAGAGAGAAAGAGATATGACTTCTTTGTGTAACCGGAGAACGCCTTTCCTCCGCAAAAAGTAGAAAAGTAGTCACTGAAAATAATATTAAAACCGCGGAGCTACAGCAAGCTCCGAATACACTTTCAGGAGTCATTAAAGCTAATAGTTTAGCAAAAATGGCTACACGAATGTAATTCTTTAATTTTTTCTCGGTTTTATCAGTGTTCTCAGTGTTTTCGGTGTTAAATTCATCTGTGAAATCCCTGTGAGGAAAACTCAGATTGAGGAATAAAATCAACAGAATGAGTAAATAATTCCACATTTTTATGTTCTTAAAATAATTGACTATTCTTTATCTGTATGAATAGCAAGCAATTATAAGATATTAACCTTTTGGCATAGGTTATGCTTTTAAAAATAGACGAATCTCAAAAAACCGGTGCCCCCTTACCGGTTAGTGACTTTTCCCCCAAAAGTCACAAATGTGCGACCTCCTAAGTCAAAGACCTAAGCCCCTTCCCAAGGAAGGGGTTTTTTTATTCTTAAAGAAAAAGAGAGAGATTCACAATGAGAAAAAGAGAAAAAGAGAGGAAAGTAGAATGGTGAATTATCAATAAAAATCCGTATTCATCTTTAAAAATCCATTAAATCCGTGCTATAATCTTTTATCTGTGAAATCTGTGAAATCTGTGAGAGCTGTGAAATCTGTGCAATCTGTGAGAGGTACAAAAACGGAGCTTGACAAAAATCAGTTCATCCATCTATAGTTTACTTTTGCAGAATATAAACTCTAACTGCTAAAAGGATGTAAATATTGATGTTACAAGTAAATTATAAAATTGTGCAGGAAACGGATACAAAAGCTATCTTAGAGCTATATCAACAAGCCGGATGGTGGCAATCAGAAAGCAGTGATAATGACTTAGATATTATTGCTAAAATTGTTGCCAATTCCTTTTGTTTTGTTATTGCTATCTTAGATGGTAAAATTGTCGGTATGGGTAGAGCCATCAGTGATGGAATAAGTGATGCTTATATTCAGGATGTAACCGTGCAAAAGGAATATCGGGGTAAGGGTATCGGCAAAGGAATTATGCGCACATTGATAAAGTTTCTAAAAGAAAATAATCTGAAATGGATAGGACTTATCAGCGAACCTGGTTATGAGAGTTTTTATCAGGGTTTGGGCTTTAAAGTTATGACTTCCTACACTCCATTTTTGTTAAGTGAATAATAGATGAAGGATTTGCAATTAATCACGGAAGAGCATATTCCTCTGCTCCAGGAATTTTTAACTCGTTATCCGAGAAGAAATTGTGACTTCAATTTAACCAATCTTCTTGCCTGGGGAAAGATTTATCGGAATCATTATCTTTTGTGGCAGGATAACCTGGTAATTTTCAATCCCAAATATCAGAATGTCTGTTTTCCTTTAGGCGAAAATTTCACTCCGAGGGACTTGGCTAATTTAGTAATTCTTTTCAAACAGGAATATCCCGAAGCGGAATTGATCATTGTTCCGGAAGAGTATTATGCCAAAAATCCTGAACTGGATAATTATTTTACGGTGAGGGAAGAAAGAGCATGGGCAGATTATGTTTATCAAATAGATAAATTAGTTCAGCTTTCCGGTAAAAAGTTGGCAAAAAAGAAGAACCTTATTTCCCAATTTATTCGTACCTATCCCGATTATCAAGTTTTGCCTGTAACCAGCGATAAATTTGAGGTCCTGTTGCGTTTTACCTATAAATGGAAAAGGGAACGCAGTGCAGAAGGTATTTATTTAATGACGGAAATTAAGGCAATTGAAAACACTCTGGCAATGTGGGACCTTTTACCAGCGGAAGGAATAATTATTTGCCTGCACGATAAAATTGCTGCCTTTTCTATTTTTTCACCTCAGACACCAGATATGGTTACGGAGCATTTTGAAAAATTTGACCCCGAGAAAAAAGGCGCTGCTCAATTAGTTAATTGGGAAACAGCAAAATATCTCCAAAAACGGTATAAATATTTAAACCGGGAACAAGACCTTGGTCTGGAAGGTTTAAGACAGGCAAAACTCTCCTATCAACCGGAGTTTTTAGTCAAATTCCTGGTTACCAATCTTAAGTGAAAAGGTGAATAGTGAACAGTGAAAAGCGAAAAGTTGGAAAGATGGAAAGGTGAAACATACATTATATCTGTTCCCTAAAAGCAATCATTGCTCATAATTTCTCCTTAATATGATTTTCCCTTTGAAAAGCTATATATTAATAATCCCGTTAGAGTTGGCTGCAAAATAAAAACGAGATTCAACCGGTTGGGAAAAAATATGATTCTTATAAAAAAGAGTCCCTTATGAACTATCTTTTATGCTCTCAGCTGCATTTTTTTACCAGGGTTTAAAAACCTCTTTATTTTCTTGCCCTTCCGACGAAATTTTTTCCCTATTATTTACGGTTTATGAATCTAAAAATTATATAAAGACCATCAAATTATAATTATTTTCGGTGCTTTCAGCGTTTTAAGTGGCTTCTGGATAAATAAAATCCTGGTAATCTATGCGAGCTAACCCCTACTTATTTTGTTAATTAGGGAATAAAAATTGCTTTATTTATATTTGTGCTAAATTTTTAGTGTTTGCTCAAGGAGGTAAGAAAAATGAAACGCATCGTCTTGGCATTAATATTATTTATTGCCGTTATTTCCGCTTGGTCAAATCCCATCGTGCCAAATTTGATCAGCAGATTTTGGTTTGAGCAGGAAAATGTATTGGAGATTGAGCTTTCTGCATTTGTGGGTACATTTCAGACAGCAGAAATAATTTATCTGGATGCCGAGGACTCACTTACCATTCAGGTTAATCCCAATGCCGTAACTGTTCAGCAAATTAATGTGCCACAGAGTGTTAATACACCTGCAAGTGGTTTTTTTACTATCCGAATTCCTCAGCTATATGAAGAGACAGTTCATTGGGGAACGGGTTTGGAGAACGATTTAAGTCCCCTAAATGGAACTCAATGTGCGGTACAAATACTTTATTCCAATCTTGATGGTGACAATGTTTATGGTTGGGCAAAAGATGTTTCACCGGCTGTTTGCGGACCGAATTATTGTTCTGCCAGGTTCACTTACAGGGTTGAATGCACCGATTTAAGCGGTTTACCTGTTGCCGGAGTTTCAGTTTATAATAGTCAATCCGCCGGAGGTATTTTTATAAATCCAGCGATTACTAATAGTGCAGGGATTGCTACCGGGGAGCTTTATCCAATGAAAACGCAGATTTGGGTAAATAATCCTATTACCAATGAAATAGCTTTTAATACTCAGTTTTTTGCTGAACCGGGAGCTCTTATTCCCTTTTCTGTGCAATTGCCTGTTAGTGTGGAAGAAAATATCGTTTCTATTCCTGCAGGAAAACTAAATCTATATCCTTCTGTATTAAATCCTCATTGGAACGAAAGTATCCGAATTTCTTATGATACCAAGCTTACAGGCAAGGCAGAACTTGTTTTATACGATTTGAAAGGACGCCATCTTGCGGAAAAAGTTTATGACCAAAATGAAATTGAATGGCAGCTGCCAAAACTTTCCAGCGGCATTTATTTTGTGCGTCTTACAAATCAAGGTAAGGCATTGGGGACAGCTAAACTTATTATACTTAAGTGAAATACGCTTTTCTCCTGCTGTTATTAGCTGAAATTATGATGCTTTCCGCTCTCACTTTTGAAGCGGAAGAGCTGAATTTCTATCTGGAAAATAATTTATGGGAAATGGATGGTCTATTTCATTTTGCCAATTACGATTCGCTTTCCGCTAAGGAATTGATCTTTTTTCCCGTTCCCAGTGATAGTTTTTGCCTGCCTCCTAAAATTAAAGCATTATCTGTTCAAGATGACAAGGAAGGAGCAGTAACTCTGCTAAATCAAGATAAGAACGGTTTTACTTTTCTCCTTTCTCTGCCTGCTCTTTCTTTTTGTTCTTTGCACCTTGATTATACTCAAACCCTTAAAAGCAATTATGCCAAATATATTATCACCACTACAAATTCCTGGGGCAGACCCATACCTTACGCTAAATATACTTTGCATCCTGGCATAAGTGTGCAAATAAGTTCTCTTCCTTTCCCTCTGCAGAAACAAGAGGGAAGGAATTATATCTGGGAATTTTTTGATTTTGCTCCCGAAAAGGAATTTGAGGTTACATTCCAAACCATTCCTGCAGAAGATCAGAACTAACTATATAGAAACACATTAAGATAACTTTTCGCACTTAGCCAACACTCATATCCTTCCGATATGATTCCCATATCGTTCCCATATCGCGATATGGGAAAGATATGGGATCTTATTGATCTATATAACTTTAAAGAAAAGGAAAAAAGAGCGGAAAAAAGTAGAAAATTATACTTAATGCCCTCTCGTTTACCCGAAAAGGAGCAAACATACAGAATGAAATGTTCCCTTCTATTGGTTATAACTTACCGTAAATAAAATGGTTAGCTGATAGGGAAGGGAAAACCGAGAAAATACTATTTGACATATAGCTCATAAACAGGACTTTGAGAAAAAAAATAAACGGGAAAAAAGAGGAAAAATGAGAATTTTAGTTTTGAATTGCGGCAGCTCTTCTATAAAGTATCAACTTATTGATATGGAAACAGAGAGCTTAATGGCGGAAGGTATCGTAGAAAAAATAGGGGAAGATATTGCTCTATTCACCTATAAAAGTGAGAAATACACCAAAAAGAAACGGGAAATGGTGGTGGATAATCACGAACAGGGCTTGCAACTAATTCTTGAAGCCCTGATTGATCCTGCCAATGGTGTTTTAAACGGTTTGGATGAAATTGATGCTGTAGGGCATCGTTTGGTGCATGCCGGAGAACATTATTCAGATGCAGTAAAAGTTACCGAGCATGTTATTCAAGTGATGCAGGAATGTGTTTCCCTTGCTCCTTTACACAATCCTGCCAATTTGAAAGGGATTGAAGCCGTGAAAGTAAATATGCCAAATTGTCCTCAATGTGGTGTTTTTGATACTGCTTTTCATCAAACAATGCCTGCTATGGCATATTTGTATCCTTTGCCTTTGGAGCTTTATACAAACTACAAAATCCGGCGCTACGGTTTTCATGGCACAAGCCACAAATATGTAAGTTTGAAAGCGGCAGAATTTTTACAGCGTCCTCTGGAATCCTTAAAAATTATTACCTGTCATTTGGGAAATGGAGCTTCAATGACTGCCATCAAAAACGGCAAATCCATTGATACTTCTATGGGTTTTACCCCGCTGGAAGGTTTAATGATGGGCACTCGCTGCGGAGATATTGACCCTGCTATTCCGATTCATTTACAACAACAACTGGGATTAAGTGTGGACGAAGTAAACAATATTTTGAACAAAAAAAGCGGAATGTTGGGTTTAAGTCATATTTCCAATGATATGCGGGAAATTGAAAATGAGGTTTTAGTAAAAAACAATCCCAAAGCAATTATGGCATTGGATGTCTATTGTTACCGCATTAAGAAATACATTGGCAGTTATTTTGCCGTCTTAAATGGATTGGATGTTTTGGTTTTTACTGGTGGAGTTGGTGAAAATATGCCTCTTTTGCGTGAACAGGTCTGCCGTGATCTGGAAGCCATAGGTATAAAATTAAATTTGGAAGAAAATTCCCAACGGACTGATGGAATTCAAGTTTTAAGCGCAAATGATTCTTCGGTTACGGTTCTGAAAATACCCACTAACGAAGAATTGATGATTGCGCGGGAGACAAAACGCTTACTTTCTTGAAAAATAATGAATTGTTAAAAGAGCTTTTCCTTACGGAAAGAGCTCTCTGGAACTTTAAGCAGGAAGGATAAATATGCGCATTGATGTGCTTTTGAATAAACTCTGTCTGACAAAAACCCGTTCCATAGCTAAAAATGCCTGCGATAAAAATCTGGTGCTTATTAACGGAAAACCAGCTAAGGCCTCTGCAGATGTAAAGGCAGGAGATATTATCATTTTCCGCCTGTATAATGCGGAACACGAAATTCGGATAACCCAAATCCCGGAAGGAAATGTAGCTAAAAAGGACGCTACCCGCTATTACGAATTATTACGCCAAGAAGACCTTTCCTGAGAATATGCTTTTAAAGGATATCGGAGTGCCGAATTCCTTGTGCCAAAATGGAATTTGCCGTTCACTGTTAAAAAAACAAGGAACCAAAACTTGAAAAGGCATTTTTTGCTGTTTATTCTTTTATGCCTATCACGATTTCTTTTTTCCAGCTATCCTTTACAGCTTAAAACCAATAACTTGGCAATTTATGCTCAAAATCCAGTTTCCCAACCTCTGGCAGAAATGCTGAAAGCAATGGATGAGAATATTGATTCTTTTCAGATGGAACTGGGCGTTTATGTGGATGCCCTTGCTCCGGTTTATCTGATTGAAAATAATAGAAGTTATCAAACATTGGCTTTGGGCAAGGCAAAAATTGTGGAATTCAGCGATGCCTTCTATAGCGGAACCGAAAAAAGAATTTATGTAAAACCTCTTGCTTCCATTCAGGAAAATCACCGCAAAATACTAATGCATGAATATATTCACTGGTATCTGGAACAGGTCTTTACGCAAACACCTTTGTGGTTTCACGAAGGAATGGCAACTCATTTTTCCCGGCAAATGGGTTTTGAACAGTATTTATACTTCCTGCAGCAGAGCTTTTTAGGGGAAAAAAGCGACCTCTTTCGGCTTAGTTACAGCTACCCGGAAAAAAAAGAGGATTGGTCCCTATTCTATCTATCTTCCACAATGGCAATCAGCTATCTGAAAAATAAGAAAAATGAACAGTGGAATTCCTTTTGGGAAATGGTAGCTCAACAGCATAGAAAAAATCTGCAGGCACCTTTTACCGACTGCTTTAACCGCGCTTTTCATACTACTTTTTATGACTTTCACAAGGAGTATGCAAGATATATTAAACATTTGCGCTACCAGTATCTGTTTTGGAGTATAAATGCCCTCCTGGCTTTATTGATTCCTGTGATTTTAATTATTGCCTGGCGAATTAGAAAAAAACGACTTGCCTCTCTTCCTGATTTACCTTTGCCCGAAGATGAGGAAACAGAAATGTAAACATAGCTCACCTTTTTGTGTAGACAGAACTCACTGTAGCTCCGCGTTAATTTAATTTTTTTTAATAATAGAGTAACTACAAGGTTTATTGGAAATGGGAAAAAACATAAGAACAGGGTTTTCCAAAAAAGCGGAGGAATAGCGTCCTCCAGCTACACTTTTTAGGAGTTTATGATATGGAGACAATGCAAAATCATCCCTATAAACCTTTTATTCCAAAAGATGCTAAAGTTCTGCTTTTAGGTAGTGCACCTCCCTATCGTTTTTGTACCGGTAATGCTAATGACCTGAAAAATAAGGATATGGACTACTATTACGGTAGTAACAGTAATCTTCTTTGGGAAATATTATTTACCGCATTTGAACCGGATAAAATAGATAGCATCTCTTACTTGAGGTCATTGGAAGAAGACAGAAAAATTAAAACAGCTTATCAGGTTGATTTTCTACAGAGCTTTTTAGCCCGAAATCAACTCGGAATGGCAGATATCCTATTAAAGTTTAGCAGAAAAGGAACCAGCGCAGAGGACTATAAATTAACGGTTCTGGAATATCAGGATATCTTAGGAATTCTTTATAATAATTCTTCTCTTACAAAAATCTTATGCACCAGCAAAAATAGAGTTCACTATTGGCTTATGGATTATCTGAAACAGCAGAAACATTATGACTTAATTGAAATAAGAGATAATGGCAATTCCCTTATCCTGAAAAATAATCCCCACCGGGAAATAAAAATAGGGATTTTACCTTCTCCTTCAGCTAGAAGTGTTATGCGTTATGCCAATAAAACTGAATTTCTGCAACAGGTATCACAGATATACAAGCAAGCCATTACTAATGACGAATGAAAAATGAAGAATGTGAGGGTTTAGTTGTCCTGAAAAAAACGGACTAAAATTATGGAGAAAATAGGCATTCAGATATTCTTCTTCCTTCTTTATTGCTGAGTTTTATCTTGATTCCTGCTTTCTCAAGAAGGAAAAAAATATAGTTATAACACAAATGCTTAATTGGTCACTATGCCTATCGTGGGTCTCACCTGTTAAACTGTTAACCTGTTCACCCTTTACCTTTTAACTGTTCACAAACATATTTTTCTACACTATAGGCAATAATCTTACATTTTTCCAGCAGTTCTTTTGCTTCGGCAAGGGTTTTTTGTTTAAACTCCTCATCCGTAATTCCGGGGATATTAATTAAAATATTATAGTAGGCAGATTGAGATGCACAGAAAGCTGTTAAAGCAGCAACTCCTGCATCGGAAAGAGCATTAGTATTGCCTATTTTTGCTATTTTGGAGGCAAGCTCTAAAGCGGAAAATGCCAATCGCATTGTTTCCAGAGGTGCATTAATTGCCTGTTGAGTACAATTTTCAATCTGCGCTTTCCGATATGCAATTTCCTCTTCTGTTTTTTTCGGTAAACGCATTGCGTCCATCAAAGCAAAAAAGGCATCAGTATCTTTATCAATAACTTCCAGTGACTTTTGTTTGATTTCCTGTCCTCTTGGAGCTAATTTCATTGCTTCTTCAGTTACCTTTTCATAGCCCTTTTTGCCGATTGTGAGGTTAGCTACCATTGCAGAAAGAGCTCCACTTATAGCAGAACAAAGAGCAGAAACACTTCCTCCTCCAGGAGCAGGTGCATCTGTAGAAAGCAGATCACAAAAGGCATCTACTTTCAGGTTTACCAGCAGGTCTTTTCCGGCAATGGCATATTCAATAACCTTTTTATTTAGATCAAAGGGAGCCAGTTCTGCCAGTCCCATTGATTGAATAGCTGTTTGCATAATCATTTTTTCCGGAATGCCGGTGCTTTCCTGTAAGCGTTGTAAGTAAAACTTCCCGGCTTCCACTAAAGCGGATTTGGGAATTAAACCTACAAGTTCGCTTCCGGTAACCTGCATACCCATTTCAGATGCCAGTTCCCGCACTTTTTCCAAAACCAGATGAGGAGGGGTAATTTTATAATTTGTCAGGTTTATGCTTATTTGAGCGCGGTCATAACTTTCAATAAACCAACCCACTGCTTTACAATGAGAAAATAAACCCGGAATATAAATAGTGTTACCGTTTTCATCTTTCAGCAATTTACCGTTTTCATCTCTGGCGGGTCTTCCGCTTTCACGAATTATTTGTGCTATTTCACTTGCCTTCTTTTTATCACGGGTATTGAGGTTTATATTGTAGGCAATGAGAAATTCTCTGGCTCCAATGGCAGTAGCTCCACTTTTGGCATTAAAGGTATGAGGACCGAAATCAGGTTTCCAATAAGGGTCTTTTGCCTTTTCCGGTAATGCTTCATATTCACCGTTACGGATATTAGACAGGTTTCTCCATTCCTCTTTGGTGGCTGCATATTCATATAGGTAAACAGGTATGCCAAGTTCTTCGCCAACTCTTTTTCCTAATTGTTTGGCATATTCAACGCATTCATCCATAGTCATTTCCGAAATTGGAATAAAGGGACAAACATCCGTAGCCCCCATTCTGGGATGAGCTCCTTTATGTTTACTCATATCAATCAGTTCCGCTGCTTTTTTTATTGCCTGAAAAGCTGCTTCTACAACTGCTTCAGGTTCTCCAGCCATTGTAAAAACGGTTCTATTAGTATCAGCTCCAGGATCAATATCCAGTAAAGCAACCCCTTTCACATTTTTAATGGCAGTTGCAATGGCATCCAGAATTGTCTTGTCTCTTCCTTCACTGAAATTGGGAACACATTCCATTAGTTTCATATTAAACCTCTATCTTACTCGTTTTATGTATTTTAACCTTAATAATCTGCTTTGCAGTTGCCTGCAAAATTTGTATTTTATAGGGTGGAATATTAATAACCTGACCCTGATGAGGAATTCTTTCCAGGCGGTCTAAAATCAAACCTGCTATTGTTTCATAGTCACCTTCAGGTAATTCAATGCCATAATCATCCGCTAATCTATCAATTTCCGTATCAGCAGCTACCAGCCAGGTATTGGGACCAACTTGCTGGACAGAATGTTCATCTTCATCTATATCATACTCATCTTCTATATCACCTACAATTTCTTCTAAAATATCTTCCATCGTTACAATTCCTGCCGTTCCCCCAAAAGAATCAACTACAATAGCCATACTGCGTTGCTTAGTTTGCATTTCTTTTAAAAGAACATCCAAATCCATATTTTCAGGAACAAAAAGGGGTTCGTGAATAATATCTCCAGCAATCATATCCGGAGTGCAATCCTTTTTCAAGATATCAAAGATAATTAAAATCCCTATTATGTCATCAATATTATTCCGATAAACAGGATAGCGGGTAAAACCTTCTTTCCTTACAATATTGATAACTTCCGAAAGAGGAGTATTTTCTTGAATAGCTACAATTTCCGTGCGCGGAACCATAACATTTCCTGCATCCAGTTCGGTAAAATCCAAAGCGTCTTCAATCATTTCCATTTGGTTATCTTCCGTTTCGGCATTAGCTGCCTGAGAAAGCAAAAAGGAAAGGTCATCCTTAGTTAAATAGTCATATTGATAACCCTCTTCCAGTTTCAACAATTTACGCAGAAAGTTATTCAACCAGGTAACAACCATTACAAATGGCTTAAGCAAATAATAGAAGAATTGCAAAAAGGGAAATAATAGGGGAACAAGGGTTTCGGCATTATCCCGAAAAATTGCTTTAGGAGCAATTTCACCAAAAATCAACACAACTATGCCCACCACCAGAGAAGTGTAACGCGCATCAAAAACGGGAGCAAAAAGACGATTAACTAAATAGGTGGAAAGCGATGCCATAATCACATTGGAAATGTTATTGCCGATTAGAATTGTCCCTAAAAATCTATCCGGTTGACGGACAAACTGCAGAATGGCTGCTTTACTTTTACTTTTTTTCGCTTCCTGCTCTAATTTTATCTGGTCTATGGAAAGCATTCCTGTTTCCAAACCGGCAAATAAAAAGCAGAGCAATAAAAAGAAAAGTAACACCAACAGGATCAGAACAATCTGAACCACAGACATTTATGTGTTCACCTTTTCGTTTCTCCAGGCAAGTCGTAATGCTTGAATAAACTCCTCTATGTTTCCTGCCAAAAAGGAATCCAGATTATAACTTGTCAAGTTTATTCTATGGTCTGTAACTCTTGATTGGGGAAAATTGTAAGTTCTGATTTTAGCACTGCGATCACCCGTAGAGACCTGTGCCTTTCTTGCTTTGGCAATTTCCTGTTCCTGGCGGCTGATTTCCTCATCCAATAAGCGACTGCGTAAAACCTTCAGTGCTTTGGCTTTGTTTTTAATTTGGGATTTTTCGTCCTGGCAGGTAACAACAATTCCTGTAGGTAAATGGGTAATTCTAACAGCGGAATCGGTTGTATTTACACTTTGACCGCCATGTCCAGTACTTCTGTAAACATCTATGCGTAAATCACTTTCCTGAATGTCTATATCTATATCTTCCGCTTCAGGCAAAACAGCAACAGTAACAGCAGAAGTATGAATTCTGCCTGAGGATTCGGTTACAGGAATTCTTTGCACTCTATGGACACCGCTTTCAAAGCGCATATAAGAATATACATCTTTACCGCTGAGCTGAAAAATGATTTCTTTATAGCCACCGAGTTCCGTTTGGTTCATAGAAATTACTTCCAATTTCCAACCCTTCATTTCTGCATAGTAACTATACATTCTGAATAAATCGGCAGCAAAAAGAGCTGCTTCTTCGCCACCTGTTCCGGCACGAATTTCTACTATGGCATTTTTAGCGTCATTAGGGTCAGCAGGAATAAGCAAATCCTTTAGTTTCAGTTCTGTCTGTTCCAGCTGTTGTTGCAAAGAACGCTCTTCATCTTTTATCAAATCAAGCATTTCTGGATCATTTTCCGTTTTTTCCAGGGCATTAACTTCTTCAATATGCTTTTTTAGGGTTTGATAATGTTTCCAGGCAGCATTAATTTCCCTTAATTCCTTAAAGCGGCGCAGGCAGTTGCGATATTTTTGGGGATCGTTAATAACAGCAGGATCGCTTATTTTTTCCTGCATTTCCTTCAGTTCATTTTCCAGGATTTGTAATTTTTCTTGGGGAAGCAAGGGATTTATTCCTCTATAATTTTTACCTTATGTTCACTTAAATCCATATCCAAAGCAGCTTTCATAGCTACCAAACCAATTTCAATCATATCATTATCGGGTGGCTGAGTAGTTATATGTTGTAAAGCCATTCCGGGAACAGTTAAAAGTTTTACAATAGGGTGGTTTAAATTCTTACCGGAATATTTCAGCACTTCATAAGATACACCTGAAACAAGAGGTAAAAGCAAAATATGATATGCCAAGCGCAAATAAACCGGAACAGGAGTATGTAAAATGTACGCTGAAACCAATGTATCTACAAGAGAAAAAATAAGAATACTGATCAAGAGCACAAAAAAGATGAAACTTGTGCCACAGCGAGGATGTATTGTTGACCAGTCCTGTATTTTTTCAATTATCAAGGGACAATTATGTTCATAAGCATTGACATTTTTATGTTCAGCACCATGATAACGGAAAAGCCGCTTGATATCTTTCATTAGAGAAATCAGATATACATAGAGCACAAAAAAGACAATTCTAATAGCTCCGGCAAAAAGATTAAACAGAATATCTTTGCGAGAAAGATGCATCCAATCCGCAAGTTTATATGGCAGCCAGCCAAAAAGCAGAAAAGCTAAACCGAAGGCAATTATATAACTAACTATGTTTGCTGTATTTTCTGCCGTTTTACTTCTTTTTTTTGTTTTTTTGCCTTTGCTTTCCTCTTCTACCAGTAAATCAAGTTCAAAACGATTGGCAGAAAAGGTGAGGGTCTTTATGCCAATTATCATCATCTCAATCAGCGAAACAAAACCACGAATTATAGGCAGACCCAAAAATTTCTTCTTCTGTGTGATGCTGATAAAAGGAGTTTTTAATAATTCAATACTGCCATCTTTTCTGCGAATAGCTGTTGCTAATTTATCCGGACCGCGCATCATCACGCCTTCAATAACGGCTTGACCGCCAACATTGATTTCTTTCTTTTCCTGCATTCTTCTCCCTAAGATAGAAAAAACGCCATTTTCCCGTATTCAGGAAACGGACAAAATGGCGTATATCGGGTGTAAAACCCTAATTCTCTTGTTTAAGGTTATATTTTTTGTTGAATTTCTCTACTCTTCCGGCAGTATCAACTATCTTCTGTTTTCCTGTGTAAAAGGGATGGCATACATTGCAAATTTCTACCTGCAATTTATCTTTTGTGCTCCGGGTTTGAAATGTATTTCCACAAGCACAGGTAACTGTTACCAGTTCATATTTGGGATGAATTCCTTTCTTCATTTATCTAATTCTCCTTGTTTATAAATCAATACAAGTAAACCTAAAAATTAGCTCGCTGAATTATGTCAATACAAAAAAGTGAAAAAGTGGAAAGGTGAAACCTGGATTGATTTTCGTTCCCGATAAATTTCAAAAAGGTAAGTGATTTTGTTTTTTAACTAACTGAAAAATAGAAAGCAGATAACCGGATTACTTCTTTCTTTGAGTCAAAATCGGCTGAAAACAATTGATAACTATTAGACCAGTTCAAAGATATATTGTTTAATAAAAAGAGATTGGCAGTATAAATAAAACCGATTTTAACTCAAAGAACAGTTGTTTGGACTGAAAATTGCTTTATAATTGTGTAGCCGGAGGACAACATTCCTCTGCAAGAAAAAAAGGAATTACAGCGAGCTTCGGCTACACAAAGGAAGTTACAATGAAGATAGCGATGAAGATAATATTATGCACTATGCTATTTTTGCCGGCATTGATAAGTGCAACCCTGCCTACTTGTTATTATACTTATGCCCAAATTTATGCTTTATTGCAAAGTCATCAGCAGTCACATCCCGATATTGCTAAAATATTTACCATTGGTTATTCGCAGCAAGATCATATTCCTATTTATGCTATTCGTATTTCCGATAATGTGGAAATTGATGAATACGAACCGGCTTTGCTATTTGTCGGACAAGTTCATGCGGAAGAGGTTTTGGGAGTTCAAACAACTATGGCTAATATTGCCGAAATATTAACTTACCGCTATCAGCAACCTTATGCTCAATGGATTTCGCAGCTTGACTTATGGTTTATTCCAACTCTCAATCCTGAAGGGCACAATGTAGTTACGGAAAATCTGGATGTTTCCTATCGTAAGAATAAACGGGATAACAATAACAACGGTATTTTTGATTTTGATCCGGTAACCGGAGGTGATATAGACGGAGTGGATATAAATCGCAATTTTGCCTTCAATTGGGTGCATGGGGATACACTTTATTGTCCTGTTGGAGATGAGACCTATGATTATTATCGCGGTCCTGCCCCAATGAGTGAAAGTGAACTTATTGGCTTTCAACAGCTTTGTGAGCAAAGAAAATTCATTTATGCCGTTTGTTGGCATTCTTCCCGGACGGGCAATTTCTCGGAAAAGGTCTATTATCCTTTTAACTGGAAATATATTCGTCCCAGTCCCGACCTTAATTTTGCTGCTTCTATTGCTACCGGTTTTGCTTCTCAAATTATCAAACAAAGTGGCACTGGAACTTATGAGGCATATCCCAATTTGAGTCGTCAGGGTGCATTTCACGATTGGCTTTATCAGCAATATGGCACAATCGCTCTTTTAGTTGAATGTGGAACCAGTGATATTCAACCGGATTCAACTGTTATGGTGGGAACAGTTCAGCGTTGCAGTAATGGAATCCGCTGGTTGATAAACAGAGCTTTAATGTTCAGTTCAGCAGTTCCTTCTTCTTCAATGCTTACCGGAAACGTTACTGCAGCAGGAATACCAACAGAAGCGGAAATTATTATCCAGCAACATAATGCGCCTTGGTTTCGTCCCAGAACTTCTTTTCCCCAAAATGGAAAATTTTACCGTCCTTTAGCTAGTGGTTCTTACACCGTTATAGCTCGCAAAAAAGGGTATTACGACAAGATTATCAATAATCAAATAGTAAATAACGGCTCGTGGACAAATATCCAGATCAATTTGGAACCAAAACCTCCAGCTACTTTAAGAATAGGTGTTCGTTGCGGTTCTGAACCCGTTTCAGCGAGAGTTATTATCGGTGATATTTTCCCTGACACACTTTTTGTGAATGGTTTTGCTAACTTGAATACTTATGCCGGGGACTATCCAATTCAAATTTATGCTTTAGGTTACACTCCCTATATCGGAACTGTAAATCTTACAGAAGGTCATAATCATTTGGAGTTTAACCTCAGTCCTGCCACAATTGTTTTCAGTGAGGATTGGGAAAACGGAAGTTCCGATTGGGAAATAGAAGGACCCTGGAAAGTGCAAAATCAGATAACCGCTTCGGGATATGCAATTACCGACAGCATTGGTGGTTATGGTTTTTATGCTATTAATTGCAATGTCTGGATTAAAACCATCAATCCGGTTCTGATTCCCGCTACGAATCAAACCTGGCTTATTTTCGATTCCCACCTTTATACAGAATGGAATTATGACCCTTGCAGAGTGGAAGTTTCCCCGGATGGAAACAACTGGCAGGAAATTTGGCTCAAATCTGGACAGTGGGATAGCTTTAGAAAGGAATTTGTTTCCTTAAGTAATTTTGCCGGACAATCAATTTATCTTCGTTTCCGCTTAACCGATTCTTCCAATGATATTGACTTAACTGATCCGGGTTGGACACTGGATAATATTATGATTGTATGCGGAACTGCCACAGAAAATTCCGACCTTAATTATGATCTTACACCGCTTACTTTGCTGTATAAAAATTACCCCAATCCCTTTAATCCGGAAACAACTCTCAGTTTCACTCTGGCAAAAAACAGCAGAGCAACCTTAAAAATCTACAATCAAAAAGGACAGCTGGTAAAAACCATAGTGGATACCGATTTGGCAAAAGGAGATTACCGCTATGTCTGGAACGGAAAAGATAATGGTGGACATCCTGTAGCCAGCGGAGTTTATCTCTATTCTTTAGTTGCAGATGGCAAAACCCAAACTCATAAAATGCTCCTTTTAAAGTAATCCTTTCTCATTTATCCCCTTACACCTCTGTTATTAGCATTTAACCACAGCTGGAGAAAAAATTTCTTCCCTGTTTGGTGCCCCAGGAAAAAGATTTTACTTTAGAAAGTTCATTTTTTAAATCATCATCAGATATAAGTTCTTTGCGTTCTTGTATGCTTTGCCGGAAAATGGATTTAATGTAAACATCAACAATATTTTCAGGGGGTTGTGGTTTCATTTCCAAAATCCTTTTAATGATTTCCGCCGCTGAACCTTTCGTGGAAATACCAAGATTCTCGGCTAATACTCTTAACTCCTTACTTTTAATACTATTAAGTTTCAAATTCAATATCTCTTTTTTACTATATAAAGGCATATACTTCTCCTATCTATTTTTTCTTAAAAAGCATAATATATTCATGCTTAAAAACATAAAAACCGCCGACCAGTGCTCTATAACGCCAAAGCTCCTGTTGATTTCTTTTAGCTCTGGTTTCCTCAAAATTTTTCACAATGATACTTTTTAACAGATAACCACTATTTAAGACCTCCTGCATACAATAAAAACCTAAAGGAATCCATTCACCTTTGGAATATTTATCTCCAATAACCAAAACTAAATAGCGCCCTTTTTCCAGATAAGATGTAACATTATTTACAACTGCCTTAAACATTTCTAAAAATTCCTCTGTGGTTTCCGTATTAGAAAGATCATTTTTATCGTCTTTAGAAAACCGGATAATATCATGATATGGTGGATGCATAATAAGCAGTTGAAATTTATTGATATTGTATTTTTGTAAAGTTGGTTTCAGGTCTATAGTTCTGCTATCCCCAATAATAACATTGCTTATCACATCATATTTATTAGCTTCCATTTGGATTAGTTTTTCGGCTTTATTTGCTACTTCAGCATTTAATTCTATTCCTATTCCATTTCTTCCCAATCTCTTACTTTCAATTAATGTTGTTCCGCTTCCCAAGAAAGTATCTAATACCCAGTCGTCTTTCTTTGTATATCTTAACATCATCTGATGTGGAATTTGAGGAATAAAATTACCCCAATACCATCCTAAATGTGCACCAGAGGTGTTTCTTTTATCAAATAACCATAAACTGTCGGTTAAAATATCGTCATACTCTTTCCATCTGTGAAGATTAATATCATTTATCTTACTTGTTTTTTCTTCTTTTATCCCATTTTTTAGACGTTTAAGGTAATACTGTGCTCTTTCCAGGGTTTGGGATTCTAAGATTTGATTTAATTCTGAAAACAAAATATCCCTGCGTAGAGAAATTGTCTCTCCGTTGGAATCTATATTTAATAATCCTTCTTTATCATTATTATAATTATTGATAATAGCTTTTAACGCGAGAATTCTGTTTTTCATCAAGTTCACATTATCTATTTTTTCAATCTCTTCCAAAACCCCTATCAACTTTTCCTGATTTAATATTACTACACTATTAAATTTCGGCATTTCTTCCATAATAGGTATTGTCAATTGACTTGAATCCTTGAATTTCATCTCTATCAATCCTGTCTTATCTTGTTTAATTCTTTTTACTGAATATACTGTTTAACAGTCAAGTTCTTTTTTGTGATTTTAATAATGAAAAACTGATAGCCGGGGTTAGTATTATTTTTTTAACCCGAAGACAATGAGCACACAGAGAACACCGAATAAAATGAAGTATTATTATCACTTGGAAACAGGTTTTAACTTGATCTATTTGTTGATTAAGTAATAATATAAATCTCTGTTGGAAATACATAAATATTTTTTATCTGTTGTGGATTCCTACTTTCTCAGGAATGACAAAGGACTTTTCAGCCAAGAACTGATATTAGTAATTTGGTAATATAAAAACAAAATATGCAATAATAAGGTCTTTAGAAACAGATATTTTAAATTGAACTCCGGATGAATCCATAAAATCCGTTTAATACATATTGCTTTTTTGCTGTCGTCATTAGTCATATACTTTAATGAAGTTATTTCCCGGATCATAGTTATTAAGGCGTAAATGACTCCTAAAAGTGTAGTTGGAGCTTTCGCAAGCTCCGCTTTTTTTATAATATTTAAAATTACGGATGAACGGTGTCCTCCAGCTACACAAAAAAGTCGTATCTTTTTTCTCTTTATTTAAATAATCATTCTTTTTCTCCTTGTAAATCCCTCTCTTTTTCTCTTTCTCTCTTTGTAAAAAAAACCCTCTCTCGGTATCCCCTATTAAAAGCTTGACAAAAAACTGTACTTTAAAATTATAATAACAAGCCATAATAGGGTTAAAAAATGATAGATAAGATCAAACACAGCCGAAAGATTGTTTTTGCCTTTATCAGCATACCAGTTTTATTATTGTTGCTGGCAATGGTTTTTATTGCTATCAGGCAAAACCTTCTGGAAAAGAAATATGTATATTACAGCACTTTGGCAAATGCAATGGGAATTTCTACTCAAACTCCAGTATTATACAAGGGCTTTGAGGTAGGAAGAGTGCGTGATTTTTCGCTTATGGAAGATGGCAATATCGGGCTGGAGTTTTATATTCTTAATCGCTATAAAAATATAATGGTTACCGGTTCCATTTTAGCACGAAATACAAATCCGATAATAGGAAAGACCACTTTGGAATTTATTCAAAATCCCAATTCCAGGGAGCACTTACAGGATAAAAGTACTATACTTTCTTCCGATTTTCCGGAGGGTAAAAAACAGTTAAAATTGATAGCTCCTCAAGCCAGTGATCCGATTTCCCTTATTTTGGATAATTTAGCTCAACTTTCTTCTTCTCTCAATGAGGATTACAATGCCGATAAAGGTTCCATTCCCCGTTTTCTGGTAAATTTGGCAGATGCTTCGGAAAAAGCAAATGCCAGTATGAATAAATTTGAAGAAATAACTACAGAACTTTCAATTTTAACCGCCAACCTAAATCAGGATAACAATCCCGAAAGTGGTGTTTTGCTTAGAACTTTGAATAATCTGGCAGAACTCACTCAAGGATTGAATAACCGCATGAATGAACTGGAATTTATTTTAGCGAGTGCTCAAACTGCTATTGATAATTATAAAAAACCCGATTCTCTTTTGATAAAATTGCTTGATCCCGAGCAGGATAAAATTTTACAACCCCTTTCGGAAACCTTAAATAATCTGGAATCCGCTACTGCTGAACTGGTGAAAATTCTAGCTACAGTAAATAATCCTGAATTGCGTTTACTGTTAAGTAATTTGAATGACAGTTTGGCTAAAGCCCGTAAGACCTTGGAAGGACTTAATAACAATCCTCTTTTGCGGAAAGGGATTAGTCCTTCTGCTGAACAAAATATGCCTTCACCAAAATATATACATCAGGTTCCCAATGTGCCGTAAATGGTTATTCCTAATTTTGCTAATTCTAACTGCCTGTTCTACTGTAAAAATTCCCGTTGAACCACAGGCAAAAATAGATGCTGATAATCATTTGCGTTTTGCTTTGCAAATGGAAAACAACAGGGATTTTTCCTCTGCCCGGGAAAGTTACATTTTCTTAACGGAAAACTATCGTTCTTTTGCCGATATCAAAGGTATGCTTGCCTGCTTAAGCGGTTTGGCAAGAATAGAATTGGAAAATAATAATGAAAAAGCTTATCTGCAATACAAAAACCAAATGGCTGAAATGATTCAAAATACAGCTCCTGAACTGGCTTATTATCTTCTGCTTCTGGAACTTTATAACTATCAGCTGGAAAATAACTACTCTGCAATATCGCAAAAAGCAATAAGCAAAATAGATTATCCTGCTGAAGTTAATCTAAAACTTGCTATAGATAAACTGCAGGCGGATAGCTATCTGGCAATTGCTGAAGAAAAACAGGTTAAGGAACTGATAAATTTATCAAAAAAGATGGAAAAACAGCAGAAAAAAGCAAAATATAATGACCCCGAACTGCTTTCTTCTGCCTGGTATGCTCTTGCCTATTATTATTATAGAACTGCTGATTATGAAACAGCCAATTTCTATGCCGATAAAGCTCAGGATTGGGATTATCGCTTTGGCAATTTTCGGGGTATGGCTCATTGTTTGTGGTTGAAAGCTCAAATTGCTGCTGCGGAAAATAACATACCTACAGCAAAAAGATATTGGAAAAAGGCAGAAGGAATTTTCAGCTCTTTGCGGGATAATGTCTCTCTGGAAGAACTAAACACCACTATGCAAAAACTGCTGAAAGAATAAAATAAATGAAACGAATAATAATATACGGGAAACCAAAAACTGCTTCCAACAAAGATGGAAATCAGCTTTGGTTCAAATAGAAATAAATTATGAAATTACTTAAATCCGTTTCCCTACCCACTTCTTCAACAGCCCTGAAAACAGTGAATGTGCTGTTTGAAGATAAAATTATCAAGCTCTCCACTGATGAGATTGAAGTGGAAGAAGATGTCCAAATAATTGACGCCAAGGGTTTACTAATGCTCCCTGGTGGAATTGATCCCCATACCCATATTTTAGCCAAAAACGCTGATGCGGCAACTGACTTGGCTAAAATAACTAAAATTGCTTTAGAAGGCGGTTGGACTACCCTCGCTGAACTTAGCTATCATACTCAAAGCCCTGTTTTCAATAATTCGGCTCTCATAAAGAAGATTGCTTTGGTAAATGCCAATTCTTTTACTTCTCTGGCTCTTTGGGGTCATATTGATATTGGCGATTATCCTTATCACGCAGAATCCGCTCAGGAAATTTGGAGTAAAGGCATTGTAGGCATTGCTTTAGCTGTTCCTTCTCCCAATCCTGCCATTCCTGATATAACTTTCACGGAAATAATGGATTTGTTTTTTGATATCTATGAAAGTGATACCTCCTTTGCCTTTCAAGGTTATGACTATGAAAGTTATCAGGAATTTAGTCCTCTTGCTCAGCTGGATGCAATTAAAAAAATCTTACGCAGAATGCAGGAAAATCCTATTCATATTCCTAGAATATCTTCCTATCCCACAATTGAATTTATTAATAGCGTTTCCAAAAGAAGCGATATTTCTTTTGCCACTTGTATTTCTGATCTGATGGCTCTTTATAATCCTGATGTCTTCAGCACTCCCTTCCAGTGTGACTATGCTGATTTTGCCGATTTACTGTTTGACCTTCTGCGCTCCAATAAAATTTACCTGCTTTCCAATTGCGTTTCTCCTCCAGTAAAAAATCCCAATTACTGCGAACTCTTCCAGGGTTGCAATCCGGAACTAATGAATTATTCATACCTTTGGGTGCTTTCCGAACTCTGGAAAAAAAGAAAAGTTCCCCTTGCCACCTGCCTTAAAATGACCAGTGAAAATGCCGCTAAACGTTTAGGTATCTATCCGGAAAAGGGCTCCTTAGACCCTGGTTCGGATGCCGATTTTGTCCTCTACGACCCTGAAGCTACAACCATAGTAAAAGGTAATAAAGGTAAAGATATTGAACTCTCCGGCTCCTTTAAAGCAATTTACTTAAAAGGAAATCAAGTTGCCGGAAAGGATTTTGCAACAATTCAGCAGGGTTCTTTTTTAGCCCGCAGCACTAATCCCAAACGCAGGCATAATAATTCTTCTTGGATTTAGCCTTGAGTTAAAACAACCTTTCTCAAGGAAGGCAACAATCCTTAACCCTATCCTCTATTTTTAACTTCTTTCTCTATCTTTTTGCGGGTTTGAGGGTGGTTTTGGCTCAAAGCAGAAATAAATCTTTTTTCAAGGCAACCCTAAAACTTTTTATAGTTCCTATCTTTTACTTAATACCTATATTTAACAGTTTGTTACTGGTATTATGCATCTAACTGAAAATATAAATATAGCTAAAAAATGATAATATTGTAATTTTCTGCTTGACAAAATATCCGATTGGGAATATATTAAATATATAAAAACCAGGAGGTTTAAAATGAAAAAAGGATTACTTATCCTTCTCGCCCTTATTATCGCTTCAAGTGTTTTTGCATTCACGAAAGGAACGATTAATCCGGGAGGAACAATTTCTTTCGCTTCTCACAAACCCAATTCTGATGAAAAAGCCATTACTATGTTTAGTTTTACACCTCAGGTGGGATATTTTGTTATGGATAACCTTTCTGCCGATGTGCTTATTAACTATACTTATGAAGGCCAAAGCAAAGGCGATTCTAATGAAGAAAATAGCTTATCTGCTTTGGGTATCGGAATCGGTGGAAGATATTTCTATCCTATAGCACCAGGAAAAATTTACGGCGGATTGGATTTTCTCTATAACACAAACAGCTGGAAAGTAAGTGATTATGATGGTGGATGGAATGCAATGTATCTTGGCTTGAAAGCTGGATATGTTCTGCCTATTGTTGAAAATGTATATGTGGATTTCGGACTCAGATATCAAATGGGTTTAGGAGATTATGGCGGAGATGATTATGAACATGCACTTGATGAATACAAGGAAAATGAAGAAAGCACATTTGGCTTTAACCTTGGATTGCAAATATTCTTCTCCAATGATTTTTTTATCTCACTTCTTGAATGATAAGTCCTATGTCATTCCTGCGAAAGTAGGAATCCACAGAAGATAAAAAATAGTTATGCATTTTCAATCTGAAAGTTATATTCTTTGAAGCAACGCCCGGTTTTCTTACCCTATACTGTAAAATTGCCTTTCTGTTCCCTGATGCATTATTCAGCACTTACTCTAATTATGTTCTTTATAAGCCACCCAAAATTGAAAATCCTTGGGCAGACGGGAAAAACCTGCCTTTTCGTAAATTTTAATAGCGGAAGGAAGATCTGATTGCAGGTAGAGATAGTTCTGTGAGATATTCCGGTGGTAATTTATTAAATGATGAATCATTCCTCCTGCAAAACCCTTTCCTCTGAATTTTTCTCTGGTGAAAACATCATCAACTCTACTGTAACCGGCAAAGATACTAACTGAAGCCATTGTTGCCAGTTCACCCTGATAATATCCACCCAAAAAATGATAGGAAGGGTGAGTTAGATGACGCTCCACTACCCTAATTGTCCAGTCACCTCCATATTCTATAGCAATGGTTTCCATAATATCAATGTCCAGTTGGTGAATGCGTTCGATTTTCAGTTCTTCGGATTCCCTTAAACTGCTTTCGTGATCATGCAGAAAAAAATCGCTTTGCTTGATCTTCAGGGTAAAATTATGCTCATTTAGCAGGGGTGTTAAAATCTCCAGTTCTTTATTAGTTAATGCAGGATAGATACAGGGATGAATACCTTTGCTTTTATAGAAAAACTCTATATCCCTCAAAGAACTCTCAACCCCTATCAAATCTAAAATCACGGCATGATTGCTTTCCTGAGAAGCTTTGTTTCCTTCATTGTAGAAAAGAAGTCCGTAATTTTTGGTTAACAAATTGGAAAAACGTTGCGGATAATGGATTTCGGTATCTTTCAACCGGTTCATATTAAAGGGTATTTGCATAGTTTACTCCTTTCTCATAAGTAAAAGTTCTTTTAATAATAAATTAGACGGTTTTAGTAAAAGAGCAAATAAATAGTTCCTTGCTTAAAGAAAATGAAGTGGCAAATTCCCCTTTGCCACTTGCCGAAGCGGAATTTAATACTCTATTTTCAGGAAAATACTTGACGAATTAATATGTTTTATGATCAAGGAATACATCTTGCTACTTTTTATAAGTAACTAATAAAAAAGATGGATATAAACTATGAAAAAGGTCCTTGTCCTTGGTAGTACCATTCTGATTTGTCTCAGTTTGGCTGCTTTTAATACAGAAATAAATATTGATCCTTTTGCCTGGCAAAATAAAAAACCGGCTGAAGAACTTCCTGTAACCATAAATCCCGGAGAACCGATTTTGCCTTTTACTCCGGTAAATATTCTGCTTCCTTTTGGTCATAGATATCTTAATTCCACTGTTCAGTTATCAACTGCAGAACTGGTTGCAGAAAATATTACTTTTGCCTTTGCCGGACCTCAATTGCCAATTTCTGATCAGGTATTTACAAATTCTTTTCCACCTGCAAATACAATTCCGGAAAACCGTCTTTATCCTTCTCAGCAGTGGCAGTTTTTAGGAACACAATACTTTCGGGGCTATCAAATTGCCTTGTTTAATGTATATCCCTATCGCTATAATCCTGTAACGCAAAAACTGTATGTCAGCTCCCAGATTAGCATTTCTATTAATAGTGAATTTTCTGAAGATGAAGCTTGCTACCAGGCAAATTTTTACACTCCAGGCACTAAAACTCTCCAAATAATAAATTCCCTTATCTGCAATCCGGATAAAATTCCCTCCTATCAATTGGCAAATAATTATCGCAATGTTCCAGTTCCTAATCGCATTATAGACCTTTCCACACCCAAACAAATGATAATTATTACCAATAATGCCAGGATCGGCTGGTTTTCTGAATATTCTGCCTGGCGTTCTGCCAAAGGTGTTTCCAATTCTATTTACTCTATGGAAGATATCGTTTCTGCCTATCCTGGTGTTGACAATGCGGAAAAACTCCGTAACTTCATTATAAATGCTTATCAGACCTGGGCTAATAGTTCCCAGCCACTTGAATATGTTATTTTAGGTGGTGACGATGAAATTGTTCCGGAACGAGGCGCCTATGGTCAAGTTGGTGATACAGTTGACGCTAGAATGCCTACCGATATATATTTTAGCAACTTAGATGGCAATTGGAATGCTAATCAAAATCAAATCTGGGGTGAAACAAATGATAATACAGACCTGATTCCGGAAGTTCATATCGGTAGATTTCCTGCTGAAACCCAAACTGAATTCAATAATATGTTCAGAAAAATTCAATATTATGTGGATAATAATACCTACAGCAATAACTATGCTGTTTTTATGGGTGAAAACCTGAATAATAATCCCTTAACCTGGGGTGGTGACTATAAAGATGATGTAGCTCAATATCTTCCTGCTGAATACTATCTCCAAACCCTTTATCAGAGAGATGGCACTTACAGTGCTGATAATGTTTACAATGCAATCAGTAACGGTGCAGGAATTATGAATCATATGGGTCATTCCAACGAAGTTTCTCTTATCGGTCAATCCAATACTACCGTTGAAAGTTTAACCAATACGGAATATGGTTTTCTCTATTCTCAGGGTTGTTATCCCGCAGCTTTTGATCAACGCACTTCCGGAAACAATGAAGCTATCGGTGAGCATTTTGTTACTGCCGCTGGCGCTTTATTTTCTTTTATTGGCAACACTCGTTACGGATGGTATAGTCCTGGAAACATCAATGGTGCTTCTCAATTTTATGACCGCCAGTTTTTCCGAGGTATGTTTCAACAGAATTGTCCTGTTTTAGGTGATGCCTTAACCTTTTCCCGCTTACAAAACCTGAATTCTGCCTTAAGCAATGATGTTATGCGCTGGTGTTATTACGAAGTAGTCCTGTTCGGAGACCCTTCTATTGCTATTAAACCTTATGATCCCAATCTTCCCCTATTAAATTTGGAAAGCTATACTTTCTCTGATGAAGAAGGCGATAATGATGGTATCATTAATCCCGGTGAAATTATCCGTTTCTATCCTCTTATTTCCAATAATATCAATTTGGCTGATGCAACCAATGTTTCTCTCCACATAGAAAATCTCCCTCCCGGAGTGGAATTGCTCTCCGATGATATTATTATCCCTCAAATTCTTGCCGGAAACCAAAGTCCTGCTAACATTTATTTCCGTCTCCAGCTTTCTGATGATATGAGTTTTGGAATATACAGTTTCAATCTGGTGCTTAATTCTCAGCATCCTATAACTTTTCAATCAACTGGTGCACATAGATTTCCTATTTTCTTCCAGATAACTCTTATTGACAATCGTTTTCCCTGGGAAACAATAGTTAATAGTAAGTCAGCACCTCTTGTGGCAGACCTGAATTCCAGTCCCGGTCTTGAAATTATTTATGCAGATGTTTATGGAAACAGCTATATAATTGGTAGTAACGGAGAATTGCTTAATACCCTTGAAGCTCCTTCAGGAATGTTAATCAATCGTAGTTTCGCTAGCGGTCCCATTGATAGTGATGATGAAAACGATCTGGTTTTCTGCACTCGCTCAGGAAATATTTTCGCTCTTCGGTTAAACGGAGATATCATCTTTAATTATCATACAGATACAACTTTTTTATTCACTCCTATGTTGGCTGATATAGATGGCAACGGCACCCTGGAAACAATTGTCGGTGGCATAAACGGAAAACTATATGCCGTTTCTTCCTCAGGACAACTAATGAATGGCTTTCCTTTTGAACTTGGAGGAATTATCAATAGCGAACTTGCTGCCGCCGATTTTGACGGCAATGGCTCTTTTGAAATTGTAGCCGGCTCCACTAACGGTCTTTTGACTGTCGTTGGAGCTAATGGCATTGTCCGAAACGGTTTTCCTGTTCAATTAAACGGTCCCGTAACCGGCTTTCCAACTATTACTAACACCAATAGAATCGTTTGTTCTACACCCACGGATATTTATATCATTTCTCCCGAGGGAAACATCATTGCCACCCGTAATATCAATACTCACATTACCGGTGGTTTTGCTGTAGGAAATATTACTGCTGATAATACAGGAACAGATATTGCGGGTGTAACTCTCAACGGTATCCTCTATGCCTTCACTGATTCCGGTATTGACCTTCCCGGTTTTCCTGTAAATATTGGAGAAAATTTTGCTTGTCCTCCTCTTCTTGTCAATCTGGATAGTAACCCTCAATTAGAGATAATTGTCCATAATTATATGAATTCTGTTTATGTTTACAAAGCGGATGGCAGTCCTTTAAGCGGTTTCCCCTTTATCAATATTTACAATGGCAGCACACCAGCAACCTTAGTTGACTTTGATAACAATAACCAAACCAAACTGGTATTAGGTTTTTCTAATGGTGTTTTAATGCTTAACCTGCGTCGTAATACTGCCCATTTAGGTCCCTGGATCACCTATCGGGGAAGTGCTTTAAGGCAGGGTTCTTTTGCTTCCACCGGCTTTATTGATTCTTCCGACGAATATAATATTCCCGCCTTAAACGCTTTACTGGGAAATTATCCCAATCCCTTCAATCCGGAAACTACTATTTGCTACACTACAAAAGCCAATGTTCAAGCCAAACTGGAAATTTTCAATATCAAAGGTCAAAAAATCCGCACTTTGATAGACGCTATTCATAGTGAAGGCAATCATAGTATTGTTTGGAACGGATATGACGACTTTTCCAGAAAAGTTGCCAGCGGTGTCTATTTCTATCGCTTGAACATTGAAGGAAAAACATTCCAACGCAAGATGTTACTTCTGAAATGAATATAGCCGAAAACATTAAACACCTGCAGGATAACATTGCGGATATTTTGTCCCGTTTGAATCGTAAAGATGAAATTACTTTGGTTGCCGTTACCAAAACCCATCCTGTAGAAATAATTGAAACCGCTTTGCAATCCGGAATTGAACATATCGGCGAAAACAGGGTGCAGGAAGCACGAAGGAAAATTCCCTTTCTTAAGGTTCCTTACAAAGGTTTTCACTTTATCGGTCATCTCCAAAGCAACAAAATAAATCAGGTTCTGGAACTTAAGCCCTTTTTAATTCAATCGGTCCATTCTCTGGAGCTGGCAAAAAAACTCCATCTGGCTTTAGGTAGAACCAATCGCACACAGGATATCCTTATTCAAATCAATAGCAGCCAAGAATTCTCCAAAAACGGCTTTTCCTTCGTGGAAGTTAAAAACGCAATTTGCCAAATCTCAACCTATTCTAACTTGCATATTAAAGGACTGATGACTATCGGTATGCTCGCAGAACCTGAAGTCAGCAGACCTCTTTTTGCCCGAATGAAATCCCTGTTTGAAGAAATAACAGCTCTTGCTATTCCTAATGTAGATATGCAATATCTCTCTATGGGTATGAGTAACGACTATGTTCAAGCATTGGAAGAAGGTTCCAATATGTTACGCATTGGCACTGCCATTTTTGGAGAGCGTAGCTATGGAGTTAATGAATGATCTACCTTTTTGTTATTCTTATTATTATCATCGCTTATTTTTACGGCTGTTTTTCCACTGCTCGCATCGTTGCCAAAAGTTTCCGTTCTCTCAATGTTTATAAAATTGGAACCGGTCTTGCTGATACTGAAAATATTTACACTAATATCAGCAAACCCCTGGGAACTTTAGTAGGAGCCATTGATGTAGCTAAAGCATCTCTGTTTTTGCTGGTTGTGGAATTTCTCCTGGGTTTTATTGATATCAAAGTTATTAACTATCCCGATTTCACTATTCTCTATTCGGAAAACCTAATGTTGATTTATGGACTCAGTATGCTTATTGGACACTGCTTGCCTTTTACTCATCGTTTTCGGGGTGGACGCGGAATTTTTACCTATATGGGTATACTTGCTTACATTGCTTTTCTTCCAACTCTTATTTCTGCTGTTATTGCCTGGCTTATTGTTCTCCACTTTAAGCAAATAAGGTTTGCTCAATATCTCATTGTGATTTTGCCGGTTATTTTATATATTATTTTTTACACCTTGTTTCACTACCATAAATCTTCCCCTCCCTATTTTATTACTCTTTTACTTGGCAACGCCATAATGATGGGTATTTTAAATATCATCGTTTCTAAAAAACTGGGAGAATTCTAAATCCCCTGATGAGGTAAGGCAATGATCAATGTAATTCCTGTAGATAACAAAAAAAAGCTGAAGGACTTCATTCTCCTTCCTTTTAAATTATACAAAAATGAACCCAACTGGGTTCCTCCTTTAATTGGTGACCAGAAAAAGTTCTTTAACCCCAAGAAAAATCCCTATTATTACCATTCCGAAGTTAAACTTTTTCTTGCTCTTAAAGATGGAGAACCCGTAGGAAGAATTTCTGCTCATTCCAATACTCAGCATAACAAAGAACATAACGAAAATATCGGTTTCTTTGGCTTCTTTGAGTGTATTGATAATCAGGAAGTTGCCAATGCCCTTTTTGACGCCGCTTTTGAGTGGAATCGCTATCGTAATTTTACTTCTCTCCGCGGTCCTATGAATTTCAGTGTCAATCAGGATTGCGGATTATTAATCAATGGCTTTGATTCCCCCCCGATGATTATGATGCCCTATAACTTTCCTTATTATCCAAAACTTTACGAAAACTACGGCTTAACCAAAACAATGGACCTCTATGCTTTTATTAGTGAATATCATTCCATTCCCGAACGCGTTGCCAAAATGGCAGAAATAATTGCCAAACGCACTAATGTTCAAATCCATTCCCTGTCCTACGATAAAAAACAACGCAAAAAAGATATTGAAACCGTCTTTGAAATTTATACCCGTGCCTGGCAATATAACTGGGGCAATGTTCCTATGACAAAAGCTGAATTTGATCACATCGTTGCTGAATTACTCCCTATTGCCGATCCGGATATGGTTTTTATTGCTGAAGTTGATGGCCAGCTTGCCGGTTTCAGTTTAACTTTACCCAATTACAATGAGGTCTTAAAAGTTATGCAGGGTAAAGTAAATCCTATCACAATTATCAAAGCTCTCCAAGCTAAAAAACATATCACCTCCGTCCGCGTTATCACTATGGGTATTATTAAGGAATTTCAAGGTAAGGGAATTGATACTTTGCTCTATTATCATACTTTTAAAAATGGACTCCCCAAGGGCTATTACCGCAGCGAATTTTCCTGGATTCTGGAAAACAATATCCCGATGATTAATGCCGCTGAAAAACTCGGTGCCAAAATTTATAAAACCTACCGCCTTTACGATAAAGCCATTACTAATAGGAAATAGCGGGTTCTGAATGACGGATACCTCCATAACGGCAAATAGAAAAACATCTTTCTTCCTCTCTGCCATTGATCTTATTACCCTTATCTTTTGCGGATGGATACTTCTGTATATGTGTTTTGGTATCACTCGCTCTCCTGAAGTTATAAAACATATCCCTGTTTATCTTGCTATTTTTGTAGGAGTTCTTTTTCTTGCCTGGCTCCAAAAACAACCCGGATGGTCTTACGATCCTCAAAACCCTTCCAAACGTTATCAAATTCTCAGTTTTTTCAGAGGTCTCTATCCTGTTCTCCTTTTCGGCTATTTTTACACTTCTGGTCACGCTTTCAATCGTATTATTTTTCGGGATTGGCTCGATCCCTTTTTTATGGGAATTGATCAATTTATCTTTGGTTACCTGCCTTCTCTTGTTTGGGGAAAACTCTATTCCTATTGGGCAATTCAGGAACTTTTTCATTTTGCCTATTTTTGCTATTATCCTATGATTGCTGGAATTCCCATCTATCTCTATTTCACTCAAAAAGATGCTTTCAGGGAAGTAATCTTCAATCTCACCTTTGTCTTCTATTGTTGTTATACCATCTATTCTGTTCTGCCTGTTATCGGTGGACGTTTTCTTCCTGAAGCTATGGCTTTAACCAAAACCTATCGGGGTGGTCCCTTCACTCATATTATGGTCTTTATCTATCGCACTTCCAATCATTTGGGAGGTGCTTTCCCCAGCAGTCATATTGCCATTGCCATTGTTCTAACTATTTCCGCTCTAAAATATATTCGTCCGCTTGGCTATATTTGCACTGTCATTACCTTTTTCCTTTCTCTTGCTACCGTTTATTGTCACTATCACTGGTTCATTGATGCCGTTTTTGGTATCTTAACAGGTATTGCCGGTTACTATTTAGCTAACTGGACTTATTATTATCTTAGAGAAAAAGGGTTCAACTGATGTCCAAGATAAAATTTCTAATGCCTAAGTCACTCATTTATATCATCTTACTTATCTCTCCCGCTTGGCTCTTACTTGCTCAACAGGTAACCCCTTTACCTATAACTTCTTACGATTACACCCTCCCTGCCAATAATGTCTCCCCTATTGCTATGGGAACAGGTGCCTTAAATTTAACCAATCCTGAAGACCCTTTCTGCGCCTACGGCAATCCTGCTTTAATGGCAGATAACAAACTTGGCTCGCTTTCCCTTTCCTTCCTTTTAAGCACTCAGGAAGATCTTGAATTCTATGAAGCTCTTAGCTTAAGCAATACCCTGAAAGATAAGCAGTTCAAATACTTCGTGCTCAATACCGGTCCTGTCTCTTTCAGTTATCAACCCGTTTCTGCTGTCCATATCAGTCAGTTCACAAACAACGGAATGAACAGTGAATATTACGATTATAAAATGGATAAAGTCCAAATTTCTTGGGGTGGCAGAGACGAAAATTATCCCAAATTTGCTGCCGGAATTAACCTTAAATACCTTTCAGGACGCCTCGTTTACTTGAAAGAACATAAAGAGGGTTACAACCTAATCCGCGATGGCTTTATTGATGATAAAGCCAAAGGTATTTCCGGAGACCTCGGTTTCACTTACAAAATGGGTAATATTGTTTATTCTGCTTCCTTTTATGACCTCCTGTCTATGCTCTGGTGGGAAAATTATGATTCCGTAACCCTTAAAAGAAGAGCCGCTTTGGGACTTGGTTTTGAAGGCACAAACAGCCATTATTTTGCCGGTGTACAAGGCAAAATTGCTCAAGAACCCGAAACCACTTTTCATTTGGGCTACAGCTACACCTTTAATTTGGGCAAAAGCAATTACTCTACTACCCAAAACCGTAATTCCCTTGACCTCAGAGTTGGTCTTTACAGTCACGATTTTTACGGAACGGATAATATTAACTTTACTCTTGGTGGCGGCTATTATTACAAAAACTTCCGCTTTGATTTCTCGCTGAATAACATAGGAATGAAGCTCTCCGATAGCGACTATCTTTTTTCTTTAAGCGCGGGGATATAATTGTTTCAGCTTTCTTTCCTAAATGCTTCTCTCCTCTTTTTTGCCTTAGCAACCATTCTGCCTCTGCTGATTTGGCTGTTAGCAAAAAAAAAGCCCCAAAAAATTATTTTCCCTACTTTACGTTTCATCAAATTGAGCAAAGAACAGGAGAAAAGTCGCAGCAAGCTGAAAAACATACTTTTGTTGATTATCAGGATGCTGATTATCCTGCTGGTCGTTTTAGCTGTTTCTCGTCCAATGCTCTCTTCCCCGAAACTAAAACCTTCCGGAAAACATCCACCTACGGCAATTGCCGTTTTAATTGATACTTCTTACAGTATGGACTATGCTGAAAGAGGAAAAAGTTCCCTCCAATATGCCAAAGATGCTCTGAAAAAAATAAACTCCAAAGCCAATCCCGATGATCGCCTCATTCCTGTCAGTTCCGATGAAAACTGGAACCTTTTGCACAGTCAAATTTATGCCGGTTCCTTGCCTGAAACGCTGATTGACCAATTAAAAATCACTTTCCACCCTCTCTCTTTGGAAGAAATGCTTGCCTTGGCAGAAACCAAACTTGCCGAAAGTCAAATGCCCAATCGGGAAATATATCTTATCAGCGATTTAAGAATTCCTCCTGCAGAACTGAAAACCAATATTCCTATTGCTCTTATTCCCTTACCTGAAACATCTGAATATGAAAACTTGGCAGTTATTTCTGCCAATGCTTTACCCCAGCTGGTGGAAAAACACAATCAGCAATTAATTCAGTTCACCGTTGCCAATTATGGCAGCACCAAACGCCAAGATGTTCTCCTTAAAGCTGTGGTAAACGATATAAAACTTGCCGAAAAATTTATCTCTATCCCTTCCCAAAGCACTATCACCGAAACTATTCCTGTTGAACTTCGTTCTGATGGCTGGCAGAGTGGATATATTGAAGTTAATGATGAACGCCAGATAATGGATAACCGTTGCTATTTCGCTTTCCCCTTTTACAGTAAACCCCGGGTTGCAGTTATCTCTCAAAGTAGCAATTTACCTCCTATTCTGGCTACCGTTTTAAGGGTTTATAGCTCTTCTACTCCTCAAGTAATTTCTCCTGATGCCCTCTCATTAAGTGACCTGGATAAATTTCAACTTTTTATTGCATACAATTGTGGTCCTTTAACTTCTCGTTTACTTGAGATTTTTACTACTTTACAAAACCGTAAATCAGGTATTCTTTTCTGCCTGGGAAACAACCTTTCTGCCGACCTGAAGTCCTATCTAAACAACACTTTTGGCTTAGAAATAAAAGACCGCACCCAAAAGTCAATAACTATTGATAACATTAATGCCCATCACTATATCAGTTCCCTCGTTTCCGGAAAACCCCTTAAAAATCCTATTCTGACTGACTACTGGCAGGCAGTAAACAAAAGTGCCGGAGTTCTCATTTCTGCTCAAAACTTTCCTTTAGCTGTAATCAACGGCAAGCAGTCACTCTGGCTCTGGAATATTTCTGCGGACAATAATCCTTTTTTTATAGACCCGGCTTTTCCGGTTCTGGCTTTCCGCACATTAGATTATATTGCCGGTTCTGAAATTCCGGAAACAAATGCTAAAATTGGTCAGGTTCTTACTTTTAACAGATTGAAACTCCCCACAGGTGAAATTATCACCAGCCGCCGTTATTTAGCTACCGAACCCGGAATTTATATTTTTGAACCTGATACTCCTCGCAGTTATGCTATGGCAATAAATATTGACTACAGCGATTCCGAAGCCAGAACTAATTTCCCCAAAGGTGTAAAAAACTTAGGAGAAAAATGGGAAGATAAACTTTTCTTTTCCCGCTTGGGTCACGACCTCTGGAAAATTTTGCTTGCCATCGCTTTCGCTTTAATGATTGTGGAAATTATTATTGTAAAAACAGAGGAGGCAAGGGCAAAATAGCAGGCGGCAAGGAGAAAAAATGATTTTGGAACAAATAACCGAGCCGAAACAAATACAAGCTCTAACCGTTAGCGAATTGAAAATCCTGGCTAAGGAGGTTCGCTCTCGCATTGTAGAAGTTGTCTCCAAAACTGGCGGTCATTTAGCTCCCAGTTTAGGAACTGTAGACCTCACAATTGCTTTGCTTCATCTTTTTGATCCGCTTAAAGATAGAATCGTTTGGGATGTAGGGCATCAAGCATACAGCTGGAAAATTTTAACCGGACGCAATGCTCAATTTGATACCTTAAGACAGTATAAAGGTCTCAGCGGATTTACCAATCGTGAAGAAAGTCCTTATGATGCTTTTACTACAGGTCATAGCAGCACTTCCATTTCTGCCGCCTTAGGAATTGCCTGTGCTAGGGATTTAAACAATGAACAGGGTCACTGTATTGCTGTTATTGGAGATGGTGCTTTAACCGGAGGAATGAGTTTTGAAGCATTAAATCATGGGGGTCACCTGCAAAAGGATAAATTCATTGTTATCCTGAATGATAACGAAATGTCCATCTCCAAAAATGTAGGCGGATTACAGAAATATATGGCTCGGATGCTTGCTAGTAAATCCTATAATGTCCTTAAAAAGCAGGTTTGGGATTTCAGTTACACTTTACCAGCCAATATTCGTCGCAGTTTTATCTATGGAGCTCAGAAACTGGAAGAATCAATGATGAATATCCTGGTACCCAACATTATTTTTGAAGACCTTGGCTATAAATATGTAGGTCCGATAGATGGCCACGATATTGAGCATCTCTTGAAAATTATCAAAAGAGTAAAGAACTTTATGGTCGGTCCTGTTCTGATCCATATTGTTACCCAAAAGGGAAAGGGTTATCCTCCAGCGGAAAAGAATTCGGAATTATTTCATGGAACAGGTCCTTTTGACCTCAAAACCGGTAAACAAATCAGCAACGGAAAACAAACCTGGAGCGAATTGATGGGTTCAACCTTAATCACTTTAGCCCAAAAAGACCCCAAAATAATCGCTATTACAGCCGCTATGACTGCCGGAACTGGTTTAACCAAATTTGAAGAGACCTATCCCGATCGCTTTTTTGATGTTGGAATTGCTGAACAGCATTCCGTAACCCTTGCCGCAGGAATGTCCACTAAAGGACTTAAACCCTTTGTGGCAATTTATTCCACTTTTCTGCAACGTGCTTTAGACCAAATTATCCACGATGTTGCTTTACCTAAATTACCGGTTGTTTTTTGTATTGATAGAGCTGGTCTTGTAGGTGAAGATGGAGCTACACATCATGGTGCTTTTGATCTTTCCTACTTGAATTTTGTGCCGAATATGATTATTTTAACCCCTTCTACGGCTGAAGAACTTTCTGCAATGTTATTCTGGGCTGCAAATTATCAGGAAGGTCCTGTTGCTATTCGTTATCCTCGTGGAACAGCAATTCATTCTTCTGTTCATAAATCCTTTACCAATTTTAATCCCTTTCCTGCCATAATTCACTCCAATAAAGGAAAAATTGCATTAGTCGCTTGCGGAGATGCTTTTTTTACAGCTGAGGCAGTGCATAACTTACTGGCTAAAGATAAAATTCCTGCTCAACTGATACAATTACTTTCCGTTAAACCCCTGGATAAAAATACCCTTTTGTCTTTGGCTTCCACCTGCAATTATATCTTCACTTTTGAAAACAATGCCGTTATTGGAGGGATGGGAGCACGAATAGCTCAATTGCTTGCAACCGAACCAGTTAAAGTTATCAATTTTGGCTATCCCGATCACTTTATTGCTCAAGGAAAAAATTCTGAACTTCTTGATGAAATTGGTTTTACGCCTAACAAGCTTCATAAACAAATTGTTCAAACACTAAATGAGTAAAATAAGCGAAGTTATTTGTGCTCCAGTCACTCCGCTTGGATTTTCTGCCATTGCAGTAATCCGCTTAAGTGGCAAGGGCTGTATTGAGCTTGTTTCCAATCATTTTTCCCAAAGCCAAAAACTTCTTTCTTCACCTTCGCATAACCTGATTTTTGGCACCTTTTATGCAGAAACCGGTGAACCGATAGACGAAGTTCTTATTTCCGTTTTTAGAGAACCACATAGTTATACAGGTGAAGATGTTATAGAAATTTCCTGTCACGGAAATCCCAATCTTGTAAATCGTATTCTTCAGACCTTACTTCTTTCCTGTCGTTTGGCAAAACCGGGAGAATTTACTTTACGTGCCTTCTTAAACGGAAAAATGGATTTAAGCCAGGCAGAGGCAGTTAATGACCTTATTCAAGCCCAGGCAAACCAAGCAGAAAAAGCAGCTCTTATGCAACTTAAGGGTTTTCTGAGTAAATACTTACAAGAATTGCTTGCCCGCATTACGGAACTGCGAATCCGTTTTGAGCTAGCAATTGATTTTGCCGATCAGGATTTACCTTTACCCGATTCCAATGCACTGTATCAAGAACTTTTAGATATTATCAAAACCGCCGAAGAATTGAAAAGTACAGGTGAACAGGGAAGACGCTTGCGGGAAGGAATTAAAATTTGTTTAACAGGTGCACCAAATGTTGGTAAATCCTCACTTTTTAATGCCTTATTGCAACAAAACAGAGCCATCGTTACTCCCCATCCGGGAACTACCAGGGACTATCTTGAAGAATATTTATCCCTAAATGGCTTTCCCATAGTTATTTATGATACTGCTGGACTAAGAGAATTTCCTGATGACATTGAAAAAGAAGGAATAACTAAAAGCTATGAATTGATGCAGGAATCAGACCTTATTCTTTATCTTGTGGAAGCAACTACCATAACTAATCCAAATCTACAATTTTCCGATTTACTTTCTCCCTCTTCTCTTCCTCCTGATCTTCATTCCAAAACCCTTGTTGTTTTCAGCAAAGCTGACTTGCTGCAAGAAAATACACCTCAAATCTCTCGCGGGATATATTGCAGTGTAATAACGGAAAATGGCTTGAAAGACCTTACCGATGCAATTTCCAAGCGTTTAATGCTGAACACTGAATTGCCCAATAAACCAATTATCATCAATAACAGACATTTAGTTGCTCTATCTAAATGCTTGCAGTCATTACAGCAAGCAAAACAATCTATAGAAGAAAATCAGGGCTACGAATTCATTGCTTTTGAACTTATTTCCGCCAGCAATGCTTTGGAAGAAATTTTAGGAGTTATCACCACCGACGACCTCTTGGATAAAATCTTCAGCGAATTCTGTATCGGGAAATAAGCTATCCGCAGCGAAGTAACTGCAATTTAGAAATACCTTGACTTATTTGTTGTTCAGTGAGAAATGAAATTTGTGTATTATAAGAGGTGAAAATATGAGAAAACCTTGGTCAATTTCAACGACAGTGAGAAATCCTGAACGGTTAAGAGATTTTTTGCGGGTATTAAAGCAATTGGAAGGTCAAAGCTTTGATACTTCTAACCAGATAAAATATCAAGTGCTTTTAATTAAAGAGCGTATATATAAACCGCTAAATATTCCTGTTGATTATCTAAAATATTATGAAGAACCAGAGACAGAAATCCCTTACAAAGTAGCTGAACAAATCTTTATTATGCAAAAATATGAGGATCCGCCAATGAGGGGAAGGCAATCTGTTAATCCTTTAAATAAGCTTGGTTTTTCTATAGCAAGGGAAGGATATGGTCCAATAATAATTACTGATCTTGGAAATAAATTTTTATCAGATGATTACGAGATAGGTTATATATTTTTTAAAAGTTTGCTTAAGCTTCAGTTTCCAAATCCCTGGAGTGCGGACTTTTCCGAGAAAGAAGGTTTTGATATAATGCCGTTAATCACCGTAATGAAATTAATAAAGAAAATCAACGGAGAAGCAGAAAAGAAAGGATTAGATAAAAATGAATTCAATTTATTTGTTCCTACTCTTATCAAATTTGACCAGGTAGATGAATATGTGCAACGAATTTTAGAATTTAGAAAAGCGAAAAACAAAGATGAATATATTAATGACTTTGTGAAAATGTTTTATCAGACAACGACTATACCAGCAAATAAGATAAATAATTTGTTTGATTATGGCGATAACATAATGAGATATTTTCGGCTTACAAGATATTTTAAGGTCTCAATGGATCCCTTGGGCTCCAATTGGATTATTGATCTTGAACCTTCCAGAAAAGTGGAAATAGAGCAATTGTTAGATATGTATAAGGGAGCATCTATTAAATTTGAAACTGTAACAGATTATTTGAATTATCTTTCTGATATTGAACAGCCACTTTTACCCTGGGAGAAAAGAGATAATTTAGAAAAGGTAGTTCAAACCCTAAAATATGATACTAATAATTTGATTAAGGAAGGAAAGCTACAAATTAGTCAAGAACAACAGACATTTTTAGATATGGAAATTCACGATTTGGATAAAAATCAATTAGAGAAGTATAAAGATCAGATAAGAGCATTTAATTTGGAATTAAAAGAAAGAATTAAGAAAGTAAAGTTAATGAGTGATTTAAATAAAGTAGAAGAAATAATAGTTACCCTGCAAGATATAAAAAAATTAAGAGAATATGAGCCGGAACAATTTGAAAAATTAGTAACAGAAGCGCTAAAAATCATCAATGACGAAATTCAGATAAAACCAAATTATCCGGTAGATGATGATGGTGAACCAGTATCTCATTCTCCGGCAAATAAACCGGATATAGAATGTTATTACAAGAAATTCAAAGCAATTATAGAGGTAACTCTAAATTCATCAAAACTTCAATGGGTGCTGGAAGGACAACCGGTAATGAGGCATTTGAGAAATTTTGAAATTCAACATCAGAACGATGATGTCTTTTGCATTTTTATTGCGCCCCGGATTCATATTGATACTTATTCTCAATTTTGGATTTCTGTAAAATATGAGTATAATGGCATACCTCAAAAAATCGTGCCAATGACTTCGGAACAATTTGCTATGCTATTAGATACATTGTTATTACTGCTTAAAAAAGGTAAGAGATTTTCTCATATAGAATTATATGAGTTATATACAAATATAGTTAACGAATCAAAAAGATTGGTAAGTTTCTCTAACTGGGCTTTATTTATTGAAAAGTCCCTTGCAGATTGGCAACAAAGGATTATAAAAAGATGCAGATAAACCATATATATTGCGGTGATTGTCTTAAAGTAATGGTTACAGAGATATCTGCAAGTAGCATAGATTTAGTGTATGCAGACCCACCGTATAATTTATCTGGAAAGTCGTTAACTTTACAAAATAATCAGACCGGAGGTCCTTTCTATAAAATGAATGAGGATTGGGACACTTGGAACTATGAAGATTATCTTGAATTTTCTGAAAACTGGATTAGTAAAGTACGGATTATATTAAAAAATACTGGCAGTTTATATATCTCCTGCACACATCATAACATAGCGGAAATTATATTAACTGCAAAAAAAACCGGCTTCAAATTAAATAATATCCTAACTTGGTATAAGACCAATGCAATGCCTAATATCACGAAAAGAACTTTTACCCATTCAACGGAATTTGTCTGCTGGTTTGTGAAAGGTAAAAAATGGAAATTCAATTATGAGGTAATTAAGAATTTCAATCCGCATAAAACTAAAGACGGTAAGTCGAAACAATTAAGGGATTTTATTGACTTTATTGAAATGCCTATTGTTCAGGGCAAAGAGAGAATAAAGGGTGAAAATGGGAGAGCATTACATCCTACTCAAAAACCGGAAAAACTAATTGAATTAATTTTACTTGCTTCGTCAGATGAAAATGATCTTATTCTGGACCCATTCTTTGGTACTGGAACTACAGGGTTTGTTGCTTCTCGCTTAAAAAGAAATTGGATTGGAATTGAAATTAATGAGGATTATTGTAATATTGCTCATAATAGAATATTGGGAAGGAAGATAAAAGAAAATGCCTGATATTAAATTATTTAATGGTGATGCTTTAGAAATAATTAAACAATTACAGTCAAAGAGCATAGATTTAATCTTCGCCGATCCGCCCTATAATCTTTCCGGAGAAAATCATCTTACCTGTAAAAGTGGGAAGATAGCTAAATGTGACAAGGGCTCTTGGGATCATATTGATGATATAGATGAATTTAACAAGAAATGGATTGAGGAATGTATTAGAGTTTTGAAAGATAATGGAACAATATGGATTTCCGGAACTTTACATAATCATCCCTCCATCGGCGTAATTTTAAAACAATTAAATCTTTGGATAATAAACGATATTATTTGGTTTAAACCGAATGCAGCTCCTTTAATTCAAAAAAACCGTTTTGTACCATCAACAGAATTAATCTGGTTGGCTGCCAAATCAAAACAATATTATTTTAATTATGAAATGGCAGTGAGATTAGCTAATGGAAAACAAATGCGTAATTTATGGGAACTATCGGCAGAAAAACATAAAACAATGCATCCTACTGAAAAACCGGAAAAGCTCTTAGAAAGAATTGTTTTGATTGGAAGTAAGCAAGAAGATATTATTCTTGATCCCTTTATGGGTTCCGGAACGACGGGAGCAGTGGCAAAACGACTAAATAGAAGTTTTGTAGGTATTGAAATTGATCAAACCTATTACAACATAGCTCAAAAAAGGATAGAAAATACTAATGTAGAAACTAATTTAGTGCAATTTCTGGAAAAACTAACGCATAAAACCTCATCCCAGTTAGATTTTTATTCTACTATAGAAAAAAGTAAGAATTATTGAATTATGTTAATTGAATATCGTTTAGCCCCGAGAAAAAAGCTTGCCGATTATATTAGCTTTTATTCGGCAATGTCTTATCAGCAAACTTGTTAAATGCTTTACAGTGATTTTATAATACGAACGAAATAGAAGATAAAAACCAGGAAAATAAACCCATATTTAGGCAGGAAGAAGTGTAAGGGAACTATAATCTTCATAAGTCAATTGTGAATAACAGTTTAAAGGAAGTAAAGCGATATACCGGAATGTTTTTCGCCCCTGAAGGGATTGTGGATTTTATGGTTAACATATAATAACATCCAAATCAATTACTAAATACTATGTGCTATTTATCTCAAAAGTTAAAAATGAAAAAACCCAAAAAACAGTCCGCCATTTTAGGACATGATAATAGAAATAGTAGCAGAGAGGTACTATTTAAGTACCTTGACGGTTAGAGACATAATTTATGATAAGAGAAGAAAATAGCGCAGATGATGAAGGCGATGGTAAGGGGTAGAAAAAAAGAGTTGGCAAGAAGAAAAAAAAGATTATAATATCTAGGTGAATCATCTGGAGCGCCTGCCCGCGTTGAAAGATGTGAACTGGTCAAATAGCAGGCAATATTGATGATCAGCCCAATAATAAGAGCTACGCAAGTAGCTCTTATTTATTTTATAGTAAGATGCCTTGTCTAATATCATTAATATCGTTGAGGCGTTGAAGCAGGGTTGGAATATCTCTTTTATCATCAAAATATTATTTGACATTTGAATAGTAATCAACGATATTATTAGAAATAGCAAATATAAAAGAGGAGCAACATAGAAATGCCCAGAATTCAATCAACAGGTAAATGCCATTTTTGCTTTGGAACTTTCAGTAAGTCAGCAATGACCAAGCATTTGGCATCTTGTAAAGCAATGCAACCGGCATGGGAGTCATCTTTAGAATATGATGAAACACAAAGCGTAAAGTGTTTTCATTTATTGGTTGAGGGAAGATACTTGCCTGAATATTGGATGCATCTTTTAGTAACGGCAAATATATCTCTGAAAAGGTTGGATACTTTTCTAAGGGATATATGGCTGGAATGTTGCGGACACCTTAGTGCCTTTAAAATTGAGGACAAAACATACTCCGTGATACCAATGCCGGAATTAAAAGAAAAAAGTATGCGATTTAAGCTGAATGAGGTTCTCTATCCAGGGATAAAATTTTATCACAAATACGACTTCGGGACAACCACTTTTCTTACCTTGAAGGTTATATCCGAAATGGAACTTAAAGCGAAAGGCAGATTTATTATTATTATGGCCAGAAATGATCCTCCTGAGAAAAAATGTTATGTATGTGGAAAACCTGCCACTCAAGTTTGTGTTGCTTGTATTTGGGATAGCAAAGGATGGCTTTGTGATAAATGTGCCAGCAAACATAAATGTGGAGTGGATATGTTATTACCGGTAGTTAATTCTCCCCGGGTTGGAGTATGTGCTTATACAGGAGAATAACATTATAGCTTAATCACCTTTTATATAACAGCAAATTAGCTTTTAGCTTTGAATTTCTGTTGTAATATCATAATTGCTTTTTTAAGTTGAAATTTCATTGACAGTATTTTACATCGGTTTTTTAAGGTTTATATGTGATTTTTAGTTAAATTATGAGAGAGGCGGCTGAATTTATTCAGGAATAAAAAAATCCGAAGCGGTAAAACTATAAAACATTTTTTAGCAGTTTGCACCAAAGGTGACAAAAAAAAGATTTGTTACCCCTTAGATATAAAATAGTAGCTTTAATTTTCGTAAATTCGTTAAGGTAAGAAGACGATGAAAACTTAAGAAGCAAGTAACCTATTATATCTATAATGCATTAGTCACGATATTAAGCAAAAGAGATAGCAAAATGGAACCAACGGACTATAAAAATAGAACTTATCTATCAGCTATTGAAGCATCCAAATTTTTAGGTATAACAGTTGAGATGCTTCATAATATTGTCAATCAGCAGCTAATTAAAGCGCAAATTGCCGCAAGTGGACAAATGCGCTTTGACCTGAAAGAGTTAAAGGACTTTAGTGCAAATCTTAAATATAAATCTCATAGCAATAACATTGATATTGATAAAGTAAATACACTTGAGATAAATGGCACAATTCAAAAAATATATATTAAGAATTCTATGAAAATGGACGATTTGGAGGATAACAGCATCCATCTGATGATTACTTCTCCACCCTATTTTGATACTAAAATGTATTCAGGAGAGCCACTTCCTGGTGACCTTGGGAATATTCATAATATTGATGAATGGTTTGAGAAAATAGGCGAGGTCTGGAAAGAAGTTTACCGGGTATTACAACCAGGGAGAAAAGCATTTATAAATATAATGAACCTCCCTGTCCGATTAGAAAAAGGAAAGTTTAGAACCTTGAATTTAGCGGGGAGAACCATAGATTTGTGTGAAAAAATTGGCTTTATATTTAAAAGAGATATTATCTGGCAAAAAACAAATGCCGTCCGAGCACATTTTGGAACTTATCCCTATCCAGGTGGAATTTTAATCAATAATATGCACGAATTCATCTTGGAATTTGATAAACCGGAAAAGAAGAGCTTTAACAAATATGGTCATCTTACTAAAGAGCAAAAAGAACAATCCAAGTTGGACAAGGACTTCTGGCTGTCTATCAAGAAAAGCGATGTTTGGGTTATGAAACCACAAGGAAGCGGTGATAATAGAAATCATATTGCACCATTTCCTTATGAACTTCCCTTCCGTTTAATTAAGGCATTTAGTTATGTGGGTGAAACGATTCTTGATCCTTTTGTCGGTTCAGGAGTAACTCTTTCTGCTGCAGCAGATTTAAAACGCAATGGTATTGGCTATGAAATATATCCAGAGATTGCTTATGAAGCAGTAAAAGCTCTAAGATATCATCAAACAGAAATTTGGTAAAAAGGACAAGTTATGAAATTAAATGGAAAAACCATTTATGCCCAATCCAGTGATATAAAATCCCGCACTTATCTTGAATATCGCAAAGATATGAAGAAAAAAGCAATCGCTGAATTAGAAATTTTGGAATGGCTGGAAGATAAAATAAAAGAACTATATCCCGAAAAATGTGTTAAGGTTTATAAATCGGGTGGGGATAAATTCTTATGGTTTTTGAGAAAAGGCGGGATCTCAAGAGAGCCAGATTATATTGCTGAAATAAACGATAAAAAAATAGAGTTTGAATTTCAATATGCTGAAAAAGCAGATTTGGAATTTTATGATTTCAAGGTCTCCAAAATTGCTAAATCAAAAAAAGGCAATCGTGAACCTATCAAAGATAAATTTATTATATACATTTATAAACCTTCATATCAATATGCAATATTTAAAGCAGAATGGGTCTTTAATAATAGCCAATATGGAATGGTTGAGGCATGGCGAACTTATGCTTATAGAGTTCCGAAAGATAAATTTTTAAGCATACTGAAGCCGGATACTAATTTGAAAAGCATTTGTAAGAGAATAGATGCCAAAAATTTCATCCTCAATTTTCAACATCAATTGCTAGATATTAATAAAGACAAATTGTCCAACTTACTTCAAGGCGTAATTGATGAAGATAAAATAGTAAAGTTAATGCCCAAAGATTTAGATAGTTTTTTCAAGGTCTGCTTTATTCTTGATCATTTAAATAAGATTCCGCAAAATGCCAATTTATGGCTTATTTATCTTCTAACATATATAAATAAGGATATCTTACTTGAAGACATCACTAAAATCGTATATTGCATTGATTTTCTCTATTCCAAAATAGATGTAAAACCAAACGAACTTAATCAGCTAATCAATAAAGTTGAAGAATTAATCCTTAAAATTAAGAGTTTTTATCAAGATGATGGTTCTTATAAGTCCTCTTTAACATCAAGCCCATTAGAAGAAACCAGATATGCTCTATTTTCAATTAATCTATTGGAAGATCTAATTCAAGATATAATTTACTATTATTCCGTTTCAGAATTACAGCCAATAAAGAAGATATACGAAAATGTGAATGATATTGAGAAAACCTCCAAATTAATTAGAGAAGCAGAATAAAAAAGATACGATATAAATTATATGGGGGTTGTCCAGAAACTAAAAGTTAGTTTTGAGACAGTTAATATAAGCTATTTTAATGACGGAAACTGGAAGTTTGGGTACAATTGAAGCTCAAATGAAACTTGAAAGAGCAAAAAAGATAGCTGCAGAATTAACGAATCATTCAAAATGGAGATCACATGGCAGATCAATTAAAATTAAGGACTTGGAGGGAATTGGCATAAAGATAATTAGAGTTGATGATAATGCAAAATTAGCTGAAAATATTTATAGGATCCAAACAGTTTGCCGACTTCTTTTTGAAAGCACTTCAACTTTTAAAATATTTGCTACACAAGACAACAAAATATTTAAGCAGGCAGTTCCTGTAGGAGCCCCAAGAATTTTACCAGGAAAGCCAACAATTAATGTGGTTGAAATTGAACAGGAATGTCCCAAATGCGGGAAAAAATATAATCTTTACGCCAAACTTGTTCCTAACCCTAAAATTGATACTGATTTTAAAAATAAAGGATTTATACCCTTCCCCAAGGTCAGTAAATTTATTTGTGAGTGTGGTTTTGAAATAGATTTATTAGGTATCAAAAACCAGATAGAAATACAAACAGGTAAAAAAATAATAGTTTAATAAGGAGATATAATCATGAAAAATAAGAGAACAGAATTAAACCTAAAAGAAGAGAAGGTATTGCTAACATTTATACAGCAAACAAAGGAAGGAAAATATGTAAAAATAGATGAAAGCTCTTTTCCTTACTCAAGGATTAAAGAACAAAGTGAAGAGACATATTTTGAAGATGAATACTATTATAGCATTAGATAGCATAATATTATACCATTTTTAAATTGGATATGCAGGTATTTTGGGTAAATTTTGTTTGTATTCCTGTTTTTGCGGGAAAGGAAGGGATTGTCCAATATAATACCAATAATATATAGGTTTGAAAATTCATCTCGGTTAAATATATAAAGCATAAATTTCTTGGGATACATTTGGTTGCAGTGCAAAAGATGAATTTTGCAACCCAATGGATCAATGCTGCTACACAATAATTCACTGGCATTGTTTGAAATTCACAATTCGTTATGGGTTATTTGAATTATAATTTTTTTCTGTCACGGACATTTTAGCTTCATAACTTTTTTTAGAACAAAAAGATAAATCAATAACATTTATGGCTTTCTTTATTGTAAATTTTACGATTCCCATATCATTCCCTTATGCTTCCCATATCGCGATATGGGAAGCATAAGGGAATCTGAGGAGCAATATAGGCAGGAGAAAGAAGTTTCTAAACTGCGCGTTTAATTAGTTCTACAGCGTTTATTTTGTTTAGGCGTTTGAGAGGCAATAGCACGCTTAAAATAGTGATTAAATAGGCAACAACAGTAATCAAAAGGTAATCTGTAAAAGCAAATTTCACGGGTAAAATTATGGAATTTCCTCCTCCCAAACTCAGTTTTACAATTCCCGTATATTTTTGTATGAGCAGTAAAAGTGAGCCCAAAGTTAAGCCCAGAATAATTCCCGCGGAACATAAAAAAAGTGCCTGCACTAAAAATAAGCTTTGTAGGTCTTTATCGGTCAGTCCTAAAGCTTTTAGCAAGCCCAATTCCCGTTTCTTTTGGGAAATCATCTTCAGCAGATTGCCGGTCAGGTTAAAGCTGGCAATAATAAACATAAAGAGCATAATCACAAACATCAGGAATTTCTCAAAGCGGATGGCAGAATAAAGATTGGGATCAAAACTGCTCCAATCCTCAATTTGAAAGTCCGGAAATGCCTTTTTCAGGGTTTTCAGTGGCTGATTTTTGCGCATTTGGGAAAAGGGTTTAACCTCAATATAATCTGCCTCGCCAGGGGAATAAGAAGCAAAAAAGACAGCGTTATCAATGCCCATAAAGCTGAAATTTTGGTCATATTCAGGCATTCCTGCGGCAAAAATTGCCTGCACTTTCAGAAAACGGATGCGCGGAATCATTCCAAATGCAGTTGGAACATTGAACATTGGTGACAGCACTTGAATTTCATCTCCCAAATAAACACCCAATTGTGAAGCCAACCCTGCCCCTAAAGCAATGCCTGAAGCGGAAAATTCTTCCGGAGAAATATTTCCCACAAGCAAACCCTGAATCATTTCTTTGCTGCCGGTATCCGGTTTTTGCAAAAGGGAAGAGACATTTTTATGCCTATCGGGTTCAATACCAAAACAAAGCGTAGGCAAAACTACAGAATCATATTTCAGCAACAATTCATTCCGAATTACGGGACTGGCAGAGAACTTCATATCTTGCAATTGATTACAAATAGCAGAGTAACCTTTGATGGTTTCCCCTCCTTTTGCCGAAATACGAATTTCTGCAAATGTGCCTGTAATCCGGTTACGAATATCCAAGCGGAAACCATTCATCACGGAAGTTACGCAAAGTAAAGACAAAACTCCTAAAGTTATACCAATCAGGCAAAGATAATGAGCTTTACCGATGCCTCTGGTTTTGCGTCCGCTCAGGTATTTGCGGGCAAGAAAAACTACGCTTTTATTAATCATCTTAGTTGTTACTGCTAACTGATAAGAGGGAAATTAGTCAAGTTTTGTTTTGGAAGTGTAGACGGAGGAAGCCACTTTTCAGCGTGAAAATAACACGAAATTTGGATAAGTTACGGTTACAAAAAATGCGGAGAATCAGCGTTCTCTGGCTACACCTTGAAGCTTTGTTTCGGGTTTGGTTTGTTTCTTGCAAGTTAAAAAAACAACATACTAAAGATATGATGTAAATTCCATATTAAAATGCATAAATATTTTTTACCGTATGTGGAGTCCTGGTTGCACAGGAATGATAAAGGAATTTACATTCAAAAAATACAATGATAAGTAAAAACAGGTATGAAGAAAGAACATTTTGAGGCATTTTTAAGGGCTAATGAAAAGCGCATCTATAATTATGTGTTAACTTTATGCGCTAATGAACAGGATGCCTTGGATATCGTCCAAACCGTATTTATAGCGGTATACAAAAATCTGGATCGCATAGATGAAGCCACAGCTCTTGCTTATACCTATAAAATTGCCCATAATAAATGTCTCAGCTTTCTAAAACAGAAGGCACATTATATAAATATGGAACCGGAGAGATTTAATTGTATTCCCGAAAAAACGGCTAACGCCAACGAAACGGACTACACAGTTCTAAAAAATGCAATCTCAGCTTTGCCTCCGCGTTTGGCAGCCGTAATTCAGTTACAATATTACGAAAAAATGTCCTACAAGGAAATTTCTGCTACTTTGGGAATCAGCATAAAAGCGGTTGAATCCTTGCTGGTAAGAGCAAAACGCACATTAAGGAAAAAAATTTTGCAGGATAAAGAAAGTTGAATGGTATAGTAATTGGAAGCAAAAAATATAAGAAGGAGTAGAAAAATGAGATGCAGTAAAGCCAAACGCTATCTGGAAAAAGAACTTGATGGCGAATTGGATACCCGCTTTCAGGCAAAACTTCAATCCCATCTGGATAAATGTCCTGCCTGTAAAGTTTTTCTGGCAGATGCCCAAAAACTGCATCTGATGCTTTCTAACCTCCCAAAACCAGAGTTTCCTTCCTGGATTCACGGACAAATTATGGATAAGGTGCACCGTCTGGAAGCAAAAAATCCGGGATTTTTCCGTCGTTATAAACTTGCCCCAGTTACTGCTATGCTCACTATTGTCTTAAGCTTATGGGCTGGTGTAAAAGTCGGTATAGTTAGCTACAACAACATAATTCCGGAAAAAACGGAATCCATTACTCTCACTTCCGTCGCTTACGGCAGTTTTGGTGAAAACACAATTCTGGATAATATAGCGGAAAATGGAGAACAGGGTGAGTAAACGCTGGCTAATAATAATCCTGCTGATTTCGGTGAGTTTTAATCTTGCCTTTATCGGCAGTTTCATTTATTTACACTGGTTTCACCCTCATCCTCAACCACCTGTAAGAAACGAAGAAATGCGAGGTTCCCGTCCCCATTTTGGTCCTCCTCCTTTTGAAAGGGATGAAGAAATCAGGAATTTAAGGGATAAATTTGAAACTATCAAACATTCCCTGATGCTGGAATTAGCAAAAGACCCTGTAGATATGGCAAAAGTGAATGCCCTAATTGATTCTTCCCTGGTGGCTCAAAACAATCTGGAAAGAAGATTGGCGGAAAAAATGGTTGCCTATCGTAAGACCTTAACGGCAGAAGAAGCACAGGAACATTTCCAACGCCGTGCTGAATTTGCCAAAAAACGCTTACACAGAGATAATATACCTAAAAACAGGAGAAACAGATGAAAAAAATTATATTCCTAACCCTTGCCCTAATATTCGTTTGCGGTGCATTACTTGCCCAAACGGATGCCCCTAAAGATCGCTCTAATCCTAAGGTTCAATCGGAAGGGATTAAATCCCCGAAACCCGAAATGCCGATGCAAAAATGCCTTGAGGAATTGAAACTTACCGATGCCCAAAAGAAAAAATTTGAAGAACTGAAAATAAGTTTTGAGAAAAATAAAAACACCCTAAATGCCGAAATTAAAAATTTAAAAATTGACCTGCAGAAAGCTTTGAAAGATGAAAACTACAAGCAGGCAAAGGATTTAAACAAACAAATAGCCACTAAACGCAATGTCTTAGCCGATGCTAAAGTGGATTTTTTGGCTGCCAGAATGAAAGAACTTACCCCCGAACAGAAGGCAACCCTGAAAAAAAATATGCCACATTTTCAGGGTGCTATGCATAAACCAACACCCTGTAAAGATGCTAAGGACTTCAGACCTCAGAGCAGAGAAAATTGTGATGAATGCGGAGAATGCGGTTCTTTCGGTATGCCTGAAAAAAAATCACCTCCCAAACAATAGAGCAAGAAAAATAAGCCCCTAATAATCCCTCCTCAGCAACACACAGACAAAGCCACGGGTACTCCTCCCGTGGCTTTTTTTTAAAATAAAATCATTATCGGAATGAAATGCTCTTGTCATTCCTGCACAAGCAGGAATCAAGGATATTTTTTCAATAATAACTGCACTTTCAATGTGGAAACCGGATAAGAATGACACTTTTGCTTTTCCCCGATTTCAACTTATAATATTGATAGAAGGAGAAAGAATTATGCCCTATTTTCGCAGTGACTTGAAAGATAAAAAGCCCTCTAAAATAAGTGTTCCCGTTAAAAAAAGAATGATGTGCCTGAACGAAAGTTGCCTAAATCCCTATCAGGCAATTAAACAGCAATTTTTAGCCAAAATGGAAGAGATTGAACTTAACCGTTATCTCTCTCCTGTAACGGAAAAACTGCATTTATCCCTAATTTCTTACATTGGCAATTCCTTAACTAAAGAAAATGTCCTGTGGGGAAATGGAGCTGATGATATTCTCTATCATATCTTTCTAGGAGTGCGGGAAAATGATCAATCCTTTGCTATTTCCTTGGCACCTTCCTATTTTGATTATAAAACCTTTAGCGCTATGGTAGGACTGAAAATGCTATTTTTGGATTTGGATGAGGATTTCAGTTTCTCCCCGGAAAAGTATTTGGAACTTACCAGTCACCCGGATTGTAAGTTAGCCATATTATGCAATCCCAATAATCCTACGGGCAATTTGTTTCCCGATTGCCAACTATTACAAATAATTACATCTTTGCCTGATAAACTTGTGCTGGTTGATGAGACCTATTTTGAATTTTCCGGAAGGACACTGGCAGACAAATTATTGCAGTATCCCAATTTGATTTTAGTCCGTTCTTTTTCCAAAGCATTTTCCTCTGCTGGATTGCGTTTTGGCTATGCAATTTCTTCAGCGGAAAACATTTATGAACTTTCCAAAGTGCTTACTACCTTTCATACTTCTATTCTGAACCAGGCATTTGCTCTCACTATTCTGGAAAATCAGGATATCTTTAAAGCTCAGGTACAACAAACAATTCAATTGCGGGAAGAGCTTTTTGCAACTTTGCAGACCATAGAAGAGATAAAGGTTTATCCTTCTGCTACCAATTTCCTTACTTTTTCTCTTGCAGAACGGACTCCTGAATTCTTTAATCATCTTTTAGCAAACGATATTGCTGTTCGCGATGTAGGTTCTCATCCCCGTTTGCAAAATTGTTTAAGGGTAACGATTAGCTGCAAGGAAGATGTTGAAGCATTTGTTAATGCGTTGAAACAGTTTTTGCGATAAGGTCTTGAGGTAGAGAGGTCAATTTATACTACGAGAAGAAGTTGTATCATTTTTAGCATAAAAATTACCTTATCCTTCCTGCGAAAGCAGGAATCCAGGTAAGTAAAAAATATAATTGTATTTGCAACAGGCAAACATATTACAGGTCGCCATTAATTTATCTTGGGGGTTCATCTGTTAAACTTTTCACCTGTTAACCCATAGTTATCTTTTTTTCCTTCTTGCAGAAACTAATTTAGTTGCTTTTGTAAGGTCTGCTAAATATTTTGCTTCAGCCTCATCTTCAATAGCTTTTCTGCGTCTTAATTCAAATTCATTATAAGCATTCTCAGCTAATTCTTTAGCTTCATTATGAGTTATTTTGCCCGATCCATTTAAAATTGGAAGTTCATTATCCATCAGAAATTTGTCTAAAAACTTCTCCCAGTCCTTAGTATAAATTTGTTGTTTTCTTAAAGTTCTAAACTCTGCCTGTTCCAGAAACATATTTACAATACGATTCAAAATATCAATTTCATCTGAAGTAAGATAGTTTTTCGCAATAGACAAATCTTCCTTTCTTACTATATTTCCTTTCCAATTAGTAAGTCCCATATTGGTAACTTGAGCATTAGCTCTTGTGGCAATAATTTCCGCAGCTGTCATACCGGTTGCAGCATAATGCATTTTATTTTGCATAGTAGCAAAGAACTTATTAGCAGCTTTACTATTAGGTTTATAATCAATTGCCAGAGCAAAAATCTCCCTTACCCGTAAATATGCTCTTTTTTCACTAGCTCTAATATCTCTGATGCGAGCTAACAATTCATCAAAGTAATCCGTAAGACGATCGTTACCTTTCAATCTTTCATCATCAAGTATAAAACCTTTATGCAAAAATTCACTTAAATGTTGAGTAGCCCAAATCCGAAATTGAGTTCCTCTCTCTGAATGGACCCGGTAACCTATAGCCAGAATCATATCTAAGTTGTAATACCTTATATTTCTATGAACTTGTCGTCCCTTTTCAATTTGAACTGTTAAGTAATTCTTAACAGTTGCTTTCCTGGTTAATTCACCATCTTTTAAGATGTTATGTATATGCATACTGATATTAGCTTTAGATGTTTGATAAAGTTCAGCTATTTGATTGAGATTCAACCAAATAGATTCACTATCTTTATTTAGAGCTATTTCATATTTTCCTTCCTCTACAGGATAAAGAATAATTTCACTAAAAGTGTTGTTTGTTATGTCCGCTTTCATAATTCCTCTTGAATTTATTTATTTTTTTAAAGACCTTGAAATATATATTATGTACTTTTGAATAACGCTATAAAATTGAAATGGTTGTAAATTATCGGTAATGTCCTTTTAACTTTACTAACCAAATAATCCTATATTTTCCTAAACAATACAGTATTCAAAAGCTCAATTAATTAAGAATTTTTATATTTTTCTCCCTCTAAATTCAGGGGTTTATAGCTAATAGCTTGAATCATATAAAATTACCTCATATAACTTCCATAGTTCTGCTATCTCAAGTAACTTCTATTGTCAAGGGATATTTCATTTTATCCTTAAAATCATACCCCGTCCTCATAAAAGTAACCTCTATTTTTTCTAACATAATTTTTTTATTGAGCATCCAATTATTTATCCATATTACCCGTTACAAAGTATGTGCAATAGAAATTACATAGTTTCCAAATTGAAAATGTAGTTATTTTGTTAAAACTTTTATGAATTCCTGCTTCCGCGAGAATGGCAAAGGGCTTTTTCAATCTAAAAGAGATATTTCAGGTTGCCCTTAATTTATCTTGGGGTTTCATTTGTTAACCTGTTCATCCGTTAACCTGAATTCCCTTTTCGCTTGACAGAAAGTAGTATCTCTTTTTCTGGTAAAATAATAAAAGGAATAAAATTATAACTCTCAAGGAGAGAAAATGGCTCTGATTTTAAAAACAACCCGCTTTATTGAAACCCAAATAGATGCCTTTTTGGATATTTTAAGTGATTCGGCTACCACTTTTGAACTGGCAATGGAAGATTACCTCAATAACCGGATTGAACAATTTGAAACCCGTTTGGCTCAAATCAGGGAAAATGAACATCGGGCAGATGATTTACGGGTTAGCATTGAACGCTTTCTTTATGAACGAACTCTAATTCCGGAAAACAGAGGTGATGTTCTTGCTATCTTAGAAAATACAGATGAGGTTATTGATAATATAAAGGACTCTCTGGTTCAATTTTCCATTGAGATGCCAAAAATTCCAGAGTGCTTAAATGATTTGTGGATGCAAACAACTAAGGCATCAAGCAATGCCGTTGAACAGCTCTCTGTTGCAGTGCGTTCATTTTTTAGGGATTTAGCTGCGGTAAACAATTACATTCACAAGGTCTATTTCTTTGAACGCGAAGCGGATCATATAGGTGAACGCCTGCGTCGTGAAATATTCAATTTGGATATTGAACTTTCCCAAAAAAGTCAGCTGCGTTTTTTTGCCATACATATTGAAAAAATTTCGGATTATGCGCAGGTTGTTTGTGATCGGTTATCTATTTATGCTATCAAGCGTCAACTATAAATGATTTTTATTTACCTGCTCAGCGGTCTTTTTTTAGGTTGGTCTTTAGGAGCCAATGATACCGGCAATATTTTTGGTGCAGCTGTAGAAACCAGAATGCTGAAATTCAAAACAGCGGCTTTAATTGCGTCCATTTTTATCTTTTTAGGAGCTGTTTTTGAAGGTAGCGGTCCTTCCGGAACTTTAGGTCGTTTAGGAAGTGTTGATGCTTTAGGAGGTGCTTTTACAGTTGCCCTGGCAGCTGCTTTAACTATTACTGCTATTGTCCGAACGGGAATTCCGGTTTCCACTTCTCAAACCATTGTAGGTGCAATTATTGGTTGGAACTTTTTTTCGGGACGGCTAACTGACTTTCGTAATTTACTTACCATTGTTTCCAGCTGGGTAATTGCTTTTGTGCTTTCCGGAATTATTGCCGCTTTGCTTTTTTATTTAATCAGACCCGTTATCAATAGAGGAAAAATTCATCTTTTAGAGCAAGATGTTTATGTTCGTTTAGGGTTAATTATAATCGGTGCCTTTGGTGCTTTTTCTTTGGGTGCTAATAACATAGCCAATGTGGTTGGAGTTTTTGTTCCGGTAACTCCTTTCAAAGATATTAATTTGGGCAGTTTTACTCTTTCGGGTGTCCAGCAACTCTATATTTTGGGTGCAATTTCTATAATTGTCGGAATTTACACCTATTCGCATAAAGTGATGCGAACTGTAGGAAAAGATATTTTTCATCTTTCACCGGTAACAGCACTTATAGCTGTAGCATCAGAAGCAATTGTCCTTTTTATTTTTGCCTCGCGTGGTTTGCAAAACTTATTATTAAGTATAGGTTTACCTCCCATTCCTTTAGTTCCTGTATCTTCCACCCAAATTATCGTGGGAGCGGTTGTTGGAATTGGTTTGGTAAAAGGGGGTAAAAATATCCGTTACAATATATTAGGCAAGGTATCTTTAGCTTGGATAGCTGCACCGGTTATTGCTTTTTTCTTTGCTTTTATAGCTCTTTTTATTGTGCAGAATGTGTTTGAACAGAACGTTTACCAAAAAACAATATATACTTTCAATCACACAACTATCCGTCAGATAGAAAAAGAGGGCTTGGATGTTAATCATCTGTCTTCTGTGAATGGTCGTAAATTTTACCGCGAGATGGTGGTTTATAAAGAACTAAAGGCAGAAAAATATTTTTCGCGTTCTGAAATACTGAAAATTATCCGTATCACTGAGGTTTATCCTTTGAAAGTAAATACCAAGCTTCTGCAGGATAAAGGTTTGGCAATTCGTTTCACGGAACAACAATGGGAGGCATTAGTTAAACTTGAGGGAAGAGAATTCAGGCATAAATGGCAATTGCAAGAAACACTGGCAAAAGACCCTTCCTGGCAAATAAGCAAAGAAATTACCGAAAGAGATAAGCTACATAATCAAGACCTGGAAGAACAATTTAACCTACTATTTCGCACTTTTTATCTTCCTCCTGAGCAATGAATCCCTTTATTGAAAAAATAATTCCTCTTATTCTGGCTTTTTTTGTAGGCATTGCCTTCAAACTTCTAAAGCTTCTGTCTAAAGATGATGCGCCTGTTCTTTTGAGGGTTGTGCTTAATGTATGTTTACCTTCTTTAACCATTATTGCAATTTCCAATATTCAGCTAAAAGCGGATATGGCTTTAATTCCATTTACAGCTATTATTATTGTCTTTCTGATATATATTATCTCCCGCACTATAGGAAAACACTTGAAAATGGAAAAAACCACTTTCGGCAGTTTCCTGGTGGGAACAATGATTATGAATACTGCTTATGCCTTGCCTTTTTTCTTTGCTGCTTTTGGCAATGAAGGACTTGCCAGAGCATCACTTTTTGATATTGGCAATACCTTTATGATTTTTACCTTTACCTATTATAATGCCATAAAGTATGGTGATAATAGTAAGACAGCTGAAATTGAGTGGAAAAAGTTTTTGCGTTTACCTCCTCTTTGGGCTATGTTAATTGCCTTTTCCTGGAAATTAACTAAAGTCCCGATGCCAGCTTTAGCTTTGAATTTTCTCAATTTTATGGGGCAACCGATGGTCCCTTTAATGATGATTGCCTTAGGACTTTATTTTAATCCCAAACGCTGTAATATCGGAAAAGCGGCAATTGCCATTTTTATCAGAATGGGCATTGGTTTGGGCATAGGTATTGTTCTATCTGCTCTTTTTGGGTTTAAGGGAATAACCAGAACTGTAGTAACTGTTTGTGCTGCTTTGCCTATTGGTTTTAATACTCTTATTTTTGCTAATTTGGAAAATTTGGATAGAGAGTTTGCGGCTACTATTGTTTCTATATCCATTTTTATTGCTCTGTTTTATATTCCGTGGCTGATTTATGTGTTTCAGTGAAAGGGGTAGAGAGGGCTGGAGCTATATTGGAAGTTTATTAGTTGTATAGTTTTTTCTGTGCTCTCGGTGTATTCAGTGTTTTCCGTGTAAAAAATACTCTTTTTCTTCGGTGTCCTCTTTGTTTTCGTTGTTTGTGAGATTTATCTTGACAGCAGAAGACATTTATGCGTTTTATGGCATAAAAATAGCTTTATATAAGCAGGAATTAAATTAAGGAGGATAAATCCTTGTTTAGAAAAGCGTTGGTGTGTGCTGGAGGAAAAAGGATATCAGTTATTCTGCTATGCTTAATAGTGTTTAGCAGTTTTACTATAATACCTTTATCTGCCGATATTTTAATCCCTATGGATAACACGCAGACCAACCATCTAAAGGCCTATGGCATTGCCTTTGCGGGTCTGAAAGAACATCTTGTTGGCAGATGGCTTTTAAACTATCGGGGAGGAAGTTTTCTTTTTCCCGATTCCGAAAGTTTAACTGCTCTTTGTAACATTCGGGGTGTGCGTTATGAAAATGTTTCTTCTTCTGATGTAGCGGCAATTTTAATGGAAATTCAGGCAAATAATATGGAAAGCATTGCCCTGGAAAAAGAACCTAAAATAGCGGTTTATATACCTCCTAATGCTCTTCCCTGGGATGATGCAGTAACTATGGCTTTGGATTATGCGGAAATTGATTATGACCGTGTTTGGGATGATGAAGTTTTAGCAGGCAAGCTTCCGGAATATGATTGGCTGCATTTACACCATGAGGATTTTACAGGTCAGTATGGCAAGTTTTATGGTTCTTACAGAAATACGAGCTGGTATCAGAATGATGTGCGTGTAAATGAAGCAATGGCTGCTAAACATAATTTTGCCAAGGTTTGGCAATTGAAGCATGCAGTAGCGGAAAAGATACGCAACTATGTAATAAACGGTGGTTTTATGTTTGCTATGTGTGCTGCTACCGATACTTATGATATTGCTTTAGCAGCCAAAGATGTAGATATTGTAGATGCCGCTATTGACGGTGATGGCATAGACCCTCAGTATCAAAGTAAACTGGATTTTTCCCGCACTTTTGCCTTTGAAAATTTTACTTTGCGTCCCAATCCTTATGAATATGAATTTTCCGATATAGATGCCAGCGATTATTCCAGTTTAAGAGGTCCCGAAGCGGATTATTTTCAGCTTTTTGATTTCAGCGCCAAGTATGATCCTGTTCCCACAATGCTTACGCAATGTCATACTAATGTTATAAACGGTTTTCTGGGTCAGACCACTTCTTTTTTCAAGGATAAGGTAAAGAAAAGTGTGATTATTTTAGCGGAAGTTCCCGGTCAGAATGAAGTTAAATACATTCATGGCAATATTGGCAAAGGGACTTTCACTTTTTACGGAGGTCATGATCCAGAGGATTATCAGCATAAAGTTGGAGATCCGGAAACCATATTAGAACTGCATAAAAATTCACCCGGCTATCGTTTAATTCTGAATAATGTCCTCTTCCCCGCTGCTGAAAAGAAACAGCTGAAGACCTAAAAGGTAATGAAGAAATTCTATCCTAACCTGCGTAGCGTGCAAATAAAAACAGGTATCTGGACAATTGTTATCTGTCTGATTCTGGTTTTTAGTTATTTTTGGCTTAGCGGTCGTTTAGCAGTCCGTTCCCATTATGAACTGAAAATTGCCTTTCCGAATGTGATGGGTTTGGAAGTTGGCGATAAAGTTATGTATCGCGGAATGGAAGTTGGTAGAGTAAAAAGCATAACTGCGAGCAAAGATAAGGTAATTACAACTGCCAATATCAGAAGTGATATAATTTTAACGGAAGGAACACGGTTTCTGGTTTCGGACAGTTCTTTGATGGGTGGAAAGGCATTAAACATTATTCCGGGAGATGGAAAAAATCCCCTAAATATAAAAAAATTGCAACAGGGAACTTCCCCAGAAGGTATGATGGAATTGATTAGTAAAGCATCTGCGGGCTTGGATGAATTGAATGAAACGGTTAAATTACTTAATTCTCCCGATGGCTTACTGCAAAGTTCCCGAATGTTAGTGCAAAATGCAGATGGCACAGTAACTGAAATGGGCAATGTAGCTAAAGAAATAAAACAGGAACTCGTTATTACAGTGAATAAAATTGAGGATTTAACCTCTTCTCTGCAGGAAGTTATAGCGGAAAATAAAGAACCCTTAAAAAATACTTTGGTGGAAGGTAACATAACTATAGAGAAACTTTCTGCTACATTGGATTCGTTAAAAATTCTTTCTGCCAATTTGAATCGTTCTGCCAAAGCCCTTACCGAAAACGAAGGTACTGCTGGTTTATTACTAAATGATAAGCAGTTATATGAAAAAATCACCAATGCAACCGATAATCTCAATGCCCTCATTAAAGATATTAAGGAAAACCCCAAAAAATACATTAAATTCAGCGTATTTTAGGAAAGCTAATGAATAAAAAGCTATATTGTCTAATAATCCTCTTTGTCTTATGCAGTTCTGTTTTTGCTTACAGTTTCGGTCAAAATAAAGTTAATTTTGCTCCTCAGGATTTCTCTACCATTCAAACAATGCATTTTGATCTCTATTTTCCCGCAGGGGAAGATCAATTTGGCCGCATTGCGGCTTTAATGGCTGAAGATATATATTATTATATTAAAGCGGAATTCAAAGTTCCGATTTTAGCCCGGATTCCTATTATTTTTTACAGTACTAAGCAAGAATTTTTATCCACCAATATAACTTATTATCTTTTAACCGAAGGAGTAGGCGGTTTTACGGAAAGTTTACATAACCGTGTTGTGGTTCCTTTTGAAGGCAGTTATGCCAATCTGGAAGAACTTTTGGCACATGAACTTACTCATGCTTATATAAATGCAATGGATAATCGTTTTGTAAATCCCAATTCTATGCTCCGTCCCACTTCTTTTCCTTTTTGGTTTTCGGAAGGACTTCCGGAATATCTTTCCATTGGTGGCGAAGATGACTATAATAATATGTATTTGTTGGATATGGTGATAAATAATACCATCGGTAGATTGAACAGTGCCGATGGCTACTTGGCATATCGTTTAGGCGAGAGTTTTTTAACTTTTATAGCTGAAACCTGGGGCAGAGAAAAAGTTCCCGAGTATTTTTTTGCCATTCATTCCTCATTCAATCTTGATGAAGCTACGAAAAAGGTTTTCGGAATGGATTTTGAAGACCTGGAATCCCGCTGGCATTATAAGTTAAAGAGAGATTACTATCCTCTGATAAACAGTCACGATATTCCGATGGAGAATTTTGAACAGCGGACATTTCATAAAAAAGATGGTTCCTATTTCAATTTGGCACCTCGTTTTTCTCCTAATGGTTCACGCTATGTATATTATTCTAATGCAGGTGGAAGATACAGTATTTGGCTGGCTGGAACTCAGGGATTAGCTCAACCGCAATTGATTTTTAAGGGTGAGAAAAGTGGCAAGGCAGAAGAATTTTACTATTTGCGTTCGGCTCTTTCCTGGTTTCCCGATAATCAAAGAATTGCTTTTTCTGCCAAGACAGCTACCGGTGATAAAATACAAATCCTGAATGTAAACACTAAAAAAATAGTGCAGACGATCAGCATTCCGGAATTGCAGGCAATTTATGAAGCGGATGTTTCTCCCGATGGCTTGTTTCTGGTTTTGGCAGGTCAAAAAAATATGCAATCCGACCTCTATCTTTATGAAATTGAAACAGGAAAATTAACTCAGCTAACTGATGACAGTTATGACGATGCTCATCCCCGTTTTTCACCCGACGGCAAATACATTGCTTACGATAGTGAACATAAGTGTGAAAAGCAGGAAATCCGTTATGGTTTGTTTTCAGACCTTACGCGCGATATTTTCACTTTCAATATTGAGACCGGCGAAATAGTTGAAAGAACCTTTGAAAATTACGATTGTTTCAGTCCAATTTGGGCAGAAGACGGTTCCAAGCTCGTCTTTCTTTCCTATAAATATAACCTTGCCAATTATGAAATTCTGGATTGGGAAACCGGACAGCGCGCTGAACTCACTAAATGCATTGCCGGTATTATGAATGGCGATATCAGCTTTGATGATAGTTATCTAGTTATAAGCAACTACTTTGACGGTGCCTGGGATATCTATTTTGACGATAATCCCCTGAAAAATCTAATTTATGAAGAAAGCAGCCAACCGCAAAGTTTTGTGCGTGCTGATGACCTTTTACAGACCATAGACCTTACCCGTCTTGATTATTACGGAAAAAGAACTAAAGCACAACATCTTTCAAAACCACAATCCCCACAACAAAATCCCCGTCGTCCTCATATTTCCAATAATGAATCGGACAAAAGCGATTCCTTGAAACATTTTCAGGATTTTTCCTGGGATGATAAACCGGATAGTATTAATGTTCCGCCCAAAATAGAAAAATATAAAACAAAATTCGCTTTAGACAGCATCTGGGGCGGATTGGCGTATTCATCTTACACGGGCACCGTGGGAGCTATTGATCTCACTTTAAGTGATTTAATGGGCAATTATGGAATAGGTATCAGTTTGGGGATTTCAGGAAAAATTGAAGACAGCAATCTTTTCCTTTCTTTTATGAATCTAAAGCATCGTGCCGATTACGGAATAGGGGTCTATAATTTCTATGATGAAACGCTTTATAGGCGTTATCTGATCGGTCAGGATGATTATTTTCGCTTGCGAGAACGCGAACTGGGAATGCTTTTTATTTACCGTTATCCCTTCAGTCGGTTTACGCGTTTGGAATTTGACAGCCAGCTGTATTATGTGAAACAGGAATGGGATTATCTGGCACCGGAGGATGTTCCTACAGAAAACTGGCAAATGGATATCTCCAAAGAGACCGATACGGTTATTGCACCTGGCTTGGCTTTTGTTTTTGATAATGCTCTTTTCGGCTCTACAGGACCTATGGTTGGTTGGCGGTATTATTATCTCATTCGGAAAAGCTTTGCTAAAAATGAGCTGAACTATTTTACCAACTATCTTGATCTGCGCTGTTACAACTTTTTTGAAAAACGCTATTCTCTGGCTTTTCGTTTGAATGCAGGAATCAGTACAGGTGAATCACCTCAGCGTTTTAATCTTGATGGTTTGTATGGTGTGCGGGCATTAAATGAAGATATAGACGGAGAAAGAATGATTTTGGGTTCTGCTGAACTGCGTTTTCCTTTCTTTGATTATCTCTATTTGGCTTTTCCCGTACCTTTACAGCTACGCAATATTCGCGGAAGCATTTTTGCCGATATGGGAGCTGCTTGGGATAAAAATTCTGATTTTAGGGGAGTGATAGACGGTAAACTGAATGATATAAAATTGGGTTACGGTTTCGGACCTCGTCTCAATTTAGGTTATTTTGTGTTAAAATTTGATATTGCCTGGCTTACTGACCTCTCTAAAATTTCCAAACCGATGTATTACTTAAGTTTATCCGAAGATTTTTAATATACTATAAAAAAACAATAAGGAGTTCAGAATGAAGATCGACATCATCCGTAAAGTCCCGGAAGATATGGATTGTATAATCATTTTCCAGGAAGAAAACGGGGCATTGGACAAGGTAGAATTGCTACCGCAAAACATCGCTAAAACGGCTCAGGTCTATTGTAAAAGTGAGGATTTTAAGTTCGCTTACGGGGATTTAAAGAACTTTGCCATCGTGAACGGAATCCAACGACAAAATATTATTTTATTGGGTGCCGGCAATAAAAACGACCTCAATATTAATAAAGTCCGCAATCTTTTGGCTTCCGCAATTCGTTTCGCTGCCAAATTAAGAGCCAAACAAATCTATCTTTTTCAAGGGTTTGATTGCCCTATAACCGATGTGGCTTTTGGTCATTTGCTTTCCGAAACGGCTTTACTGGTTACCTATCAATTTAACAAATACTTAAGCTCGGCTAAAAACGAAAGCGAAATTGAGGCATTGCATTATATGCTCCTCTCTAAAAATACCCGCCATCTAAACAGAGGTATAGTAGAAGGACGCATTTATGCCGAAACAACCAATTTTGCCAGGAATTTGGTAAATGAACCTGCCAATGTTATTACTCCCGAAAACCTTGCGGAAACAGCCAAACAGGCAGCTTTGCAATACGGTTTTTCTATTGATGTGCATTCCCTGGATAAACTTAAACGCATCAAAATGGATGCCTTTTTAGCTGTAGGACGCGGCTCAACTCACGAGCCAAAACTTATTATTATGCGCCATTTAGGAAATCCTGAACACCATCAGGAAACCATTGCTTTAATCGGAAAAGGTATCACCTTTGACAGCGGCGGTTACTGTATTAAAAGTGCACAAGGAATGTCAAATATGAAAGATGATATGGGAGGTGCAGCTGCCGTTATCGGAACTATGTGTGCAATTGCCACTATGAAATTGAAAGTTAATGTGGTAGGCATCATCGCTGCCTGCGAAAATATGATTTCCGGGGATGCTTATCATACCGGAGATGTAATTACCTCAATGAGCGGAAAAACTATTGAAGTAGTCAATACCGATGCTGAAGGTCGCTTAACTCTTTGCGATGCTATCAATTATGCTCTGGAAAAAGAACATTGCGACCGCATTATTGATATCGCAACTTTAACGGGTGCAGCAGTTACCGCTTTGGGAACACAAATTTCTGCCGTGATTACCAATAACGAACCCTGGCTGGAACAGCTGAAAAATGCAGCTCACTTTACCGGTGAAAATATCTGGCAACTTCCCGCTTTTGAAGAATATAAAGAACAGCTCAAATCCGAAATCGCCGATTTGAAAAATTCCGGAGGTCCCTCTGCCGGCACTATTACTGCGGGTCTTTTCCTGCAAGAATTTGTGCAGAATAAGCCCTGGCTGCATATTGACATTGCCGGAACCGCCTTCAAAGATAAAGAATACGGAATTTATAACTACGGTGCAACGGGAGCAGGTGTCCGTTTGCTCACAACTCTTTTAAAATATATGGAATAGGATTTCTTCCTTGCTTGCTACCTATCATCAACCCATCATCAACCCATCCTTTACGATGGGTGGATGATGCGATATAGGAAATTGTGAACTGTAAAATCTAAAATAAAGTGAGGTGCCCTAAAAATAGCGAGATGATGAGATGGAAAGATGGAATTGGGAAAATGGTTTATAGTTAGCCGGAAAAATTATATGCTGAATTGAGAATGAAAATTAGCATTGCTAATAATTATAAAATAAACTCGGTGCTTTCGGTAAACTCGGTGTTCTTGGTGTAAAAAAGCTTAGGAGGTAAAAATGAAGTATCTTAAATGGAGCATGCTTATCACTTTGCTCTTCGCTTTTTCCTGCCAAAAACAGGAAGAAAAGCAAAGTCCTTTGCTACTTGCTTCAATTCATCCCTACGAGCTTATTCTGAAACAACTTGCGGGAAATGAATTTGAGGTTAAATGTATTATTCCTTCAAATGCTTCACCTCATACCTGGTCACCCGGTCCTGCCGATTTAAAAAACTTTAGTTCCGCTTCTTTCATTCTTGCCAATGGTTTAGGATTGGAGGCAAATCTGGAAAAGAATTTTGCGGAAAGAAAAGATGTTTATGTGGAAGCAGCTACTTTGCTGAAAGATATTATTCCTCTGCCGGAAAGGAAATTACTTGCGGAAGAAGAAGTTCCTGAACCAATGGAACTTTACCATCAACACACTCAAAACCCTCATTTATGGACCTCTCCCTCGTTAATGATTCGCCTCATTGGTTTTCTGGAAAAAGAACTTAGCACTCGCTTTCCCAATTCTTCTTTTGTCTTCAAACACAATGCTCAACAAATGCAACAGGAACTAAAAAATTTAATTGATAAAATTAAAACGGAAAGAGCTCAATACAAAAACCCGGCAATTATTACCTATCATAATGCTTTCCACTATTTCCTCCAGGAATTTGATATTGAGGAATTGGGCTTTGTGCAGGAAAGTCCTGGTAAAGAACCTACTCCCAAAGAACTTGCTCTCCTAGGCAACATCATAAAAGAACATAATGTCCAAGCTATTTTTCTGGAGCCGCAAATGGATAGAAAAGCTGGTGAAACACTCTCTAAAGAATTTAACTTGAAACTGCTTACCCTTGATCCTTTAGGCAGTGACGGCAAAGCACAAACCATTGCTGAATTGATAGATAGCAACTGGCAAAAGATGAAAGCGGGATTTTAGCAATACTAATGATTCAAATTAAAGACCTCCAATACAAAATAAACGGCAAGATAATTCTGGAAGATATTTTTCTGGAACTTGCCGAAGGTGAATTTGCCGCTATTATAGGTCCTAACGGAGCAGGTAAATCAACTTTGGTAAAACTGATTCTCGGTTTATTGGAATTGAAAGAAGGCAGTATTTTTATAGATGGTGTGGAACACTATAGCTGGCTGAAAAATAATACCATTGGCTATCTACCCCAATATGAGGAATTTGATAATGCCTTTCCTGCAACCGCTTTGGATATTGTTTTAATGGGTTTGGCAGGTCAACTTCCTTTGGGAACGCATTTTAATAAAAACCATAAACAAAAAGCAATGGAGGCATTGGAACAAACAGGAGTTGCTCATCTGGCAAAAGAACTGATTGGAAAACTTTCCGGAGGTGAATTTCAAAGAGTCCTTTTAGCGCGTGCCCTGGTATCGGAAAGCAAATATCTTATCCTTGATGAACCGGAGGCAAGTTTAGACCGTCCTTCCGTAGAAAGTTTTTTTGCCCTGCTAAAAGAACTCAATAGCAAAGGCAAAACGATTATAACTATTTCTCACGATTTGACTACTCTCTCTAAATATTGCAGTTTTCTGGTTTGCTTGAATCGCCGTTTGCATTGTCATAATCAGATGGAACTTATAGATGCAGATGTGATACATAAAACCTTTGGTGATAGTTTGCGGATTATTGAAAAGGATTATTAGGCAAAAATGTTTAGCTTTTCGTTTCTGGTTTATGCTTTTTTGGGTGCTTTGCTTTCGGGAATTTCTTTAGCTGTTTTTGCTCCTTTCGTCACCTTAAGGCGGATATCCTATTTGGGTGAAGCACTTTCCCATATTGCTTTTGCCGGAATTGCCCTGGCTATATTGGCAGGATTGAATTTAACTGTTACTACCCTGATTTTTGTGATGCTGATTGCTTTGGGAATAACATTGCTCGCCAAAAAGCATAACATTCAGGAATCCAATACAATAACCATATTTTTATCCTTAAGTATGGCACTGGGTATAATCCTAATTTCTCTTTCAAAAAATTACAGTTTTGACCTTGCCAGCTACCTTTTTGGCAATGTTCTGCTGATTACCAGAAACGAAATAATTGCTCTGGCTGTTTTATCCGTTTTGAATATTGCCTTTGTCTGCTTTTTTTATAAGGAACTCTTTTATTTAACCTATAATCCTGTGATGGCTAAGGTCTATCGGATTAAAACAGACCTGGTGAACCTGATTTTTATGCTGCTTTTGGCTGCTAATATTGTTATCAATGTGAAAAGCGCAGGAATTATTCTGGTAACTGCTCAACTTATTTTGCCTGCAGTAATCGCTTTTAATCTTGTGCATCGGCTTTCCAAAGCAATAGTTATCTCTGTTCTGGTAGCTGTTTTTTCCGCTTTTATAGGATTTTATTTTAGTTTTCTGCTGAATTTACCTACTGGTGCTTGTATTGTTGTATTTGAAGCAATCCTTTATTTTCTCTCTTTGCTTTTCTCTGTGTAGAAGTAGGATGCCGTTCCTCCGCAAGTTTTGTGTAGCCGGAAGACACTGTTAGTCCCTTACCTATTTTATCCGTGTTAGAAAGTGTAACCTATGAGAGGTTTTGTTATCGTCGTGATGAGTCCTTTGCGTCCAAAGGTTATCAACAAGGACAAAAGTTATAAAGACGCCAATGACTCCTCACTTGAAGTGTAAATGATTCTTAACTTAAAAGAAGGTAAATATGAATAAATTGAAACATCACCTGATACCTTTGCTCATCGGTCTTATTTTTGCCATAGCAATTTGGCAAATAGCAGAGACCCTTATTGCCGATTTTTGGAGTAAGACCTGTTTAAGTATTTTTGGCAGTTCTTTTGTGGAAATGCCTACAATGGATAAAAATGGCATTCCTATGCGTTATTATCCATCTGCCGGAAAGGTTTATGATCCTGAATTCATTGCTTATGAGTCCTCCCGCTTTTATAAAACCCGCATTGAGGAACCGCGGAAAAATGCCTTTTTGCTGTATAGTAAATGGCTGGAAGAGCATCTGGATGAAAATGGCAATATTCCCCATAATTATGATTACCCAAAAGCGCATTTAAAAAAACCCTGGTTCAGTTCCGCCAGTCATAGTGCAACAATGCTTGCTTTAACAGAAAGAGCAGGCAACCTGCGTAGCCCCGAAACATTTATTAAAGCCAGGAAAATGCTCTATACCCTGCAACCGGAAAAAGGCAATTTCAGTTTTTATGAAAAAAAAGGTGGCATTTGGTTTCAGGAATTTCCTACCGAACCCTATTCCCTTTCCGGAATGTTGAAAACACTCGTAAATTTATCCGAATACTATAAATTGGTGGACGACAGCTTATCCTGGGAACTTTTTCAACAAGGCGTTATTGCTCTCCAGGCAAAACTGCCCGAACTGGCAAAGAAAAACTTACTGGATGATAAATATCACTATAAAAACAAACGCAGTGAACACCTAGAACTTGTTGCGCTCTTGGAAGAAGTAAATTCCGCTACCCCGGATTCTGTTTTCACGCCTTTTATACAAAATTATCAGGCAAAAAGCAAACAGTTTGTCCTGTTCCAGTTTTTTAGTCCTTTTCAACCAGGCAGAATTCTCGGTTTCCTTATTGGTTGGGCAGTTCTCTATTTGCTTGCTTACTTATTTTTTAAGCCATTGAGGACTGGAGAGCACGAAGGCGAGAGTTCTTGAAGTCAAGAGGTCTGTCTGCAGTTTAAAAGTTTTCGGTGTTCTCAATAGTTAAAAAAATCCCGGGCATTTTCACCCGGGATTCTTACACTAACTTCCGCTTTCAGCGAATTATTTTGTCAGTAGCATTTTTTTGCTTTGTTGGAAATTATCGGTTTTCATACGATAGATATATACACCACTACTAACTGTTTTACCTGTATCATCTTTGCCATCCCAATTCATACTGTAAATTCCCGCTGAATTATGGTTGTTTATGAACGAACGGATTTTCTGTCCTTTGGAATTATATATTTCCAAAGTTACAGTTGCCGGTTTAGATACGCTGTAACTTATAACCGTATTAGGATTAAAAGGATTAGGATAGGCATTATACAATTTTGTTATAATTGGCAATTCAGGAGTTTCTGGCTCAGAACCATTTTCTCCCGTCATAACAAAAACAGGGCCAAAATATTGCGTTTCACCATTCAAGGAAATACTTTCCAGCCAGTAATAATAAACCATATTAGGTGCAAATTCAGAATCAATAAATTTATATTTAATCTGAGTTCCAAGTTCGGTTCCTTTATCTATCAAAGCTGGATTTATACGAATAGCATTGGCAAATATTCTATCTTCGCTACGCAAAATATTATAACCACTATGATTTGTTTCCGATTGGCTTACCCAGTTTATGGTAACATAACCTTCCGCTGTGTATATGGCATTAAAATATGATAGCTCCACTGGTAAAGTGGATTCTGCATCCAACGGAAAAACAATATCCACATCCCCATCCGCTTTAGCTTCCAAAATAAAGCTAACCGTTTCAGCAGTCCAGGTTCCCGGATTGGAAATAATATGATATGTTTCACTGGGTAAAATACGATATGCAATCTGGGAAGGGATAAAGCCAAGCGAATGATTAATCGTTATATGTTTTCCTGTAAGATTAACTCCCGAACTGCTTAACTGAATTACTAAACCAGCATTAGGTAAACCAATACCTTCCGGAGCAAAACTGGCACTGGCACTTATTACTGTTTCACCTTCCAAGCCGGAAATTTCTACGCTGGGATTTATCGGAACATCATTGATGGTAACTGTACCGGCACCAACCGTGGCTGTTCCAGTGGTAGTAAAATTCCAAACAGGACAATCAATTGCTTCCCCTATTGGATTAACAGGAACAACCTTCCAGGAATATGTTGTTCCATAAGCTAAAGCTGCAGGAGTGTAATGTGGCGATAAACATTCTACAGGTGTTCCGGGAAGAGTTTGTCCCAAATATAAGTTATAGGAAACAGGTGCATTGCCTCCCGCATCCCAAAACAGTTTAGCATTAAGAGGTACATCTTGAGCATTATTTTCAGGAATGGGATTTTGAGCAGCTAAGGGAAGATTACTGAAAGCAGCAACTTCCATATTGTTAAACATAACATCATTATCGGCATTGTATTCAGTTGAACCTGCATAAAAGGCAAAACGACAATGACCACTATGCCCGGTTAAGGGAATAACTACTTTCTCTCCACTGATTCTGATATCATTGTAAACATAAGGAGAACCCGTATTATTCCATTCACGCACTATATTGGCTGTAGACCAGTTATATCCATCTCCAATTAAAACGGCAATTCTATCATCAGGAGCATAAACTGGAGGTGTTCCTGTTGGTGTTTGATCACTTTTTAGCACTGCCAAATCAAAAGAAAGATAATAGCTATCATCCGGAATATTAAATAAGGGGGTAATCAACCAGGCATTAAGGGGCCCCCAGATATTGATTCTGGCTGCCTTATCGGTTCCGGGAATATTCAGCCAGTCATCCTGTTCCCATATACTTGTAGGACTTAAAGTGATTGGGTCTTGCAAAACTCCTGTTCTCATTAACCAGTCGCTATTGGGAGGAAAAGTGCCATCAAAACTCTCCTGATAAGGAAAAGTGGCAATGGAAGGATCATCCATTGTAGTAAAACTCCAAATTGGACAATCCTGTGCATCACCAATAATATTATGAGGTATCACTTGCCAGTAATAGATAGTCCCATAATCAAATCTGTTTGCAGGAGTGTATTTGGTTGCAGTAACAACTTCATTATAAGCAATATTGGTTGGAGGATTATCGGTTCCCAAATTGACTATGTAATTTATGGGTGAACCACCTCCGCTTGCCCATTTCAGTTCTTTATCAATTACTACTCCTGATGCACCATTTACAGGATCAGGATTTATTGCAGGATTGGGAAGTTCTGTAGGGGGAGTAATAATTTTGAAACTGGGATGATTATTGGAAGTTGTTCCAGTACTGGCTGGAAAAGAAGTCCCGGTTCCGGATTCTTTGTAAACTGCCATATTGCTTTTGGAAGCATAATAAAATTTGGGATAACCGCTGGTAATTCTACTGCCATCCCAGTTTTCCCAAACAATATCTAAGCCCGCATAACCGTCCCAAGTAAAATTGAAAGGCGTGGTTAAAATAATTTCCATCCAGCCGGGTCCATTAAAAGTTATACTGCCATCATAGACCTTGGTAAATGAACTACCGCCACCGGGATTGGGATAACTTGTTGAACCAGAAAGAGTACTGTTATAATTGTAACCAAAGTAGACCTTCTGATTATCCATAGTATAATCGGAGACAGTATTGTTAATTTTGAAAGCAATAGAATAAATAGTAAATGAACCGGTTATTCCAGCAGTATTCATTTCAGTAGCCGTAAATATAAATCGGCTCCATCCATAATGGGAATTTCCGTTAACGGGAATATGATAACTATTGGAGCTACCATCTACAATGGTATACTCCGCGGCAAAGAGAAAACTGCTCATCGCCAAAACAATAAGCAGAACGACAAGTGATTTTTTCATCTTTCCTCCTTAATTAGTAGGTAGTAGTAAAAAATTGTTTTCCTGATTGCTTTATTGATACACCGCCCCAGTGATAATGTTCCCTTTTTCTGAACAAAAAGAGCGGAACCGAAATAACATCTTTTGATAATCGTAGGTAAATAAGGAATAAACTTTTTACCGCACTTCCTAACCACATATATCTATATTTCTTCATCAAGAACAAACTATCGTTCTTCTCTTGCCTGGCAAAAAAACCATTCCTCTTGCAGGAATTTAACTTGAAGCTGATATTTTTCATCTTCATAAACTCCTTTTCTCTTCAGTCCTTTATCGCTTTTCCATAATTTCGGCAGAAACCTTCACATTTCATAAAGACACTAATAAATATCCTATTTATATTGTCAAGAACTTTTTGACAATTATAATGCATCTGCTGCAGTGAGGATTTATGATGCCATTAAGCAAAAAGTTCTTAGTTTGTAGTGCTGGAGTTAAAACTTGTTGTTGCGGTGGCAAAAGAAATAGGAGGCAGATAACCGAATCTATTGGATCTAATAGCCAAAAAATATAATTGAGGGGATCCTGAGCAAGACATCTGTTTTTGGAGTAACCAGCGGCTTGTATGGATTGCCAGGGAAAACATTTGGAGATTAAACTTTTAGGATTTGAAATTCCACTTGGTACAACAATAAAAAACCTATGTTTTATTGATCTTTTCGGAATAGCAATATCTATATAATAGAAAACTCAATTCGGCTTGAACAATTTATGTTTTGATGAAGTGATTTAGGTTTAAAATTGGTTCTTGTTTAGATGTTTTAGGAATTAGAATTTTTCTGTCCCAAAGCTATTTTTTGAAACCAGATAGTTTCCTATTATCAGGTTATCCAAGCCAGAGAACTAATAAATAATATTCTATTATACAGCTCTCATTCTAAACTAATCAATATCTACTTGTTTCGTTTCTTGTATTGAAACTCTATACTTGTAATATTCTGCTATGAATGACTGGGGAAATATCCTTTTAGCCAAAAGTAGTAAACAATCACTATATGATCTCAAATCAGATTTTAAAAGCTATGCTTGGATAATTACCACCTCTTCATTACTCACTCAATAAGATGATTAGGGCAAATCTGTTATAAAATCCTATTGTTGAAGATATCATCTTTAGTCAGGAACCTTTCCTGTAGAAAATGAACAGCAAAAAATACTTGACATAAGCTGGGCTTTCCAGTATTATATTATAAATGGTATAAATAATAGAGGTAAAGTGATTTTAATACCTTTAAGCATTTGCACAAAGAAGGATAATGTCTTCCCGCTTTTTCAGTAAGGACAGAGGACAGCAGGAATTACAAGTATATATGGTATTAGCCAGTTTCAGGAAGGTGAGGTAGCGATGAAACATATTTTAACAGTTATTTTAGTAGGTATAACTACTTTACTAATGGCTCAGTATGAATTGCCTTTTGGGAACATTCGTCATAGTTCCAGAGATGAAAATGGCTATATTCATTTGCGTTGGGAGGACTTAAGCGAAGGGACATTAAATCCGGAGTTTTATTATAGTGCCAATGATGCGCCCTGGCAGAACTCAACTATTTATGATATATCTGCAGGAGAAAAGGAAGCATTGGCACCCTATTGTTTTAATCAAAAATTGCGTTACCGACTTCATTATAGCATTGAAGAAATGGGTGAAACCATAGCAATGATGCATTCTGCCTATTGGGATAGCAATTCTTTTCCTCCTTCAATAGATAATCTGGCTTATATTGGAACAGATGCAGAAGGGGATAGTGTAACTGTATATTCTCAAAATCTGGATTTACGGGAGTCCTACACTGCAATTAGTTCCGATAAAATATATTTTACAATGAAGAACTGCAGCGGTAGTTTTCCGATAATGAATTCACTAACCAGTTACAATGTATATCTTGCCGTGTTGGGCAATATTACCTCGTTAATAGATAGTGTAGGTTATGCGATGGTCTATAGTTTTAATATTCCCGGTTTAATTTCCAGCGGGTTGTATAAAGTTGGTTATGATTCTTTCACACAGCAACCTGTTTTTACGCGTTTAGGCAATGTTCAAAGTCAGGTTTCCGGAGGAGCATTAAATCTTGCTTGTAATATTAGCGATTTAACTGCCGATCCAAATTTTGGTGCTTTACCAGATGCTATAATGATGTTAGGGCTTACGCTGAAAGTAGATATAGATTTAGCGAGTTTGGAACCACAGATTGGGCTTGGTGATTATAGCACGCCTGCCTTTATTATCTTTCAGGATAATTATTATCAGGTGAGCCAGAATACACTTCCTGTTTGCACTTTCAATGGTTACAATCCCTCAACGGGAATTTTACTGATTGATTATTGGGATGCGGATGCGGATTTTCCTCTAATAAGTGAAGCTATCTTACCGGATGGCACAATATTGCAATTTTTGCCTACAGGTTTGGATTATTCTTTCCCTGTAACTTACACTTTACAGTTACCTGTCATAGAAGTTGATTCCCTTATTTGGCGGTTTAGTGATAACGGTTTTGATATAGTTCAGGATGTTGTTCATTTTGTTGGAAATCAAGATGGTTACCTTATTCCCTCTTTATTATCCTGCACTATGCCCAATCCGGTTTATTCTTTGCCGGTAAATATAAATTTGAAGGGCTTGTGTAACTGTCCTGTAAGCATAGAAATTTATAATATCAAAGGACAAAAAGTGGCAGAAATAAATCAGTCCCCAACCGGAAACGGCGAATTAAATATCAATTGGAAAGGAATGGCCTCCGGAAAACAATTATCTTCAGGAGTATATTTTATGAAAGTAGAAAACGCAAAACAGACGCTTAAGCGCAAATTTGTGGTGGCAAAGTAACAGCAGATATGTTTATTGACTACGCACGAATAAAAATCAAATCCGGAAACGGAGGTGATGGCACAATTAGTTTCAGACGCGAAAAATATGTTCCCAAAGGTGGTCCTGATGGAGGAGATGGAGGAAGGGGAGGAGATGTTATTGCCGTTGGAGACAGCAATTTAAATACTCTTTTGGACTATCGTTATCATAAATTCTTCAAGGCAGGAAACGGAAAACCAGGTGCCGGAGCTAAAAAAACCGGTTCTTCAGGTGCGAATTGTATTCTGCGTCTTCCTTTAGGCACTGAAATTTATGTGCTTGAAGAAAACAAGAAATATAAACTGGCTGATATAACACAAGCCGGAGAAAAGGTTATTTTATCCGCAGGTGGCTCCGGAGGAAAAGGAAATTATAATTTTGCCACTCCCACAAATCAGGCACCAAGAATTGCAACTCCAGGTGTTAAAACAGAAGAGATGGAGCTGGAACTGGTTTTGAAACTGATGGCTGATGTGGGTTTAGTGGGTTTTCCCAATGCAGGTAAGTCCACTCTTTTAAGTGTGTTATCTTCAGCTCGTCCTAAAATAGCGGACTATGAATTTACCACTTTGGAACCGATGCTGGGGGTTGTTTATATTAGTGATTATCAGAATTTTGTGATGGCTGATATTCCGGGAATAATTAAAGGAGCGCATTTAGGTAAGGGATTGGGAGATCAATTCTTGCGTCATATTCAGCGAACTCATCTCTTGCTTTTTTTAATTGATATTGCCACTCCCGATCCTTTGGAAGCATACAGAACTTTGAGGTCGGAGCTGTATCTTTATGATTCCTTTATGGATAAAAAACCCCATTTAATTGTTATCAGCAAAACAGATACTCTTTCTCCCGAGGACTTAAAGCAGAAATTGACGGAAATACGCAATGCCTTCAAAAAGGAATATAATGATGAAATTTTTGCCATTTCCGCAGTCAGCAAAGACGGTTTAGATGAACTTAAATACAAAATTTACAATATATTACAGCAGAGCCGTTAGATGGAACGATATAAAGCATGGCTCTGCTTGAAATCAGCTCCCCTTTTAGGCACAAAAGGAACGCTGGAACTTTTACAGAGTTTTCCTGATCCTCAAGAATTTGTGGGTAATCCCTCTCATCCGCTTTATCAAAATGGCAAACTAAAACCCCCCACAATCAAGCACTTAAGCGAATTTACCCTGCCCGAAGACAACAAACGAATTTTAACTTTAATGGAAAAACATCAGCTTCAATATCTCTGTTTAACCGATCCTGATTATCCTGCTGCCTTAAAAGAAATATTTGATCCACCTTTGATTTTGTATTACCAAGGAGACCTTACGGGAACCTTGAAAGACCTTTGTATCGCAGTTGTAGGAACTCGTAAACCAACTTCCTACGGACTGGAAATGTGTCGTAAACTCCTTTCTCCCTTATGCGCAAAAGGAGTGAATGTTGTCAGTGGCTTAGCTATGGGAATTGATACCATTGCTCATCAGACAGCTCTGAAAGCAAAAGCCAAAACAATTGCCGTTTTTGCCTCCGGCTTGGATAATATCTATCCCCCTATGAATAAAACACTTGCAGAAAATATATGCGAAAACGGAGCTCTGGTTAGTGAATATGAACCCGGAAGCAAACTGGAACGCTGGAATTTTCCTACCCGTAATAGAATAATAAGCGCTCTTGCCAATGCCGTTTTAGTTGTTGAGGGCTCTTTAAATAGCGGAGCTATGCTCACTGCCAAATTTGCCATTGAACAAAATAAACCGCTCTATGCTTTGCCAGGAAATATCAATAACCGCAATGCCCAAGGTCCTAATTTGCTCATCAGACAGGGTGCTTCATTAATCAGTTCTGCCAATGACCTCTTAATGGATTTGGGCTTAGTTCCTTCTCCAAAAGAACAAATGGAACTTATTCCGGAATTGTCATCCGAAGAACAGACCCTCTATGATATTTTGTCTTCTGCACAAAAAGAACTTACTTTTGATGAATTTATGCTGAAAACGGGTCTCGGTTTTGGAAAACTTTCTACTTTACTGCTGAATTTGGAATTGAAAGGATTGATAGCTAAAAGCAGCGGTAATTCCTACATCAAATTGTAAAACTGCAAAATAGTGGGTTCTTGTTTTGACTCTAAACCGACCCTTTTGTGTTTGCAATTATATTCTGAGGTAACAGAAAATTTTGTTCGTTGCCTTCTACTTTCAAAGCTGAAGCTCGGTTTAGAGTTAAAACGAAAGTATTCCCCGAAGTCACAAATTCTGAACAATTCCTACCCCACATTTCTGGAGCGGCTGAATATATATTTTTTCCGTGACCGTAGAATTTGAGGGAATGTTGTAGTTCGGTTGACAGTGTGCAGGGTTCTTGTTTTAACTCACAATTTTGAAATGAGGAGA